>JGI24021J15306_10004024_pt1 | contig 16904 bp, 14 predicted proteins | sample Ectturendosymbi1_FD_15306 | JGI IMG/M metagenome (IMG submission 15306) | reverse complement strand
CGGGGAAATTTACGTCATAATGAATGTGCTGTGGAGTGTTGTGCAATCGCTTTGTAGTTGCGTACAGATAGAGAGACTAGGTTTCTAGTTCAACGTTAAAAGTTTCCGTGAAAGCTGCTTGAGACAGTTTATGTAAAACTGAAACGAAGGAAGGCTGTTGTGTCAGTTTATTATATATGTCTGTCTGTGAAAACTGTGTTAAGACAGTCTACTTTAAAGTTTCGACCAGAAAAAACGGGGATAATCTCGATAAGTTTAACGCTCGCTTGCTCGATCTAAAAAGCATCTTCAGATTTATTCTCACTTGCTATATGTCATGATGAAGATGGATGGTGTCAAATTCCAATAAATTCGTTCTTATTAGAAGCGTGTGAGCAATTTCCAGACTGTTGAGGACAGCGAGGGCAGAGGGAGTGTTGGGAAGCAGTTAGTTCTACGCACTGCTTGCACCTACCAGCTTTTGGTGAAAGCACCAAGTTGATTACATGGAGACTGGCTATCAGGGGCTAATTTGCAACTGGCTCGAAAAAGCATGCAGCTGCCTAAATGCTTGCTGAGGGCCCCATCTGGATTTTTTTTGGGGGGGGGGCCAACAGCCTTTAACACGGCTCTGGTTTTCAATTATTCTAATGTTCACTGACAATTGGTTTCCTTATTGCGCGATGGCTCTTTGTATTGTTTCTGTTGTCATATGAAACAATGACAGCTGAGTCATATGAAACAATAAATCAATAAATGAGAGTATGGCTGAATAATTCATGTTTTTCAGATCAGTGGTTCTTAAACTGTGGCGCGCCTCTCCAGGAGGGCGTCATTAATTTCTAGGCGAAGTGTGAGTCCGACATCAAAATTAGAAATTCATTACATTATATTTACAGCAATCTTGCTTGCACCTTGTTGACACTTTTACTGCTTTTCTACGTATCCGAACATGATACGTCAAAATGCACGGTATGTGCTTGCTTGATTTTTAACGTGATATAAGTAAGAGGAGAGAGGAATGGCTTGAAGGGAACGATCAGGGAGGCGTGGCAGAAAAAAGTTAAGAACCACTGTTTCATATGATGTAAGGGCGGAAACTGTAATTGCCTAACTATTGGATTTATCAGGGGGGTTTTTAAGGAAAATGTTAGAAACCCGGTTTGGATCTCTAGGGACCCGATTTCTCGGATTCCAGGGACTCGATTTTCTGTGATTTTAAGAACCGATGATAATTTTCTCTGATTCTAAGGACCCGATTGAAATTCTAGGGACCCGAATCAGGCCCCTAAAACACCTTAAAAAAAACTGGATTTATCGATAACTAATGACAAATACATCGACAGTAACAAGATGGAACGTTTAATGCATATGCATACCCTCTACCATCAGTTTAGTTTCGCATAACTGATTAAGTCTTCCTTAAAAGGATAAAACGTGTATTTTCCTTTAGATTTCTGTGAAAAAATTGATCGTATCTGTAATATTGGAAAATTTTCCCGCTAAAACAGTAGCAAAATGGTTACTAAAAGTATGTAATTCTATGCAAGCTGTTTTGGTTTGAGACTTCGCGCCAAGTTTCATACATTTGCATCACACTGTTATGAGGAACATCTCACAGTTAAAATATATAACTGTTCTATCTTTTGCTGCTCTGTCCAAGTTAGGTTCAGTTTCATTACACTTATGCATTTTTTGAAGTGTCATGAGCGGTCAGCAACACCAATTTCCGCTTGCTTGCGACTGGCCAGCGTTGCTACTTTCGTAGTGCATGCCGCGTTGGTGGCGGGTCGATGGTTGCGTGTGACCAGTTTCCTTGCCGTCTCTAATCAAAGCCGATCACGAAGCTATACAGGGCGCAAGCAGTGGCGTAACTGACGGGGGCAGAGGTGCGAACCGACCCTCCTGGCAGGCTAAATCTAAAAGTGGGCCCCACTTAGCTTACATTTTGGTATTTAGTATTCGTTTGGTTTTCAGTAGGTTCTGTAGCAGTCACGCTGGCTCGACCGCTACATGTAAGCAAACAGTTGTTATTGTTTTGGGATTTTCGGAGTGGTTTCTGTTGATTTCGGGTTTTATCATAGACATTTACATCCGGTTTAGCTATTATTTCTTAACTTTTTATTGAGTGTTGGCTAGTGGACCCCCTACGGTGGTTAGTGGGCCTCCTTCAGCTACGTTTTCCCTCCTGACCCCAAACGTCTAGTTATGCCAGTGGTCGCAAGTACCGCTGTTCAATTTTCGTTACCCGCTGTACTACTTTACCGGTAGTGCGAGTTGAACCCAGGATTGTGAAGCCAGAATCCAAAGTTGTAGAAAGCGCAGAAAATATGAGCACACACCAGATCATAGGTGTAGGAGCAGGTAAATTTCTGGGGATGCAAAGGATTTTTACCCGAATTTCTCCAATTTTGCCCGAAACGTTTGCCTACAAATCTTCAATTTTCTCCCACAAAGATTATGAAGACTTTTTTTTGGAATGACCTCCAAAAAACGGTCTTCATGTGTTCAGGGCTGACCCTGGCAGGTGCGGAGCCCAATGCAAGACCTAGGCGCGGGGCCCCTCTGACCAGTGGTGTTATTACATCATCGTGGTCAGTCCACCGTGCAATGACCTTTTTGATGAAGATATTTTAGTAAAATTAACTATATGAATATAAAAAAGATGGCAAATTGTTGGAGACGATCTGTGTGTAAGCTACATGATAAAACAACAGCTTTTATGGGGCATAGCTCATGTGTCCCCTAGCTACGTCCGTGTTTATGGCATATGCTGCTGTGGTGGACATTAAACAGTGTACCGCTACCACTCGTAAAGCCGAAAGTTGTAAAGCAAGCTCTGCAATTGAGCGGCGAGCGCAGGTGTAAATTTGGGTCAATCAAACCGAGCTGACAAGCGAATTGAACTTGCAATGCAATTACTTCGCTCTTGTTGAACGGCACTTTCGTTCGAAGAACAACTGACTTGGAGAAAACTGTTAACAACAACTAATTACCAAGCTCCGAGCCCCCCAAATCGAAACGTGAAACACTATAAATCAGTGCAGTTTTGGTTAATTGTATAATGTCAAGCCCCCCCGCACAAATGTAAAGACCCCTATTCAAAACTTTCTGGCGACGCTTCTGGTTTGGATGAGAGTTTTGGCCTCCGCCGGATCAACCTCTCATGTTTTGTCGTTTGTTTCAATGTGGTACAGTTCATTTTATTTAGACAAAATATTGAATTATCTAGTCCAGTGTTTCTTAACCGGGGGCGTGCCTGTCCAGGGGGAGCGTCAATAAATTTCAACTGGGGCGCGAGCCCTTACACGCGTTCTGCAACATGGAAAGCTCTTTAATGGGAGTGTTCTGCCCAATTTACATATTTAAAGTCAGGGCCTGAAACGCAGGACAATTACTTAAGGGAGGTGCAGTAGAGAAAAGTTAAGAACCACTCATCTAGTCTGTGTCAACATCTTCCATGAAGCAAAACTGCAAGCCTTTGTTAGAATGCAGATTACCCGTAAGTAACCAAAAACTTTCTGAAACAGGAAGAATCTTTCGAGAACTGAACAACGTTACGTTGGCAGAAATGCCATCAAAGTTAATAATACGATAGACACTCGTCTAGAGATGTCCATTGCGAGTTTAATCACTATGCACCTTATTTGCAGTAGCTGTAGGTCTCTGGAGTCTTACTGGCACTAGTAACAACTGAATTCTATCCATAAAGAACACGTTTGATAAAGCTGGATAATTAGCGGAAATTAATGGTTCATTTAAAACGAGATAATTATTTTATAACAATGACATTTATAAGCCTTTCAACAATTCTCGAGCGCAAGGAGTATCTGGCAAAAATGAACAACCTGCCCAAACACCATGACGCGGGGCCCCTAGAGGCGAGGGGCCTAATACAGCTGCATCGGTTGCATCGGCTTAAGGCCGGCCCTGCATGTGTTGTTGATTGCAATTTTTTAAAATTAAACAATGTTGAGCACTATTTTGTGAAATCAAACAACGTTGTGCGCCATTTTTGTCCGGATTTTCGAGTAATCAAAACTTTTGGGGGTGCTCTTGCACCCCTTTCACCCCCGCCTCCACCACTGCATCAGATTATGGTGCATCTAATCCTGGGTCTCAAACACTCGGCCTGCAGGCCACATGTGTTCCGCGAAGAAATTTTGTACGGCCGGCGATGACAAAATTCATAACAGCTTAAAAAATGATGACATCATTTACTCAAGACAACTGAAAAACGCAAAATTTTAAGATCAACCTAAGTGACTTACTCTTGATCCACTATATCTCTCAAAAAAGAAAGCTTCAGCGAGGTCATGCTTCAATGGCCCTTGTAATTCAGAATATTATTCGCAGTGCTGAGAAGATTCTTTCAACACTAATTTGCGTTAGTGGCAACACACTGGTGACTTGGGACACTTTTCTGACAATGCTTGGATATAAATGAACTGCATCTCCAACGTTCATTTTTCAGACTAGCTTCAAATACTGTCTGTCGAAACGAATCCTTTCCAAGCAAGGAATCAGACACTAAGAACTTACAGATATTTCGCCTACTAAGTAGGCATCATCAGCTCTTATTTAAATAAAATCTTCAAATACGTTATAATACGTCGCATTGTACGCTGTGTAATGCAAATGCATTTTCAGACTGAATTCAACTACGTTTTCAGACAAGCTTCAAATACGTTCCACACGCCGGATGGTACGCTGTGTACTGCAAAAGCATAATGTATCCAAAACGTCTAAACGTACTGAATGTGTCAAAAATTAAGCACTTAATTAAATCAAACAATCGCAGGAATTTTGAGATAAACGATATTCGAAACTTGACATGTAGGCCTACATCTTACTCAGATAATAAAGTACAGTTAAAGGAAAAACAAACAAGGAGGTTTTTTATTGAACCTTTGAACTGACTTTTATGAACGAAATTTATTATGAACTCAAAAAACTTTAAAATCAACCTTCTTCGGTTTGCGAAATAACAGATGCTAAACAGCAAGACTAATATTAACAGTTACGTGTTTTCCCGGCACAAACTTTATTTCTGCATATGGACTTTTAATTGCCTGAATTATTAATTTACAGTCCGCTGTGCTTTTTGGCGAAGTTGTAAACTCTGTCTTCAACAAAACAGTGTAAAACGCTGCCTAAATGTTTGTAAAAAAATTCGCTCAAACACTTACATTGAAACATATTTTCGCTCGAAAACTACTTCACTAGGTTTTACGCCAAAAGCGGAGCCCAAGGTGTTGCTACAACCGTAGGTTTTCAAGGCGAAGTAGTGGGGGGCACCCGCCTCCCTGAAGCTGCGAAATTTGTCAAAATCGGGAAGATCAAGGCAATGCTTGTTAATTTTAAGGGAAAAAATGTCTTTCTGATAGTGAAAGAAACAAATCAGGGCATCAACCCTGGCAGTTGCAGGTGCGCAATAAAATGTACAAAGTAAGAAATAATGGAAGATTTTTTGGAAAACAGAAGCTGCCAACATTTTTTCATTAATTAATCCTGTTCGTAAAGCATCGATGACTTATTGTTTTGTTCTTCACTTTATTTTTAGAAAAATGTACACAAATTACGTCAAACGATGAAGGCACACTTTTCTGATCGCTTTTGCCTCTGATGGTTCTCAATGAGATGTCTTGCCAACGACTACTACAGTTTGTGAAGGTTTACAAGCTTTGCTCCAATGAAGCATCTTAGAGTTGCAGAGCTACAATTGGAAGTACATAATGCAGCAAATACTGTTTCATTAATTTTTTTCGTATGTGTTCCATATCAGCTTGCAATTTGTGCAAAGAGCTACGTTTCAAGTAGCAACCTTACCTCTAAATTCTGAAAGAGCGACTTCGGTTTGGTTCTGCAGAGTAACAAAGCGGTGGTCATCATCATAGATCGTACTTTCGCTGTTCATACATCGTACTCTGTTGCCAATAGCCCTGTGGGCTGATCCTTGCGCTGCAATGACGGAAGCAACTGCTAGGCCCAGCAGGGCCAGACGAGCCGCCGCCATTTACTTACAATACAGCTACGGAGATGAGTTTCTGCTGCAGTGCAGGATCAACCTATTCTGCACGCTTTGACTTCGTCTCTATAAATGCACACACCTCCAGCAGAGATTCGTCTTTACATTAGATTAAAGTGAGTTTGGTTAACTATTAACGACAAAAAAAGCTTTATGATCTGCGCCAAGTATTTACCAGACAGCAGCCAGACTTTGCACGGAAACTGGTTTGTGTTACAATGTTTGGTCCTTGTCTGAAATGCCTTCTTTACTCCAACACCATTGTCACCAAAGCTCTATTGAAGCTGGCGATGAACCGTTGTTTTGTTTGACGTCCTAAACTGAACTATAGTGCCAAAATTAAGTAAATATCGACAAAAAGGCGCAAAACGTTCCAACCACAGTAGTATTTATATGCTATTCTATTTCAAATTTCTTTTACGTGTTTGATAACTCTTTCTGAAAATGAAAACAAACGTTTGCATTATTTTTCTGTTTTTTTTATTTTAGGCAGTAATACTTTGCTATGTCCTTTTCGAGTTTAAGACTTCTATGCTATGAAAAAGTACCTTGCCGATAATACTGTATTTTTAGTGTATTTATTTCAGCCGCAAGGCCCGCACAAGACATGTACTATAGCACGCAAAGAAAACAAAATATAATCACGTGCGAAACTTCAACACACTCGAGGCAAGCACACACGCCACAACACACACGAGACGACCATGGGCGTCCGCAGAATTTTTTCCAGGGGGGCGAAGTCAACATTTTGCTTATCTTTTTCTGGTTGTTGACGATGCAACGCAAATTGACGTCTTCAAAAAATGTGCAGTGTTACGGCAACAGTTGCACAATAGTGCTTTCCTTGTAAGAAAACTTTACACTGAGCAAATGTTTGTTTTAGTGAGCATCGATATTTTAAGACTGAGTTAGCAGAGTTTTAAATGAATTACAAACTTCGTGAATTTTTAGAATAGTGTAAAACCTTATGAAAATGCGAACAAACTACACATTAAATTTTACGTTTGATTTTACGAACTTAATTACAGAGAAAAAAAATTCACAGCAATATGTTGTGCTATACACAGAAATGAGTTATAACACTGGTCTTTTAAATTCTGGGTATTCACTTGCTGGACCTGTCGCAAAAAATGTGTAGGGTGGCATTGACTAAAGTATTTTTTGACCCAGATTTTCATGCATTTTGGTCGTTTTTTTTTCTACAGCAGACAAGTTTTTAACAAACGGTTAGCCAACTGAACAGCCATCATTGATACACTAACACTGAGTGAATTTACAAGGAATGCAAAGCATGGTTTTAACTCTTGGAAATGGTTAAATCTGGCATGGAACTCCTCCAGTAGTCTTACAATTTATTTTGCTATTTTTCCACTTTGTGGTCTGTAAATGCCTCTTCACGAAACTCACTGGTTCTCATTCCAACATTGGCAAAATGACAGAATGCTTTTGACTATATGTGTCTTTGAAAAATTATAATTTTCTTCTGGGAAGAAAATTAGCCTAACTTAGGGATAGAAGAAAAAGTAGCCTAACTTGCGATTTAGAACTACCAGAGCATTTGCGCAGTGAAATCTCATTTTTGCGCACTTGCAACATTCCAAATTTGATATGGTATATATATCGCATAGCCCTGTCGAAATGTTTCACTGGTTATGTGTCTACATCAGGGGTCTCAAACACAAATTGCTCCGAGGGCAAAATTAGGACCTATAAAGCAACTGGAGGACCGCATTATGATGTTGACGCAACAATGGCGGTACCTTAACCTTACTAGTAACAGCTTGTGCATTTTATTTCCTGCGAAATGTATCGTGAGTTGCAGGCAAATCATTTCTAACCGCCTCTACGTTCGTTTAAAAAAAAGACTTGTTCACTCGTCGGCGGAGCACTTTCAAACATCGGTGAATAAACTAAAAAACTTAAATGTTGATTATATAAAAATTGCCAAAGCGCATCGTGGGCATAGGCATAGTCAGGGAGGCCAAAAGGGGCATGCCCCCCAAATTTTTAGAAAATACAGTCATTTTGTGCTTTGAGAGGCGTTATTCTAAACAAAATAGTGTTATTCGCCTAAAGTCAAACAGTTTGGCCCCCCAAATTTTTGCCCCCCCGAAATTTTTGGGCTGGCTACGCCACTGATCGCGGGCCGCACAAAATGCTCTCGGGGGCCACATGCGGGCCTCGTGTTTGAGACCCTGGTCTACATGGTTGTGAAATTGCATGCGCACTGAAACAGACATTTGCTCAATGTAAAATTTTCTTACATGGAACACTGCTGGTGAATAACTTCACAAACGTGTGTAAACACATTCATAAATTAAACAAACGTTAAAATTTGAGGCAACAACTATCAATTTGAGATATTGCTATTCATCTAGAAGAGCCACACAAACTATGTCGGCGACGCGCAATTCGCCCACCATTGATATAAACCTGCGTGCCTCACCGCTATCAGCAGTCACTGTCTCACTGCATTACCTGCCAAGATGTCTGCATTCAATAGTTACATGCGGCCCAACGCCTACCACCGTAACTTGGAGTGCATCTTCGAAGATTTGTTGCCATGTTATTGTTATGCAATAAACACCAATAGTAGAACAATTCGCTCCCGCGTTTCGCAACCTGCCTCTGTAGGCAAGGAACGGACATGAACGAACTGCAAGCTCATCACTGCATGTTATCAAAACAGTGAGCCTGACTCTTGTGCAGTGTGAGTGTCATATCGGCAAACAAACTGTCATCGCAAGGATTAACCAAAAAATCAAGATTAAATTCCTGATTTCACGTTTTCCAGAATTTTTTGCTTCTTAGCCCCAATTTCCAGGGGGTGAAAATGCCCGTTTTGACCCCCTGCGGACGCCCATGGGGACGACACTACCGGATAAAAGTTATTTCAAAAACTGTTGGGATTGGGACCAAGGCATCACATTCCCAGCCATTTTCATTAAGTGATATCGCGGTGAATGCACTTTAAAACCAGACCAGTTATACTTAAAATTTTAACGCCTCAATACCCCCAAGTCAAATTTTCGTCAATCTGGTTACTCCTTTTCCACGAAGTGCAATAGCCCAAAAATTGTACGAAATAAAACAGAACTGGTAAAGAAATATTCACTGGAGTAGTGAGAACAAAGGTCAATGCAAAGGCTGCATTACATTCATCAGCACCAATCTTCGCCTTTATGTGGAACAATTTTGCTAGATTTCTAGAATGAATGCTAGAAAAGTGAATCTTGATGGAAGCAAGTCCAAGTTCTTAGAATGAGGACTTGAATCCTGATTTGGTCTTTATTTCCCAACACTGCTGAATACTTCCAACATATAATCTCAATACCCCCTGAAGGTAGGCCTACCCAATTTTCATTGGCCCCTAAAATGGAGGGTTTATTTATAGGTTGCCTTAGCCACGCCACTGTAGAGGTTATATTAGACATGTACATCATCTGATGTATATCATATAACTAGTTTCGTGGGAATCCCACGGGACGGGAGTGTCTCGTGTACAAGCCTGGTGATTAAACGCTTATACGCTTATTAAACATTGTCCGCTACTATATTAATCTATGTTACGCAAACTGCGACTATGAGATAAATAAATAAATATAGGCCTACAGATAAAAGATAAAATGAATCAATCCCTGCAAACAGTGGCGTAACTAATGGTGTCAGGAGTGCAAACCGCCCCGTAGGCAAGCTAAATGTAAAAACCGGGCCATCACTCAGCTTATATTTCGGTATTTAGTATTCTTTTGGTTTTCACTAAGTTGTCGCTATTTTGCGTTTTTCGGAAATTTTTCGGAGTGTTTTCCTGTGATTTCAAGTTTTAGTATGGACATCCACGTTAAGATTCACTATCATTTCTCAACTGTTTTCTGAATGTTGGCTGGTGGGCCCCTTACAGCTTCATCTAAATTTACCTCCTGGCTCAAATCTCTTGTTAGGCCACCGTCTACAAACACCTCCTACACCATAACTTACTGTGGATATGGCACACATACAAATGAGGCTAAAAGCAAAGCTAAATGCAATGCATATTAGTAGTAGTCATAAATACAATCACATTTGGCCATGAAGAGACACTTTGTCTTCTTTTCCCAATAAATGGCCTAATTCCAGATTTATATAAAGTAATATTATTCCAGATATGTACTTTTTGTAAAAATTGTGTCCATGGCAACTGAAAAAATTAAGGGGCCTGTGTCTGAGTTCAGCGGTCGGAAATAACAAATGTAGGTAAGTACGTAATCAGCGAGAAAAAAATCTATAGCATTCTCAATAACGGCGTCCCACAGGGATCTGTCCTGGCACCCCTTCTCTTCAACATCTACATGTCTGACCTGACAACCACTGTGTCCAGAAAGTATACATATGCTGACGATTTAGCAATCATGCATGCTGATGGAGACTGGCAGGCAGTGGAAGGGTGTTGAGCAAGGACATGGCAACCGCAGGTGAATACCTCCAGACCTGGAAGCTAAAATTTAGCAGTACAAAAACGGTGTCGGCAGTCTTCCATCGTAACAACAAAAAAGATCAACGTGAGCTAAAAGTCAACCACAACAACGAAATTCTACCCTTTTGCCCCCCGAACCTAAATACCTCGGAATAACGTCGGACAGGTCGCTCATGTATCGCCGACACCTTGAGTCACTTCGCAAGAAGCTGACATCACGCGTCGCGCTCCTGAGGCGGCTTGCCGGCTCCGGTTGGGGTGCTGGAGCAACAACGTTGCGAACAGCCAACCGAGCCCTGGTGCGTTCAACTGCAGACTACTGCGCTCCTGTCTGGTGCCACAGTGCCCATACCCGCCTTATCAACCCCGCCATCAACTACGCCTTGCGAATTATTACTGGATGCCTGCGTCCTACACCAGCGGACAACCTTCCCGTCCTCGCAGGCATCCAACCTGCTGAGCTTCGTCGCAATGGACCCACACTGTCTCTAGCACTCCGTGCCATGGAGCCTGGACATCTGCTCCACTCAGCGCTCACCCGTCCATCGAGTGCAAATGCACGGCGCCTCAAATCGAGACACCCATTTGTACCCGCTGCACAACAACTCATCGGTTTATCTGACCGCAACAATATACGAGAGGCGCAGTGGGCGGATCACCAGTGGAACGTGGAGTGGGCGGAAATTCCTACAAGATTCCGCATTTTTATCCCCGACACCGGCACCCACCACCCCGGAATGACTCTCCCATTAACAGAGTGGGTCCGGCTTAACCGCCTCCGCACCAGTGTCGGACGTTTCTGGTCCTGTTTGTACAAATGGGCATGGCTCCTGCTTGTACAAATGGGCTGTGACCTGTGAGTGTGGCGCAGAAGAACAAACGGTCGACAGTGTTGTCCTCCAATGTCCAATCCATCGACCTCATCATGGACCACAGGGCCTGACGGTTCTGGACGATGAGACAAACGAATGGCTGCTCAATACCTGCCCCTAGATCTAGTGAGGCCAAGCAGTGGTTTGAAGAACCCGCTCAAAAGATGAAGAAGAAGGTTTTCTTTTACATTTCCACAATGCAGTTCGTTTCATGTTGCTGCAAGCAGAGTTCTACCACCACGAGAAAGCGGGGTTTCATGGACAAATTTTTGAAAAGTTGCGCAATTTGCACTCACACGGTTCGGCAGTGGCGTAACTAGAGGTTCGAGCCAGAGGGCTGAAGGGGGCCCATTGGTCACCGTTTGGGTATGCAATAATTAGTTCCCAAAAACTCATATACGTTATCCCACATAAACAGAAAACATTTGTCAGGTGATGTAATAAGATTAAATTGGCTAATTGACTTTAAAGTTAGAATTTCACGTTTTCATGTAACATGTCCTATCTAAAATTGATACTCATCAATGACTTGTGACTGAGTAAGGTAGGCTTATGATTTGTAAGACCATCACAGACCTGAATCTTGGTATTAATTCCACTTTTCTTCTAAGCACCAAATGCTTGACTTAATGATGGGGCATGGGAGTAGATTCTGGGCACTGCCAGCGTAAACAACAAAACACATGTAGTAAGTCCAAAACGGAATTCTTTGAGCAGTTCATTGATCTCTCCTCATCAGTGATAAAACCTCATTCATTTAGCAGCTACTAAGCAAATAATGCCAAACAATTTTATCTAAATATGGAGCTACACACCAAACAATTACAAATATGTATGAACAGTGCCGTAGCAGCCCAGCTCACCCAGCCCCCAAAAATGCAGGGCTGTTTAACTGGTAGACGGTATTTATGCAGCAAAACAAAAGAAATCACTCTATAGTGGCACAGTAGCACACATGAAAAATATTACATAACAATAACCATGAAAATATCATAAACAATGTCACATTATAGTAGCATCAAAACAGCTTTGCGCGAGCCTTTGGGCATGCAAAAGGCTTTATGACATCATTCAAATCTAGAGAGCGCACACACGAAGCTTCGATTGACAACATGGCTAATGAGGATAATCTGCTATCTGTCATATGAGATCTGTTGAAGGTTTTGATCAGCTTCAGTTTGCCGAAACTCCGTTCAGGGCTGACAACAGCATCGGTGCAGTGTAGCATAATCCGAAGTGCAATAAATACGTTAGGATAAACTTCATCAAGACGTGTCTTGAGAATAGAGCTTAACACAAGGAATGGGGTCTTAATTATTGTCATTTAATTAACGACGATTATTTAGAAATGTTGTAATGAAATGAAAATGTGAACAAAAATTTGCAGGAAATTAGAATCAAGCCTATCGTTCAGTCACGACAACACTGGTCCCGAAGAAACATACCAGAGGCCGATCAAAGCAATGCACCATGATGAACGTTTTCTTTCATTAGCGTTTAACTTATATGTATTGCAGTGACACATTGTAGGCTACAATAACGAGTAAGGAGAGTGCGTGTCGAATAATATGCACTCTGTGTCAACAAACTTCGCCAAACCAACGCCAAACCTCAAAATGATGTCATATTGTAACGCCACAAACAACGTATATCCAGTTACATTGACCACTATACGCCACTCCACTGCTCAAAACTAGAATTTATTATGGGTCATACTATCAAACCGTCGTCCCTGGCACCACCAGACTTCTTCACGCCACTGACCGTATCTTATTGAAAAAAATGTCCTTGAAAAAATTTGAAGTGATCTGGCAACCCTAAGTGATGACCTTACAGTTCATTCATGTCCGTTCTGTTCCCCGCAGAGGCAGGTTGCGAAACCTGTTAGCGGATTGTTCTATCGTTGGTCTTTATTGCGTAACAATAGCATGGCAACAAATCCTGAAAGGTTCACTTCAAGTAACAGTAGAAGACGTTTCTCCGCACGTGACTGTTGAACGAAGACATCTTGGCATGTAATTTAGCGAGGCAGTGACTGCTGTTAGCGCTAAGGCAAGTATTTTTATACGGTGTGCAAAAAGCCTGAGTTAATCTGTAGTAATGCTTCCACAAGTTTGAAAAATCCATTGTTAGTGTGAGACCGAGTGTTAATAATGCGCCTGAGCGAATAGCTTAGTGCCAGCGTGGGCCAGCTGCTTTTGACCAACGGACCATTTTACAAAACGTGACAACTTGCGGGCCATTTCTAGTAAAAATGATGTATAAACAAGAACAACGGGTTCGCAAGGTTAAACACTGAAAATGGAAGATAAAGTGAATGCGTCCTTGAAATTATGACACAATACCAAATAGCAATTTATTACAAGCTCCATCAGTAGGATGTCTCTGGTCGAGATTTCTGACACTATCATTCCTTTATCAATACCAGTGTTAGTGGTAGCAAGTCGGCGCCTATCAACCAGTGTTTCGTCTGCCATTCGATTTATATTTTTAAATTGGACTTGCTTCATCGTAGAAAACGTACTCTCACACACATATATACCGTATATGTTTCCAAAGGTCGAGTGTATTTTAGTGCGAAATCTTTCAATTCGGGACATCTGTCTTTGCTGACTAATTTCCACAAACTCACAAAAGTCCCTAACACCCTTAATTTTCTACATTTTGATTGAAAGATGTTATGCTAGTTCAATTTAAAATACCTATTGCAGGGCAGACATGGGGTAATCGTTAATCGCAATCGATTACATTTTTTTGAGTAATGGTAATCGATTGAATTGACCAAAAATGAAATGTAATCGTAATCGATTACATTGCCAATTTAATCGTAATCGACGATTACATTCACGATTAAACTTGGATATCTTCACCCTACATCACTGTGCGCTGAACCGCGGTTGTGGTGGCTGGGTTTCCTCCTTTATTATCGTTTGTTATGGTCATGTTTCAGGGGAGGCTATTTTTCCCATCTGTGTGCGTTAAATCCAGATAGTCCAACGGCAAACACAGGGTTTGTAGCGAATTCTCACTTTGTTGCAGCCACCCCTCTTGTTGGCCGTCAGTTGTAACAAAGCGAGTCTAGTGAGACGTAGCAACAAAAAGAAGAGCTTTACTTAAAAACGGGTTGACACTTCCATAACAGATTAGCGGGACATTACGAGGAGAGGTGTTGGTTTTATTTATATATACTGTATTCAAAGTGAACTTATGAATGTAAGTGCTGGAGTAGACTATGTATATAATTAGTACAGTAATTTAATTTATATACAGTAAATTAACTTTTTTTAGAGGAATAAGGTACTTTAATCCAAGTCGAAAGTACATTCCATAACCAGGATTTCATCGGTGATTCACCAGATACTGCTAAAATAACTCAACGAAGCCGGTGAGGTTTTGTTGACCAATGACGTTCGGTCCAACAGACAGATGCGCAGTTATGTTGGCGTCACTGTTCATTTCATTTCAAATTAAAAACTGCACAATGCCATAATGCTTGCTTGGAGACAATCGTAACTCGCTGTTAGAACAAACAGTCAGCAATTTTGAAATTATTAACAAACAAATTTTCAGCTTTTCTGGACGAATTTTCAGCCTGATAGATGTCGTTTGACTGTTGAAGCTTTGAAGCCTTGATGTTCATCAACTGTAACAAAGATTTTAAACATTGATCATTTTTGTTTAAATGATAATTAAAATGTCTGTTGCAGTGGAGTAACTGGCGGGAGGGACGGAAGGGCGATTTTGACTCCCCTGGCCAGCTAAATGTAACAACCAGGACCTCACTTAGTTCATTTTTTGGTTTTACTATTCTTTTGATTTTCACTAGGTCATCGTCTTTTTGCGTTTTCGAAGATTTTCCGTTGATTAGGGATTTTAGTATAAGCATCCACACCCAGACTCACCATTATTTTTCAAGTTGTTTTTTCGGAGTGTTGGCTTGTAGGTAATTTACAAAGGTCAGTTGGCCTCTTCCAGCTAAGTTTCCCCGCTAGCTCAAACCTCTAGTTACGCCACTGATTTGTGGACTGCACGAACGTCTCATTAAACAATCATTGTAATCAGTGGCGGCTCGTGGTGAAAGTGGCCTGGAGGGCTGTGAAATTGCATATCTGGTTGAACATATAGGATTGTCGTCCTGCATGTTTTTATGATAAGTGGCGTTTACAATCACTCCAGCAGTCCTAATCTTATGAAACTCGTAATTTTCAGTTGTCCTTATTGATCCACAGAAAACAATCACTTCAGTTCAATGAAACCATAATAACAAAAACGCTTTGCGATAGGCGGATATACCACCATGTTTCTTGTAGCCAATTGTTTGGTTTCTTTCTTTCAGGGCTGTGCCGAAGACCACCCCGAAATCGCCAAATTCATCGGCAAGTGTGCTGAAAACGTCATCGCATGAGCGGCGTCGTTGGGAAAGAGTGAAACATTGGTTTTGTTGGATTCCTAGGAAACGTTGAGCCAAAATGGTGTCGGAAGTACCGAAAATGATTGTTGTTAAATTTCGTAACTAAATCCAAACTGAAGACGAGTTTGGGGGAATCGTGTGCATTAGATTTTTCAGGGAGGGCTACAGCCCGTCTAGACGAGCCGCCCCTGATTGTAATTACTTTCCGATGGTTGATCATATGCAATAACTTTCTGGGCCTCAGCCTATAAAAGTGACTTACATAAACTCAATGTCTTAAATAACCGCGCAGTTCGTTGTATAACATTTGCAGATAGACATACAAATTTAAAACCCTTTCAGTCCCGCGTGCGCCACTTTTCTTGCAGACCTTTGCAATCCTATAACTCGCCAGGCGATTGAGCTAGGGAGCTGTTCAAACCCTCTACGGATTCAGCAAGTCTTGTAGTCAAAACCGAAAAAAAAATTTTTTCGTTTTGGGTTTGAGCTTTTCTGGGGGGAACGTCACAAGTAGGGGTGTTTTTGCGTTATTTTGGCCATCTTTTCTTGGCCCTGGGCGCCGTCCCAATGGGCCATTTTTTGGAATCAAAGTTTAGTTGAAAACTAGGTCAAAATCCGCGTCTATAGAGTCTTTGATTGACTTTCTAGCATATCAGGAGCGAAAATTATGGCTTATAAACCAAAAATTGACCAAACTTTTACTCCCTCAAAAGTCACTCTTGGGGGTATTTCACCGCAGGCAATAACTCGCCGTCAGATTGAGCTAGAGAGCTATTCAAACCCTCTAAAGACTCGTGAAGGTATGTAGTTTGCAATAAAAAAAAACGTTTCAGTTTAGGATGTCTGTTTCTTTTTAATTCTTATATAATGATAGGATGTTTATTTTATTTTTTGTTGACGTCAGCATTGTTGCCCGACCTCCCTTTAAGACCCGCAGGAGCCATTTTAATGACATACAATTTTTTTAGTTTAGCCGTTTTTTGGTTACTATTCGCGACTTTGAAGGGTCCGAACGGGTTTTTAGCGTTCCTGGTTCCAAGATTAGGGCCAAATAACCTTAAAATTAATTTGGGAAATCCTCAAAAGTATTGAGAAAAGCCCCTTACCAATTAGCTGTTTTTTGGCCTAACTTTTGAACCAGAAACGCTAGAAACTCAATCA
>JGI24021J15306_10004023_pt1 | contig 16906 bp, 7 predicted proteins | sample Ectturendosymbi1_FD_15306 | JGI IMG/M metagenome (IMG submission 15306) | reverse complement strand
CATTTTACATGTGGGTGCACCTTATATAAAAAAATGAGGCATTTTTGTGACATTGGGTTACACCCCTTGTTGGATTATAATGATTTGACCCTGTATCGTCATTCGCAAAAGCACAGAAAATGGATAACCATACAGTAGGGCATTACACAACCAGTGTTAGTACGTGACCGGCCTTGAGAGGAGCAAGACACTTTCCCAGCACTTCTTACTTTTTTATACTTGATGTGTACACAGTGTCCACATATTTTTACTGCACAAAAGCAATACTGATGAGACGCAGACTCCAAAACAGTTGACGAACAACTACTGTATTTGGTCTCCATACAGGAGTGTTGAATAATTGAGGAAAAATGAAGATTTGAAAAAAGCATCAGACATTTGAAGCGATCGAATAAAAAAGTAGGATGAACATGTGCATCGTACAAAAAATCGATACAAGTTGTTTTAATGGCTGGTTGATGTTGTGTAATGAGTAAGTTTTGCAATTAGCTCAACAGCATGTTACAACGGCAGCAATTAGCTGAACATGGTATGGCACAGGGGTAGATCATCTAGAACTTGAGCACACATCCCTGTTTGAGTTGGACACCCAACTGTATACTTTCAGCTAGGGTTGTAGATAGTGAGCTGACTGTCTTTACCTCAACAATTTGCATGGACCTAGCATACTATACTAGAGATAGACTGATATATCGGCTCACAATTGGGTTTTACCGATATACAGGTATCGGCCAAAACAACTGATTTTATCGGACTCAATAGGTGTTGACAAAACGCTGTTATATTCCTCACATGCGTAGACAACTTGCCCAAGAAAGCACAACGAAGCAAGTCAAGACAGTTATCTTACAGCAACACTAGCAGGTACGTTTTCATAAACAAGATAAACAAGCTGAACCATGGAGCACGCATTGGCCGTCACAGCCGAAACAAAAGCATCATCATTAATCAGATCAATTAAAAATCATAGCAAAATACTGAATTGCTACAATTTGAACAATTTTAGCTCATAAATCCTGATTTGATGTTTTTGAAGAAAGTAAGGTGTAGAACACATTACATTTTTGATGAAGAAGCAGAAAACAAGATTTAAAAATTCTGGAAATATCAGTTATCAGCTATCAGTCCATGAATGACTGATGTATCGGTATCGGCTCCACAAAAGCCATATCGGTTGGTCTCTACACTATACCTTTCACTCCTTGACATATAGCAAGTTGAAAAATTTGATCAAGACATTTTAGTTTCAAGTACATATGTGAGAATGGTTAAGTCGCCACTGGATGTCACAAAAGTTTTAGTTACCAATGCTTGCACAAATCATCAATGCAAGGATTGTAAGATCAATGGTACTGTTTGACATACAATACCTTTCCTTACAACAAAGCAGTTCAACACATCATTGTAACTACTTCTAAAAAAAACTGAACTTATCTTTGTGCTTACCTTTGACAAACCAAAGTCAGCTATTTTCACAACTGGAATTTCTGATGCAGATTTGGTTGAGTTGGTGCGGACAAGAATATTTTCTGGCTTAAGATCTCTGTCATTGTAATAACTCAATGTAAATTAAGATAGGATTTCTATGGCACACCACAAAACCATTATAACATCAGCATCTAGATCAGCTGGAAGTTTACTGTACCTGTGGACAACACTGTTTTTGTGCAAAAAAGCCATTCCATCAGCAAGTTGCATCATAAAGGATGCATTCAATATGGGACATGGCAGTCTGGAAAGAAGGTAGTCATTCATGTCACCGCCATCACAGTATTCCATTACAAACCACAAATGGTATTTGCTTCTATTCATTGCACATTCACCTGAAAGAGAGTCAACAGTTTGTCTCCAACTCTAGTGCTGGATTGTTGAACAATCCAATTATAAATTATCAATTCTTTCGCAACAGTCTTAGCACTGTGGTGAAATACTTGGTAGACCAAATTGATTGATTGATGAAAGGCACCTTGTAGTTGTCTGTTTATTGAATGGTGTGCTCAGTTCCACACACTTTTACAATGTATCTTCGGAGTGCCATAATTTTGCCCTTATGATAAAAAATCACCCTGTGCTGTTTGTTTCACCTAAAATTTCCACCTCCAAAAAATAAAATGGGCAAACTCAGTTCAAACCTATCCCTTCAGATATTAACAGTCTTTAGAAAACATATTCATCAATGCATATCTCACCCTTGATGGACATCTCCACTAAATATAGGTAGCTGGGAGAGGTCTGATCACCATGTTTCATAGCTCTTATTTCTCTACCGTGCTGCAAGAAACATTCCTCAAATCTGATAATATTCTTATGTTTGTGAAGACAGGATAGGGTCCAAAATTCTTGAAGAGCCAATTCAACATTTTCTGGTGCATCACAACGAACCTGATGAATCAACAAAAAAGCAGATTAATTGTGGTCAGCAATTTTGATCAGCTTTCTGCATTCTTGGTTTATTTTGTTTAGGTTCTTCCTGTGAACTTGCTCCAGCAACCTTGGATGATCTCAAAATATTATTCAGTCATGTCTTGAAGTTGGTGTTGGTCAAGGTCTTGGTTTTTTAAGCTTTGTATTCTCCAAAGTTTTCCCAGTCACCTAAATCATCTAAACTAAATGATATAAAAGTGTTTCTGTTACCAAGAGAAGCTTATACACAATATGGTAGCAATATAATGGCAAAGCCAATATTAAAACACACACGTAATTAAAAGCTGCCACTAAAAATTGATTTAGATATTTAGACATTCTGCTTTCAACTTGGCCTCAAGTCAAAACTTTGCACCTCAGCTTAATCTCAAACAGTTTAATAATGAACATATATGCTCGTATATACGTGTATGTGTATACATATATGCTCGTATATACGTGTATGTGTATACATATATGTGAAAATACAAGATCTACTTTATGATGGTAAGAGCCATGATCATAGACAACAGACAACCTGTATTTACATTATTAAAAGAGTTCTAGATTGTTAGTTGATCATACATTTTAGCGCTTCTGCTTCAAAAGTTACGACCTAAAAACAACAAATAAATTAATTCCCTAATTAATTAATTATCAATTTTTTGGCCATGATTTTTGAACCAGAAACACCAGATGGCCAATCCTAACCTCTAAAGACTCATATTATAGCCTAGTTTCCACTAAAAGCTTAAGTCAAAAAATTGGCTATTGGAGTTGGTGGCCCAGGTTAAAAGACTTGAACCTATCCCACTTCTGATGTCACCCACAAAACAACTAAATCCAAAACTTTCCAATTTTCAAAAAATCCCAGCTAGAAGACTTGCCACATCTTTTGAGCGTTTGAACAGCTCTCTAGCTCAATTGGCTGGTGAGTTATGGTGGTGCAAAGTGATGGCAAACAAGTGGTTCACGCAGGTCTTAGGTAAATCCACCTGGCTCCTAAGGTGTTAACACATTCATTTCAAATGGAGTTAACTACTTTTTCAGCTTTTAGTCTTTTGCTCACAACATGAGAAAATGTGTGGACTGCAAAGGGATCTTGTGACATGAACATCTGGTAAAAATCCTGAGCAGACATGAAAGGCCAAATACTCATACTCAAAGTGAAATGCTATCAAAAGTATAGTAAGCTTAAGGATAGATTTAGCTTTGAAGTAACAGCACAAACTAAATGTTGGCATCCACAATGCTAAGAGATTTTAGAAGACCTGATTAATGTATTTTTCCTTCTTAGCCAAGAAGCAATTAGCATTTTGTGGTAATGGTGTGAATATGATCTCTTCTAATTCTATAAACTATGTACAACTGTTACAAATGAGAAGTGAGTCATACGTTTAGAGACATCCACTGCATTTTCTGGCCTGTTAAGCTGAATTTAAAATTATATGGTTGAAAATTGAAGCAATAGGTGACAGATTACAAATGTTTCAAAAAAGAAATTCATGCAGACTCATTTGTTTCTGTAGAAATGCACAAGGCAATGGATGTTTCAACAATGTTCAGGCAGTTTCCTGGTATCTGAATGTCATATGTGAAAATACATGGTACGCGTTTACAAAAACATTTGAACATTATAGGAGTCGTTCTCAAAAGTGCTATGCGCATTTGAAAATGTGTTCTAAAACAAATAGTGCATGATTTGAAGCATGGGCATCATGCAAACTTTGTTGTCAGTTTTACCATGGTATGTGAAGTGTGACATTGTGTAGCTTGAGATTAGACCATACGTCACATACATTTTGCGTTGTGGAAGATAAAATGACATTAGTTGTAACCAGTGGTATTGTAGGTAGAAGTGCAATATCAATTACAGGCAAATAATTGAAATGAATCTTCAGCAAGCTGCAGAAATTGTTCATTGAAAATAATTCAAATAGCAGCAATGTGATAGAATGATTGCAACATCACAACAAGTAATTATCTTGACACATGACATGTGATCAATGGAACACTTAGTGCAACATATCACACTACATTCAATGCACAGAAAGTATTAAACAAAGNCCAGGTATTTACCTTCTGCATTATGTGGCAAAGGGTGATGTGGCTTGTGAAATGAAAAACGATTTTTTTGAATCTGATGATGTGAGTAAAGATAGATGAGCTGCTGCTATAGCTGAGCACTCTTAACACATTGGATACCAGGTGGTTATCCCACAGTGATATCCACGGTTATGGCATGGATTTGGCGGGAAATTCAAATCCCAAATACTGCTACGCATTTTCCAGCTTCAGGCTAAAATGGTAAATATAGCAAACATTTTGTTGCCTTTATACTAATCAATTGCCAACATATCAAATCATTTCCAATACATTTTAGGCTACATACCACTGCGACAAGCCTGGGCCTATCGGATCCACTTTTTTCGCAAAAGTTTCACTTCATTGCATTTTTGACAGTAAAAGCAGCTAACACTGGTATTAAGCAATTAAGCTTTATCAACGTACCCAAATATACTTGCATAAACATTTGCAATATATTCTTCAGCATTTGGGGCACACCACAGCACTTCCATTGCACAAAATCACAGTCCTGGTCCAGTGGACTTGGTCCTGCCTAGGTGGACCAACTCAAAAGAACCATGCTTACAAACAGCCTCTGAATCACAGAGATTGGATTCTCAATCTAAGACCTAATATTATTTATACTCAGTCCAGCACCACATTCTTAGACTGTTTCAAAATGCGAATTAAAAAACATGTGAATTTGCGTTTGTGCAAACATTGGACCGCAAAAGTGTAAATTTGCATCTGCTGGGAACAGTAGACAGCATACGTTGGACATAAATCTATGCTACTAAAGAAAGTGTTAAGTGCTGGAGAAATTCAAGTGCAGAGAAAAGCTGGTTGGTCAAACTTATGACAGAGCTGTTGTTACAGCAGAGATTCTCAGCTTTGTGGTCCAGGAGGACCTGATGATGATTGTTCCTGAGGTAACCAAGTTTATTCAGCTAGTGCTAACAATACTGGCTACTTCAGTATAAGTTGAAAGGTCCTTCTCAGCTTTGAAAAGACTAAAGACATACCATCAGAATGAGATTAGTTAAAAACAGCTTTCATCCTGAGCAAAAATTTTTATTGAGGTCAAAGACTTTTAAAAGAAAGGATGACAATGAAATTTTTACAACAAAGTCAGTGAGGTTTTTGTAGAAGAGAAGGCAAATGAACGTCATTTGCAAATGAAGGCAAGACCATGATGAGTATTGCTTACAGTCCACAACAAAAACCGGAGTTAGTCATTTATTAATGATATATACAGTAGAATTTGCCTAATTTGTCACCTCAAGGGGATTAGAAAAAAGTGCCGATTTAGGCAAACTGACGAATTATGCAAATAGGTGAAAACAACAATTAATTCCTCTATCTGGGCTCCTCCATTTAATCTAACGCCTTTTAAATCTTTAACAAACTTTTCCGCATTTTCTCAATGCGGAGTCAGGTTGCGCTTACCTGGACTCTTCAATTTAATCTAGTACTTCTTAAACCTTGAATACACTTTAACACTTTGACGTCCAGGTTAATTTAAGCAGTTCGCAAAAAACAGCTGGATTGCACGTGGCTTTGTGCGGGAATATCTCCGCTCCTGTATGGGTTACGGACCTGGTCAAAGTGTCAAAAGATGCGGCAAGTCTTGTAGTTTGCACTCGAAAAAATTTTTTGGTTAGGGGGTGCAGGTTTTTTGTGAGTGACGTCATACGTGGAGGACTTTTTGGTCACCTTGGCCAAATTCACCAGGGCCTGGGCGCCAACCGTTAGATAGTAGTATTTCGCTAAAGTTTTTATTGGATTCTAGGTTACAATCCGAGTCTTTTGATACTTTGGATGACCTGCTAGGGTTTCGAGTTCAAAAGTTATGATCTAAGTTAATAAAAATTTTTGACTAATTAGTTAATTAGATAATTAATTTTTATTGTTTATTTTAGATTACAACTTTTTAACCAGAAACACTAGAAAGTCGATCAAAGGCTCAAAATACTCGGACTCAAGCTTAGTTTCCAATGAAAACTTCAGTGAAATACTTTGGCCTAGCGGTTGGGCCCTAGGCCAGGCAACATGAGCCAAAATGGCCCAAAAANTACTTCACTTATGAGGTCACTCACAAAAAATCCGCAACACCCAACCAAAAAATTTTTTTTCAAGTGCAGTCTGGAAGACTGACCGATTCGTTTGAGCCCTTCAACAGCTCTCTAGCGCAATCGGCGGAGGAGCTAGGGTGTTGGTAAGGCAATTGACAACTGCTGGTTTTAGGCCGATTTCAAAGTACGAATATATCGTACCCCGGCTCTCAAAGTGTCAAAGACTTTTCTGCGTTCTCTCAATAGGGAGTTATGTCGTGCTTCGCACCTCATGTATGTGACAAACAAATTGCGAGGTACAACAATTCTCAGGTAAAGATCCTTGATTTGTTTCAGTTCCCACTCGTACTGGCTGCATGGCATCAAAAGCAAAACTGCAATTGACATATTAGCCGAACAAAACGCTTCTAAGGGATAGAAAGAGGTGACAAATTGACAAACAGAAATGTACACAAAAGAAAGGGATTCTGTCTGAAGTGATGAAAAAGTGACAAATTGAGCGAATTAAACGATGACGAATTTGACAAATTCCATTGTATATAGAAAAAGATTACAAAATAAACTCTTAAGAAAACAGAAGTTGCAAGAAAAAGCAGATTTAGTCTTTTTGTGCTGACTACATCTTGTTTTATATTCAATGGTTATGTAAGAATTAAGTTTTGCTGGTAATTGACACATTGGGAGCCAGTGTATGAATATATCATACTTTGAAATCATGCATTGAGCCGCTAGTTTGGTGCCACTTTGCAACTCCATAACTTGCCAGGTGATTGTGCCGGAAAGCTATCCATACCCCCAAAAGACTCGGTGTGTCTTCTAGTTCGTACTGAAAAAAATTTTTTTGTTTTGGGCTTCGTGTTTTTTGTGGAAGACACGATGAATGGGTTAGTTTTTTTGGCCATTTTGGCTCAGGTTTCCTGTCCCTGGGCCCAACTGCTAGATGGAAGTATTTAGTTCAAATTTTATTGGAACCTAGGCTAAAATACAAATCTTTTGAGCGTTTGATCAGCTTTCTAGCGTTTCTGGTACAAAGGTTAGGGTAAAATTACCAAGTTTGTTGTTTTGGCCAGAACTTTTAAACCAGAAACGCTAGATAAGGCCAAAAACCCACCTCACTAACAACATCACTCACAAAAAACCTGAAACCCAATATTATTGTTTCATTGAACACTCAAAGACTTAACGAGTCTTTTGAGGGTTTGAATAGCTCTTTAGTGGAATCAGCAGAGGAGCTATGCCATTGTTAGGACACGTGAAAACTGCTCAATTTTAGGCTGATTTCAAAGAATGATGTATTCGTATGGCAGCAGCGAACATGTTAATATTGTACATTGCGGATATGTCTACTTATCGAAAATACCCATATTGTAATTATGGACAATTTGTCAGCTGTCTATGAATGTATTTCTTGCATAGTAAGCTATGATCCAAGTTATGCCAACCCACATTCAAGAGAACACTGTTCACCAATATTCCCTCGCTATTGAGAAGTTGTGGTACAAGACATTCACAAGAGCCATGTAAGCTATATACCTGCAGATTTCCTTTTGTGCTGAGTGATGCAACAGTCTGCTATATGAAGTCTGTGCCAAGTAGACGAGTTCTACTAAGGTCAGGGTTGATCAAAATCATGATTTTTTAAAACAAAGGGTGAATGAGGCAGGTGTGAGCAGTGAGCACCAGACAGGAGCGCAGTTCTCTGCAGTTGAATGTAGCAGCGCTAGGGTGGCTGTTCGCAACGTTGTTGACCTAGCACCCCAGCCTGAGCCTGCAAACTGCCTCAAGAGTGCAATACGTGATGACAGCTTTTTGCAAAGTTCACTCAAGGTGTCAGCAATACGTGAGTGACCTGTCCAGCATTACTCCAAGGTATTTGGGCTCGGAGCACAAGGGCAGGATTTTGTTGGTAGTTGACTTTTAGCTCACATTTAGCTTCCTTGTTGTTAAGATGGAACACTGCTGACACCGTTTGCGTAGTGCTGAGCTTTAACTTCCAGGTCTGGAGGTATTCACCTACGGTTGCCATGTCCTTGCTCAGTACCCTTCCACTACCTGCCAGTCTCCATCAGCATGCATGGTTGCTAGGTTGTCAGCTTATGCATACTTTCTGGAGATGGTGTTTGGCAGGTCAAAGATATAGATGTTGCAGAGAAGGGGTGCCAGGACAGATCCCTGTGGGGTGCCATTCTTAAGGCATTGTAACCTGCTCCATTTGCCATTTCTAGTGGTAAGGGTGAAACTGCAATTAAGAACCATCTCCATGATCATGCAAAGACCCTGTGTCTGTCAGGTTGCAATCGCAGCAGGTTGCAGGTGAGGTCACGGTGCCACACAATGTCATAGGCTGCTGTGAGATTGACAAACGGAGCTCGGCCTTCTTTGCTGAAAAGCTATCCTTGATGTCCTGAGTCAGCAGTGTGACCTGGTCTATGGTTGACCTCCCATATCAAAAGCCTATTTGCTCCTTTGGGAGCAGTGGGTCGATGATTGGTTCCACACAAGCATAAATGAGTCTCCTGAGGATTTTGAAGGGGACACATAGTCAGAGACATGAGGCGATAGCTCTTTGGGTCCCCCATTGGGTTTTCTGGTTCAGGGATTTCAAAATAGTGCTCTTCTCTAGATCTTCGGAATTTTGAGTTGGTGTGTGCAGGAAGTAAGGAAATCGCAAAACCAAGATTAAGAGCCGACCCGGTGTGGAGCATAACTCACATCTGTCATCCTAACTCATGGAGTAATTAAATAACGCAAGAGCACAAAAATGTTTACTCATAGCCATAGCACATTACAGAAGTGTTAGTACACAATCAATAGTCAACACTGCGAGAAGGAAAACACTTAAACAGCGCCTTAATTATATCATCCACTCTATCTTAAAAGGAATGTGTTTGTGGTCTTCCTTGCCAAAAGCAATAGCTTCTACATGTCTAACTTATAATGGAATGTTTAGTGCACCTACAACTTTACTCTCACCTTTTTAATAGCATACTGCTCTTCTCTGTTCTTCTTATCAGCTTTATAAACAGTCCCAAAGCTTCCTTTTCCAATTTCCACAAAGTTGGTGTAAGCATTCATTGCCACCAAGTTAGCACAAGCACCATCCAATCTTTCCAGTACCAAGGTTAATTTGGTACACCAACAGCATTAAAGCTTTCCACAGACCTAAATCAACTACATCACCTACGTCAATGTCAAATGAATTATAACGAAGGAATGCAAAACAGATAGAATCAGGATTTAATTAGGGCTGCTACCTAGGTTTCATGCATATGCACACTTCTCACCACCAGCAATGTATAAACTGACTGTCAATGCAATGTAAATGAATCTGTTGTGATAATTATCTAGCATTTTGCAGATTACTGACCAGTGAGAATATAATAAGCATGAAACAAGAGTAGCGCCTTGGTTCTAACAAAATGTGAGATTAAATGTTGATGCTGGAACTATTCAAGAGTCTATTACATGCAGCTAAACAATGTATCCCACGTGGCCATCGCAACAACTATGTGCCTTTTTGGGACCAAGAATGCAAGACCCTTCATCGGTCCTTTCTCCAAACCTGTTTTTTTTTCACTGAGACATTTTGGTCACTTTTTTGCAGAGACATTTTCGTCACAGACATTTCGGTCATTTGTCTTGCAGTTGTGTCAAAACTCACCATAAGTGTCTATTTTCAGACATTCTGACCGAAATGACCTAATTTTTTTTGGTCATTTCAAAGACGTTTTGGTGTATGACCAAAAAAACATCTCCAAAGCCCAGTGTTGACTGACTTTGACAGAGCCTCCTCACCCTATTTTCATGGCTCAACCAGAAAAAAGAGGAGCAATGGCAAGAAGCTGTCTAGTCCATTTACGTTTCACGCTCCAGCTGCCAAGCATGGAGCACCATTAACACCTTGGCTGCCGTGGATTTGCCTGTAAATCCCGTATTTTTGCACTACTTTGCAACTCCATAGCTTGTCAGTTGATTGTGCTAAAGAGCTGTTCAAATGCTCAAAAGACTTGAGTGTTCTAGTTTGCCGTGAAAAAAATTGTCAATTTTGTGTTTTGTTTTCTATGGGTGACATTGCAAGTGGAATAGGTTTAAGCCTTTTTGGCTGAGGTCATCAAGCCCTGGGCCCCAACTGCAAGAGGGAGGTATTTCGTTCAAGTTTTTAGTGGAAACTAGGCTAAAATCCAAGTCTTTTGAGCATTCGATTGACTTTAAGGTTTGTGGTTCAAAAGTTATAACAAAATAACCAAAAATTGGGTATGATTCAGATGAAGAATTCTCTCTTGAAGTAAATTTGGAGATGCTCCCAGTTTTGAAGGATTTTAGGCTATATCTGAAAGTCAATGAATTTTTGTGTGTTGTCTATGATGAAAGATGTGGATACCTGCAACAGTCTGGACTTCATGCACTTGGTAGCCCTTCTTGCTCACTACATTGGCCAGAAAAAAGATGTATGCTGGTTACCTTTTCAACATGTACTCTGTAAAATATATGTACCTTAACTGGCAACTTCTCATGAACAACATTATCTGTCAAATGCATCCAAGAATAAAATACTTGTGGCTTCGGAAAAATATAAAGCATAACTTGATTGTTTGTAGTTTGTGTATCATTATCTTACAACTACATGAAAACATGTTTGAAGTGCTATGCATAGACATGAATGCACCAAACTATCCCAAGTGCAAACGTATGCTTATTTGTTGTGTTTGGAAAAATACATTTCCAGTCGAAAAACAAGGACTAGTGACTACAAAATGAACAAGAAAGAGAATTTTGATAGGACTCATATGGTTGAATTAGCATGCATTTTTTCCTACACTCAAAAAAATAACCCAGCAATATTATTCTTGCTTTGAATTGTCCTTGAATAGTCCTTTGAGATGAGGTATCACACGTCATCTTACAAACAGAGCTCCTCCAAATATGGGATGTTAAAATGACATTATGCATGAGTGATCATAAGAGGTGCTGCTAATCAACCTTGGTTCAAAGGTTTACAAATATAATCTCACATGTCAGCATCTGGGAATTAGATCAAGCATATTATGCTCAACAATATTCAAAAGATTAACTGCCTAAAACCATGTACAGGTGGACTTAAAAGAACTTCAAAGTTGATCATAAGAAATTCATCATGCTGCCACACATTAATACAAAAATAGGCCATCTTCAAATCCTTGTAACTTTGGCTATGGTTGTCCGATTTTCAAAAAAATTAGTTATTGTATTTATTCGAGTATAAGTCGCATTTTTTGAAAAATTCACCCAAAAAGTCAGATGCAACTTATACACGAGGTGCGGCATGCGCATGTACGCTGGTACNGTGCGTGTGTTATCTAGACGGCACTTTGCACCTTCACGTGTGTGCATGCATGCTGCTACTGTGTGCTTGTTATGTAGACAGCACTTTGCACCTGTATGCTCATGCAACGACAATCACAAGAAAAATGCAAAGGCAAACTACAAGGCACATTGTTAATCACAGACACGTGACATTTTAGTTGCATTATGGCTTCTAAAAGAAAGCGTTCCTGTTATGATGCTGCTTTTAAACTGGAGGTTGTAGATCATGGGATACTGATGAGGATGTACCACAAGAAGACTGGGATAAACTATTTTAGGACAGTGAATGCATTGACTTTGATGGCTTTTAAGTTTTTGTTATGTGATTTTGATGAATAAATGTTGTTTAAAAAATTTTGTACCATTTGATCATCCAAATATGGAGGTGCGACATTTATACGCATGCGACTTATACTCGAATAAATACACTATTTTTGATCAGGAGAAGCTCTATAAGCCTGTCAAATTTCACCAAAATCTGAAAGGGTAGGTTGCATGGCCTGGATCACTGAACTCTCTGGTGGTGCAAGAGTGGTAGTATTCATTTATTGTGCACAGCTGCACACAAAGGTCTAAGGAAGCTACGTTCTCTGAAAAATAATCATTGAAAGTGCAATGTAGATTAGTTTGCATTAGCAGAACTGTATAATTGATTGAGAGGAATAAATAAAACTGCTGTCCAACCACTACAAAATGCTACAAAACCAAATTTTGAAACAAATGACTTTTACCTACAAAAGATCAAGTTCAAACAGTATTTCCAAAATATTTAAAATTTTTGAATAAATTTGATTTATCTTATGCACAAGAATTATGGCAAAATAGACACAGAAATGCTTTGCCTTATGAGACAAAATAGACACTGCCTTTTTTATGGGCCGGGCCAAAATTTAGGAAGGGTTATGGCTATGAGTTTGTTGTGATGAGTATGGGTCAGTCCAGGTCATAAAAATATGAGCCCATCACATCTTTAGTAGCTAGTTATAAGTTCACCTTGTATAGCCATTGCCAGCTACCGTATTTACTCAATTATAAGCCACTGCTCATTAAGATTATAAGCCACTGCTCTTTTTCATCATTTCGTGTGTCTTATAATAATCAAGTAAATAGAGATACCTAGAATTAGACACTTGTTTTAGAGCAGGGGTCGGCAACATTTCCTTGGTCATGGGCCATAAACATACTCTGCAAAGTATGGCGGCCATACCAGTTTTCCACCAACAACTCCATTCCTCTTGCTGTTTATGATGTTGCTAAACTTCAGAATTTATTAATTATAATCAGATTAACTCCTGATTGACATAGTTGTAATAAAGAAAACGGAAACTACGATACTAAGTATGTCTAGCACTGTGCGATTTCTCGTAAGTAGTTCCGCATAAGTATGCAATACAAGAAGTTGAAAGAAGGGCAGATTGATAAAGTGATTAGATGGGCAATACTGTTATAAAGGGCCTGTGTCCTGCAAGCTGGATGATTTTGCTTGGTGGGCTAGATCCAGCCTGCGGGCTGTAGGTTGTTGATCCCTGCTTAGTATGCAAACAATGCTTACAATGGACTACAGTATTAGGTTGCAAAAATCATGGTGATCACAAACTGCTTGTAAGCCTTTCTGATATAATTGTTCACATTTCTGGCATGTGAGTTACAGATCATAAATATGTTGTCATTTTTTGTGATTCAGAAATGCGTTTTCCACAGCACTCACATTGTCCAGGGTTTAAGTGATGTACCTTCCTTAGGCCAAGGTATATCTGTTGATATTTTTGTTTTACACATATCAAATTGGTGAAACAAATTTGAACCAGTTCAACACCAATTTGGAAAACAGCATTAAAAAACATGTTGTTGGACTCATTTCATTATAGCCATGCACTTTTCAACATCAAATACATGCATGAAATAAAGTGTTTGTGAGCATTGACAGAGTTAAAGCACAATCATTTATGATTGTTCAGAAATATATGTCATTTAAAATGCCAGAATCAAAACCTTCTCATAAAGTTCAGGAAAACGCTGAGTGTTTCATTTCAGCCATAGGTGGACCCATGCAGATGCTTGAAATGCATAGATAATGAGCCCTGAGTATTAGTATAAGTTAACCTTAAGAAATTATTTTCGGCCTACAGTTAACAGTATAACTCTAGTCACTACTGCAAGTGCAAAGGAAGACTGCGTACAATAGGCCATATAGCCTATGCCATGAATCTTTATCTGTATTTATAAACATTGTTTTCTACCCATGCTAATTGTTTTTGCTATGAAATGTTGTACTAAAATGCCTTGCCCTCTGCCTCATAACCATGATTGCTGCTTGCTTCCTTCACCTATATGCTTGCTTCACCTGCTCATCTGTACATGCCTCATCTATGAAATGTTGTACTAAAATGCCTTGCCCTCTGCCTCATAACCATTATTGCTGCTTGCTTCTTTCACCTATATGCTTGCCTCACCTGCTCATCTGTACATGCCTCATCTGTTCATTGCTTGCCCACCATCATGTGTTATGTTGATGTCCATTGCATTTTTTATATTTTTTAATTTTTGCTATATGCTACATTTCTTTGTGACTCCATTTTGGCTTGTTTGTGTACATATTTTCTTTTTCGTTTCTATTTTTGAGTCATTCTCCATTTTTTTAAATTGGCTTGCCGATGTGCTTTTGATATCTTGATTGTATTGCTGTATTTAATATCATTTTCCCCCAAACATTACTGATTTCACTTGCCTCTGAATATCATCTTTATCTAAACCTTAAGACCAAAAAATTTGTCGCAAACTGAGCAAAAAGTATCATATTCTTAGGTTAAGCACAAGCAGGCAAGTACTACTGTAACAGAATGTTGGCTAGAGTTATTCTAGAAGTGCAATGCACACCTACTAGGTAGTGTAGTAGTAGTAGTAGGTAGGTTGGGGTGGTCTTACCTTAACTGAATGATATTGAATACACTGTGACTATAATAAGGAATTATTCAGAACACAGGAATAGTACCTAGGCTTAATCACTAGGCCTACAGTAGCCTAGCCCTACAGTTACTGTATACTGTAACAGTACTATACAGATATTACTACTGTATGGATGTGCCTACACAGTCCTGCCTAGACAAAGTTACAAACCTCAGTTTTCTTGAAAAATTTCCCAGATGGAGCTTGGTGCCTCTTTAAAAGATATGAACTTTTTTTCCAAATGGTATATTGTTTCTGTACTACTCTTACACTGCGATTGCAATTAGAGATACAAGAAATTATGAACTAGGAGAGGACACTCCCTATGCACAGTAATAACACATTTTATTGTACATACTAGCTAGAGACTAGAGTAGGTATTGCTGCGTGCCATGACGCGACAGTTTCGTCATAATCCCAATTGTACCAAATTATTTTGTAACAAAATAAATAGTAGAGCAATAGACGCTTGTGTTCTCAATTATAAGCTGGAGCTAAAAAATGCAAATTACCTTTAGATCATACGATAAAGTAGAGCTTTTCGTGAGAAAAAAACATAGCTTTTATTTTATTCCGGTATTTACTAGTATTTCCCGGTCGAAGTTCCATTCTTTCTACGCTACACTCAACACTGGTACTACTTCAATTTGCTTCACAAGTGCAGAGTGCTCACCTAGCCACAAACTTTCATCAGTGTACACGCCCCTAATACGGAACATTTCGCAGATGCGTTGCACTTTCCTACTACACCAAGTACGCTTGGCTTAGTTTTCACATTCAGAGGTTAACTGCGGCACAAAGGCGGCCTACACCAGATCGTTCCGCTCATTCTGCCGGCAACGCGGTCAAAGGTCACACAAACAACCAGCAAGCAAATGTATTTGGATTGCAAACTTCCAGGTCAGACAATCCAACGACTGCAAGTGCAAAAGAAAGCAGATAATTTCTTTCTTCTGGCAGTTACATTTATATTCATTAATTTATTAACATTTTATATTTTTAGCCAACGTTTCGCCCACCTATTCACGTAGGCTTCCTCAGGGCAATGCTTTTAACCACATAACATGCAATTTACCGATAACAAACAAAACAATGAGAAGTGTGACAAATACAAAATCGCACTACCGACCACACCATACACACTGTAGGACAGGGGTGTACAACCTGCGGTCGTACGGCCGCATGTGACCTGCGTTTAACATTTTTGCTGCTGTACTTTTGTTTTACTTCGCCTGAACCTGTTAGGCCAAAGGAAGCTTTTGATAGTGTTTCCACTATCAGGGATGTTGGGCCTTCGACCGTTGAGCTTGCAGTGCGCTTCTCCCTACACACTCAATGTAAACGCTGCTCGACAGGCACTTACATAACTCCCTTTTCCACAGAAGTTATTCGTGAGACGAAGCCAGCGTATCGAAGATCGTATGCTCCTGCACGTCATGGCTTCGAACACCTGCCCTCCACCAAGGCGTGCCCCACATCTCCACCATTTTTGTTTACTTCGCCGCAACCTGTTAGGCCAAAGGAAGCTTCCTATGGTGTTTCCACTATCAGGGATGTTATGTCTTTGCCTTTGACCGTTGAGCTTGCAGTGCGCTTCTCCTTACGCACTCAATGTAGCCTAAGCGCTGCTCGACAGGCGCTTGCAGTACACATGTTATTCAAAATATATGCATGGGTGTTGGAAGGATTTTTTCCAGGGAGAGACACTAGGGGGTTTTTCCAAATTTTTTCCAGGAGAAGCCAAAAGTGGTGAAATTTCTTTTTTCCCACTCGAAAGTAAGAAAACAATCATTTTTTGCTTAGATTTTAAAAATCTAGAGGGGACTTGGCCCACCATTGCCCTTTCCCCTGCCGACGACCATGAATATATGTTATGGCAGCCGTGCATTAATATAAATTCTTTGTCTCTTGTGTATAAGTATAGTGGATTTAACTTTTCGTATTACGACTTGCCGTTTCCTACTCGCTATTGTATTCCGTACGTGTGATCTGGTTTGTATCAACTTGTCATTCGCGTCAAGGGATTTCGTGTGTCCGCGCATGACCTCGATTCGCATTGCATTATTCGGTTTTGT
>JGI24021J15306_10004020_pt1 | contig 16908 bp, 12 predicted proteins | sample Ectturendosymbi1_FD_15306 | JGI IMG/M metagenome (IMG submission 15306) | reverse complement strand
GCCGATCCGTTTGAGCCGTTGAACAGCTCTCTAGCGCAATCGGCGGAGGAGCTAGGGCGTTGGTAAGGCAACCGAAAACTGCTGTTTTTTTTTGCAAAAATTGCCAAAACCAGCCAGACGCCAAGATGTTAAGCAGTTTGTTGTTTTTTCACAAATATCATAATTATTAATAGTTAACACAATGTTTAAGCTCAATTTGTTTTTTGGGTAAAAAATCTTTTTCATTTTATATAACTTTTGAACCAGAAATTGCTAGATGGCCAATCAAGGGCTCTAAAGGCTCATATTATAGCCTAATTTCCACTAAAAACTTGAGTCAAAAATTGGCTCTTGGTGTTGGCACCTCAGCCAAAATGCGTAAACCTACCCTTGTTATTGATGTCACCCACAAAAACCCAAATCCAAAACTTTCCAATTGAAAAAAGTTTAAAACTAGATGACTTCCCACATTTTTTGAGGGTTTGAAAAACTCTCTCGTTCAGGGGTTCTCAAAGTTTTGGTGTTATGGAGCCCATAAAGAGATTGACCATAATTTACGGAGCCCCACAATAAATTTCTAAAAATAAAAACAAAAAAAAATGAATAGCTCACGGAGCCCTGGGGCTTCGTACAGAGCACTTTGAGAACCTGTGCTCTAGTTCAATCAGCTGGCAAGTTACGGTGATGCGAGAAAAGTGGCTCACATGGGACTTAAAGGATTTAATCAACTGGCTCCGAAGGTGCTAAATAAAGCAATTTATTGGGGTTCAATTAGAAGGTGTTTTAGGCAACTGGCAAAAACATAATTAACTCCTATAGTAACCTGTTACTCAATTTGCGCTCCTGGAAATAAAAGCCAGTACCACAAGTTTTGAAGTAATGAATTATCGTGTAGCTCAAAAGGTCTGTAATGAGGTCAAGCAATATGTGACAGTGACAAAGTTAGATGCAAATATGAAGAGTTTCCAAATACAGTGTTTTTAGGAAAGTTATACATCTTGTTTACCTTGACTGATAAGACTTTCATGGGTGGATGCCAGTAATTTCGCATCATTCAAACAATCGTTAAAAAACATTAATGCATACTAAAACAACTCAACAAGAAAATTGGAATCGTTGGCAACTGAAAAGTATATGGAAATATTTGCATTTTTTCAGTGTTTTGTTCAAATGTGGCATTTGATCCATTTTTGTATGTCATCTGCCATATGTGCATTAACATGATTGCATGCTAATTATCCAATTTAAAGGTAGTGTTTAGAAAATTTAGGTGTTGGTTCAAACTTGTCTGGATGAGGTTTGCCCTTATTTACATATCATTTGGCACGTGCTACATGCCATTTAGTACTTTAGCAGGTGGCATTTGGTGCATTCAGTGTGGTTAAACATTTGGTTCATTATGTGAGCACTTTGTATAGTGATGTTTGACTGTTTTTATGTTTCAGTTGGCATTTGCCTACTTCTGTGGGTAACATCTAAGGGTAGTGCTTCTCAAGCATTTGAATCTGTAACTTATCAACAAAAGGTAATGCTTATGGAAGTCACAGTTTAAGTAAATATAAATAAAAATCCATGACTAATGCTAAACACACTTTTCAGCATATAGTCTATGGATTCACTAATACTCCTTTGCAAACAGCACTGCATTTGTGGATATATAGAGTTAAGAGTGGAGTAGGTAAAGAATGTTACTTTTTCAGGTTCATTTAACATTTTATGTGCCATTGACCATGTGATATATGTTTAGTGGTCATATGACAAGGTCAGGGGCGCATCTAGGGGGTCTGTTTGGCTGTCATGACAGACCCCTTTGCACCGCAGGTACTCAGCATTAAAGCCGAAAAAATATTAAACGCTGTCACTGCAGGTCTCAAATGCGGGTGTTTTGGAACAGGCAACAGCCTACATTTCCCTTCTAACATTGCATAGCACTATTATGAAACAACAACCTCCCTGCTTTGTCTAAATGATGCCTGCACAATGATATGAAACAATCCACGTTTTTGAACATTCGAAATTGATATTGCGTCGAACGCACGTGTTTCTGAATCTCCTCCTGTGGCAGTGCCGGCTCTAATGCTGTCAGAATCTCATACGCTGCCACGCACACGCAGGAGCTGTNTTGTAATATTTCACTTCATGGCAAGAAGACAGTCTCCAATCACAATCGTTTCGTTTTCCAGTTTCTGGCTAATTTTATCTGCTATTTACACCTAGGTTATGACAAATTTAAGTAAGTTTAGGCTTTCCTCAGTGTCACGCCAAGTAACATGGGATCGTTTGCGCTGATACTATATTTTTATAAGCAACTTCTCATATTGAAAGGCACGACAGCTAGCCTTAGAAATTGTGGCCGCATTATCTGAACAAAATATCAGTCAAGCGTCGTATTTTGAAAATAGCCTTTTTAGAATTAAGCAGTTGATGATGTTGTTTACTGTGCAAGAAGTCCTATATTGATTTTGAGTAATTCACTTTTGCGTTGCGATGCAAAGTAATCAGAGCAATTGCAATTCAATTGTTCTTTGCAGTGATTTTGCAAGTATATTTATAACACCGCCATCTTGATAGACAGCACGCTCCACAGATGCAGTTGTGCACCTGGTTGTCAGCATCGATTTTATAAGTGTATGTACGTTTAGATAAACAGCTCTCATTGTTGTACGATTGACATTTGCAGAATGTTCGACAAGCTAAGTATCTTTTCAGCACCACATTCGTAGGAACAAACAGCGATTGTGATTTAATATATGCGCTGTGCCCAAAAGCAATGATAACTTGGAAATTTTTTCTTATGTGTTTTGACAATGAGATCAATACCACTTACAAATACAATCAGACCTGTTTGTTTGAACTCCGATCTACCGGAATCCCCACTATCCAAAACAAATTGCTAGGAATAGATTTCTCCCAATGCTCTTCATCCCTTTAATCTGGAAACCTTGCTGTCTGAGGCCGACTCGAAAATTTAGGAACGGATATGCCATATCAATAGAAAAAACGCTAACCAGATTGCGCCAAATCTGTAACTTCATTGTTCATTAAATCGCAATGGAAGGGTGAAAGTCAATTTTCTACACACAATGAATGTGACAGTGGCAGACCCTGCAGGACGCAGTTATAGGTCTCCTGTACAGTTTTTTCGAGTTTAAATCTCAGTCTGAATGCATACTTGCTCATGTATACAGATCTACTAATAAACAAAAACAACTATGAGAGTTTCATTTTGTCATGTTTTATATGCAGTCTACATATTTGCATAAGTTGACAGTTCCTCTGAGAATGCAGCTTGTTTCTGTTTCCTCTTTGAACGTTTGCTTAGGCCAGACCCGTAGCCTAGGTTTAAAGGTTTGAGGGGCACAAAACATTTTTAAGGGGTCAAGACATATGTTTTTATTATATTTTTTAATAAAAAATTTTCTTGGCAAAATAAAATTTGGAGGAGCTTAAATAAATTTCGGGGGGATTGACCCCGAATCCCCCTGTGGCTACAGGTCTGATTCCGATTTTCTGGTAACCTCGCTAAACCGACATTATTTGACAAAACAAAGTACAGTAAACCTCGGTTAATCCGGATCATTGCCAATACCAGATAAAATCTGCTCTTTTCACATCTCGTAATCTAGATTTTTCTGCATGTCCACGTTGTTTTGTTCTTAAAAGAGCATGACTGGTCTCTAGAAAAAGTCGGCAGCGTTCAGACACAACACAAAAGTGCTCACAATCGTCAACGAACATTTAGAATTATAATGACAACAGCCGCAACTGTGTGCAATTTTTCGACTTCCACTAATCGTAGAAACGATTATTGCGTCACAGACGGGCATAACATATCACGTTGAACATAACGCTCATGGCACGCCGTGACACCACGGTTTCAATCTATTGATCAGTGTTGAGTGTGCGTGTGTAGAGCATTATCCCTGAGTGTATAGCACTCCGTAAAATGTATGAAGGGCATTACCTTTAGAGTGACTGCTTATAAACCAGTCGCAGAAATCTCGGCGTCAGTCCAGAAACCCACATTTGTTAGCAGTCAAGTAATCCAAAATTATGAACTTAAGATTGTTTATAACTGCCTGGATATGGCGGTTACTAGTCTGATGTACCATTGCAAATACATCAATAAATTCCTTTTGCTTCCGTGAAAGTCTGCTGTTGGGTCGTAAATGTATTCAATCTAAGTTATTTTTACTGATATCTCAGTATTTCAAAGACGTCAGGCTATATATAGCTTGTTTCTGTAGAAACAGCCGTCTTCGGTTAATCCGGATATTCACCTAAACTGGATAAAATCATCGGTCAAATCGAATCCAGATTAACCGAGATTTACTGTAGTTTGGATAAACAAGGTCTGACTGTAGTTACCGTTGTTTTTGGGACCATAAGACGCTGTCTGAAAAATTGAATGCTAGCTATTCTTTTTTCATACATAAAGCGCACCGGATTACAAGGCGCATTAAATGAAGCAAAACTTAGGTAAGTCAAACTGTATCCAACTCTTTACCAATAGCTCCTGAGTGCCGCAGTCACCCGGGTGCCTGAGTCGCCACTGAGAGTTTAATCTGTCGTTACATATGAGGGAGTTTAATCTGTCACACATGCCTAATCCGCTAGACACGAATAGAATAAAATAAAAGTTGTACGCGTGTTTGATTCAGCGTGTGCCAATGTAGTCAGGAGCCTTACCGAGTTATACTATCTGTGGTATGTGCTAGCTACTCTCGTGTGCTGCTTATTGCAATTGATGGTTTATTACATCTGTTTACAAAAAAATCGTAACTAGCAATTAAATAAATGGTATCGTTTACCACATAAAACTGATTCTAGATGAGAAAGCACAACCAGGTTCATACAGTAGGCGCACCGCATTGTAAGGCACACTTTCGATTTTTGAGAAAATTAAAGGATTTTTAGTGCGCCTTATGGTCCGACAAATACGGTAGTTGCCCTGATTTGTTCGCAGGCAATCATCTGCTTACCGCGCACGCTAAAACCTGTGAGCGAATGTTACGTCATAGAGCAGTTTATGGGGACAATTGTGGAGTGGTATGAGTATTGTGCATTTGCGCACTACTTGATGCAATCGGAGGGCTGCGCATCCTAAGGAAGAGTACAGAGAATTTGCGTCAATTAATCAGAGACGAAGTAGCAACTTGGGTTTCTGAAATTTGGCAAAATTGTAAAATTCATTGGTCGATTTCTAGTCTTAAGAGCAAATGTGGTTTTATGATCAAAAACTGCCCCTCCGCAACAGACCCCTTTTTTCCAGGCTAGATGCGCCCCTGGACAAGGTGATAAGCACTCATTTCTATGAGTGCTATTATCACTTAACAAATTGCTAGATGTTACTCGTTGAGGTGGGTATTTGCACATTAGATGCTTCATTGGTTATATGCATGAAGATGTGTCAGTTCTAACATTTATAAATAATGTATCAAAATATAGCATGAGTGAAAAGCAGTTTCTATCACTGTTTACATTACCATCTCAACCTGAGGGTCTTTTGTAATGTGACATAAGGCCGTTGGTATTCACCAGGTTACATTCTTGAAATAATTGTATTTGTAGATGTTGCTTACTATGTAACTGATGCAATATTGTAATGGATGCTAATAAGTCAGAAGCTTTGTGGATGCAAGGAACAAGAAGAAACACAAGAAGTTCTGCCAACTATGACAAAGAAAACAAAGAAAAAGTATGGATTTCATGCTGATGATTGTTGCTTTTCTTTGCAAAATTTATTTTTGCTGCATTGTGAAAGTCAGTCTTGTCCAAGCTAATGTATTGATTTTTAGAGAGTTTTGCATGAAAAATAATGCTCATAAAAATGTTACTGTTTATTTTTTCACTGGATCTGACCTAGGTCTATACCAGAATCCTATTTTGGCCTGAAGGGAGTTAATTTCATGAGACTCTAAACCAGGGATGTAAAAATGTGGTCGTGTACTTGTGGCGTGTGACCAAAACCTTGAAGTTCGTGAACATTTAAAAATCTATACTTTATGCATATGAATGCTGTATGGAAAACCTTACATGTGTGAACTACTGAAAATTTATGCACTCTGCTAACATTCACAGAAAATTTTGCACCTCTGCTCCAAACATATCCTTGCATTTCTACTTTTTAAATTTTCCTTGTTATTAAATCATTCTGAATGTTGTTTTGTTACATGATGGTTTGCAGCAGTGATCAGCACACTATCATTATGGTGGCCCATAGTTAAAAGCCCATGCTTATTTTGAAGGCCAGATTCCAAACTTATGCTGTATTCAGTTCCCTGTTACATAACTATGTTATGTTAATGCCATAAACCGTACAATGACAAAAACAATGGTTTAACATCAAATAATCAATGTTCCATATATTTACATAAGGCTGTGTGTTAGCCCACGCAACCGGCACAGGACTGCATAACTCTTACCTACCACACCGTCCATAATAGAAAGACTTGTGCGGCCCAATAAACAGTGCTAAAAGGCCTAGCGAAGGCCCACAGTTTGCCAACCACTATTTTCAAGTGTTCTTTTGTGAAATAAAAAGTGAATTTCAATGAAGAGGTGAAATTTCACAATAGAAAAAGATTAACGTAAAAGAAATCAAAACACTTTTACAAAATGCTTTGTACTCCAAACCAAAGTATATAGTGCTCATTGTTGAATCACAACACAAAATTGGTAAGAAACCTTCTTTTACAGCTACAGTGTATATACTTTTGAAATATTTCCGTGTTTGTTTATTGTCAATGCGTGATGTGGATAAAACCAGTTAATTGCACAATTAAGTGCATAAATCATTTTGTTGCATGGAGCTCGATTATCCCAAATCTTTCCTATTCACACATAAAACAACTGTGCTGGTTAAATGCATAATTGATTAATTGAATAGAAAGTCTCCAGTGATGTATGTATTTTCACTAAATCATGAAATATATTTTCACTAAATCATGAAACCAACCCACACCAAGTTCATATTTCAGTGTGCAGCGAAATAAACAACTGATTTCACATTGTAGACAAAACATTGTGCTTTCATTCTACAATCAACTGGCAAACTGGCAGTTATTTTAACAGACATTTGTGGTTGTAATTGGTTTGTCGTTCTTTTATGCAAAATTTACTTAATTTAATCTTTCAAAACAAGTTTCTGAAAAACTTGCAAAATAACGTTCATAAAGCAAGACATACCAATACTACCCTCTGCAGCAATTGTACACATATTGACATAACTGTCCAACTGTAACTGTAATTAAACTGCTGCATAAAACACATGGACTTAAATCTGTTACAGTAGATATTTACAAGCAATTTGAAATTTTTACTAATGTGTGGAAGAATATACTAGGAGCAATGTGTATGGTTTATATCAGTTAGAATCATTGGCTGTATTGCTTACACGCATCGAAAAGCTTGGCAAATTGAATGTGTGATTGATGGTTAACCAGCCTTATCTGTATCTTTTTTGGTGGATAAAAACAAAATGAATGTTCAAAGAAAAGTGCTGTGTGATGTTTACAGATGACATCATGCTGGCTATTTTCTTTTGAGTTGATTGAACTTTTAGTTGTATAGAATTAAGTTATGTAAAGTTCTTCACCTGTTCCCATCTGTTTTTGTTTATTATTAGTTGTGTGATATATATATATATGTCAGACAAAAGTAGTAACAAAGATATATACTTAAGTGGTTTTTCTTGGATGTAGACTGGAAGTGGAACTTCAGATGAGGGAAAAAAAGATAAAGGAGATTCAAAGAAAGTTAATGGGCATACTGGTCACATACTTCGTGGACCTCAGAATGAAGTTGTTGCATTTGAAACTGATGATGGAATAACATACAACCGATTCGGTTAGTTTTGCTTTAGTCAATTTCAAATCTCATTATCAGTTCATCAATTTTGTCCTTGTGACTTTTGGTTAATGCTTAAATATCTTCAATAATTTTTGCTGATAGCCCTGTGTTTGCATTTAGTGTCTGAATTTTGATAATGCATATTGTGTCCCATTATATTCAATTCTCTTGATGTGCACACCTAATGATTTTGATGTGGTAGGACTACTCCATATTGGTATTTCGTAAAAGGTATGCAAATATGCATGCATACCAATAATCTCTTTACTATTGTTTTGCAAAGCATATTCAGTCAATACAAGAATCATAATATATGTCATATTGCCTTAATAGTAACAAGCTAAAAATAAGCAGTCTGATGTTTAACTATCAGTCGAATAGGCAACAACAGTCAATTAAAATTTCCACTTTGTTGTAATGTTTTGCAAGTGCAAACAATCATAAATTAAGCACTACTTTTTTAAAGGGCGAAAGGATATGTGTTTATCTTGCTGGCAGAAACTCACATAAAACAGCTCAATGGCTGTTGGCATGGCCTAGGCCAGTGGTGGGCAAACTATGACCTGCTGGCCAAATCTCTTGGAGACCCCTGCTTAGGAACTTGTTTAGTTTTCAACATAGTCAATAATGGTTTCTTACCTTAGCAAACTCTGTTGAATTAGCTGTGCTGTTGCCTAAAATAGCTTTTAATCTTATCTAATAAAAGTTGGATGTTTTATATTTATTTGTATATCTTAAACTGTTTGTTGCATCATCTCCTAAAAATACTGTAATACTTTACAGCAGGCCTGCACAACTCAGAAAGCTCGAAGGGTCGAATTATCAATATACATTTGCAAGGGGCTGCAAAAGTCTATTTGATTTTGATGTATAGATTTCGTTGTAGTATGGAAGAAATTATAGAACTACAATTATTTATGTGAGGTTGAGCTTTTGCGGCATTTTCCACAATTGAGAAAGCTCTTGCGGGCTGCATGCTGCCCACATGCAGTATGTTTTGCAGGCCTGCTTCACAGCCATTTAAGTAAAAGCAAGTCTTTGTCTTACTCTCAACTATTTCATAGCAGACCAAAACTATTATGTATCTGTATAATCTTTCAAACCTTGGCCACTTTTTGCAGAACGTTTGCATTTTAGGTATAATAATGAAATGCACATGCATGTAATATATTACAGTAGTCCCCGCTTATTAAGCTTCTTGTGTTTTGTATAACGCAGATTCTGCCTACATTGCAACAGAGAGACATGACAATCCTTATTTCATTGCTATTATACAGGAAATCAAAGTGGTATGTTGGGCTTTGAACATAAGCTTTTGTTATGCACTAGTTGCTATGTTTCAATTGTTTCACCTTTTGACTTATCTTGGCTATTTTGTCAATTTCCATTACAGAGCAAGAAAGACCATGCTGTGATCGTGGTGAAATGGTACTATAGGCCTGGTGAAGTGCCTGATTCAGTATATCAGATGCTTGTTAAGGAACGCCTTGATGGTGCTGGTAAGTGTGTGCTGCCTGTTCAGTGAAGCACATGGTTTTATTCTGCTGCCCTTTAAGCACCCATTGACTTGGCTAGAGAAGGCTTTTGTGGTGCTTGTTTCATGGCAAAGAAGGTTGTTTTCAGTGCTTGTAAGGTACTTCATTTTCATAAATTACGATTGTTTTTGTAGAAGACCAAAAAGAGAAAGAACTTATTCTTAATGTGGAAACAAGGAATCGGGAACTATTTGCTGCTGATGATGACATGACAGAAAGTTTTCCAGTTTCACGTCTGAGGTAAAACCGATTTTGCGAGTTTGTGGATTTATTTTGCTAGTACATAGGTCAGTTTGTTCAAACCCGGTTTATCAGTTAACCTTGGCTGTTGTTTGTTTAACCTTCTTCCAGTCCATGTGCAGCTTATCTTTGCTGCTATTAATCAAATGCTGATAAAAGGATGGTTTGGTTGCTCACCAGGACGCATGCCATTGTGTATCGCTTTCATGTCTCCATATTTCCTTGAACACCGCTACAAAAGAATTATTAAACAGAGCCAGAGCTTTATCACGTTGCTGGATATGAAACTGAACAGTTTGACAGTTGTGCAAGAAGGCTGCTAGTTTCGTTGTTGCTTTGCAGAGGCAAGTGTTCAGTTAAGTACTTCAACGACTTCCACGAGGTGAAAGACTACGACCTCAAAGCTGACACATTCTTTTACATACTTGGCTACAATCCTGAAACCAGGTAGGTGATTAACCAGTTTGTGCGCTGCCAGTGCCCTCTGAAGGACGAAACCTGTCTTATCGCTTACAACATCACAACATCGCTGTGATTGCCGTAGAACAAGCAAGTACTTGCAAGATGCTGCTTGTTTACCGGTGAATTGCGATCGCATTGGATACATATTTGTGTGTGCTTATCCGGTTGGTCACAAACAACGAGTAGGCCAATTGAGAATAATGGTTGCTGTTGATTTGGGGCGCTTCTCTTTCTCAAACTGTAAATTCTTCTGATACTTGCTGACCGGGGAGTTGCGGCGTTTTTTTTAGCGAAAGCTGGCGATGTGCAAAGAAGAAATATATTTAAAGTTGTGCTGTTGGAAATGGCAGTGACTTCGGTCACGCTTGGCTGATTATTATCGATACGAATTGTGTGCAAACAAACAATGTTGTCGGCGAGTTCAATATGCTTTGTCTTCCTGGCTTTTCTTACAGGAGATTGACCAGCACCAAAGGTGAGGTAAGAGTCGGACCGAGCCATCAGTGGACTGCGTCTACGCGAGGAATGTTCCAGAAGGTATTGATAGAAGCCAGCATTGTGCAGATGATCAGCGTTTCTCGACTCGTTTGAAGTTAACCATAAGCCTGGCATTTATACTCATGTCAAAGTCTTCGCGGTTTGCGTAAGCGACGCCGTATATTTTTTTGTGAAAGCGACGCCGTATTATTTTTGCCGAAGTTGCACACAGGCTGCGTCCTGGACAATTGTTCTTCGGCTAACTGCGAAGCGGGACCACAGCCTCGCAACTGGAGCAGCCCGTTCGTTGTGTGCGAGTGAAAAAATAGTAACTTTGCGGCGGTTCTTACTTGGGGTTCGAGAGTCGTTGTTTCCTGCGACGTGGTGTCGGCGTGAACGTGACGAACCGATTCATAAATTTTGACAGATCACTAACAAACTGCCGGCGTGAACTCGACCAGGAGGCGACCTTTGCTTTTTCAATGTCACGGTGTCGTGCACGAATGATTTGTTGACGCGCAGTTTACTTTCAGCGCGTACGAAAAAAGGCGATTCCGCTTTGAATCCTTGTACGTTCGGGTGTATAGTTTCATGGAAAAAGTGTGCGTGGTTAATTACCAAGTTTATCCGCATCACTGGACGTGATGTTACCGGTCTGGCACTGTGCACCTGCAACTTCACACTCTGGCGTGCAGTGCACGCGCGTGACTTTAGCTGCGTGGCGGCGTTGTGCTTTTTCGCTGCAAAACTCGTCGTTGCGAATTGCGACAGGATTATATCGACAGCAAATCGATTTTCGGGCGCATCGTGAACAAATGTTAACGCGGTTCATTTGCACAGCTGCTGTTAGCACCATCCGGCCTTTGGCGCCTGTCTATCTCTCTTGCTGTGCCTTGCACTTCGGGCTTTAAAGAAAAAAAGGCACGTCCACCGAAAAACAGTCGTGGATGGTTTCATGAAGACCGTTGTGACGTCCTTTCCGCAGGCCAACATACCTGATTTGCTGCCGCCTTTTCCCCCATCGAAAGAACAAGTCAATCATGAATACGAGGAATTGGTATGGGCACCCAAAGTCAACGACTGCGACCTGCTTATGTATCTCTATTCGGCCAGGTAGATGCAGGCCTTGGGTTTGTACAACCCAGTTTCTAGTTGTTTTGCAGCTCGACGCAATTTGCTTGCTTTTCGTAACGGTCTTTTTATTATTCGTACGCGTTAAATTAATGGCTCTCTTAAACGTCGAGCCCAGCTTGTGAACGCCGCACCTGTGACACCGTGTTTTGATTTCCTTGGAGCGTCATTTCTTGCGCTGCTTTTCCGGCGCAGCGACAGACATTTGCACTCGTGTGTTTCATTCTGGCGCGAGTCTTTGTTCGCCCGCTCGCAACATTCACTGCCGCCTGCCCCGGGTCGGCCAAAACAAATTTGCGATCGAGGAAAACATCACGGTGAGCCGTTTGACCAGTTTTGTCGTCTCCGATCAGTCTGGCCTTGCTTGCTCGCTCAACAATGAGCAGCAACGAGCTTGTTTTATGCGACTCGTCGACCGCGAACGATCGTTAACTGACTGACTGTTTTCTGCGCTGCGTTGGCGCAGGAGCATGGCGGCGTTCGCGGGACTGTGCGACGGCGGGTCGGTGGACGAGGGCTGCATGGTTGCTGCACGCGACGAAACGACGATGAACGCCTTCAACGTGGTCAGTGGGAGTCTGTTTTTTTTGTCTGTGACGTTCGAGAATGTTCTTTTTCACATTGCGATTAATGTACTGTTGTATGAAATGTAAGTCCGTGACTTTGCGATAGGCTTTTACTTGCGCTGTTGCCGGTCGGCAATTGGGTCTGATTGACAGTCGACGTAACACGTGTTACGTAACATTGACAGTCGACGTAGCACGTGTTAAGTCGGTTACGTGGTCAAAGTTTCAGAGCGCAGCCGTTTGTTTATCCTCTGATCCCCGAGCTGAGCTGTTTGCAAAACTGCATGCATCGAGCGATTGTTGCCGCAGCCAGGCCGACCGATCAAGTGTCCCTCCCCTTGTCTTCTGCTGCTGAGCTTTCTGAACGTTGCTGTGTTGTGCTGCAGCTGTTCGAGAACAACGGGAACCCGCGCGCCGCGCTGCAAGCTCTGGTCAAGAAACCGCCGCCTTTAACAATTGAAAAGAAGTGGACGGAGGACCAAGTGGTGAGAGCTCGGCGCAAGTTGTTGGCGACCGCGGCCCTGGTCTGAAGGGCCGTTTTGACCTCTAAGACCTAAAGTAGATTGAACGTGTGACGGTAAAACCGGAGATTACATCGCGTCGCGTGTGCAGGACGACCGCATAGCAGTTTGGTTGTTTTTCCGTGGCTTGTTTGCTTTGCCGTTTTGGCGTGGAGGCTGAACGTTGTGCAATAATTTCAAACGACGGTATCGCTGTGGCACGAGTGGGAGAACGCAGTTAGAAAAAGAAACAAAGTTAAGCGGGAAGTTTAAGACAGATAAGAAAAATTTAAACGCACCCTACAAATCATGTCAGACATTATTCGTTCTATCTTCGGGCGGCGGCACAACATGCTTTTCTCAGCCTAAGAGAGGGAGCGCGGTTAGAAAGTAAACAGATTCAAGTGGGGAGCTTGAGACAAATAAAAAAAATGTTAACGCACCCTACAAACCATCCAGGTATTACTCGTTATATCTTCGGGCGGCGACACAACATGCTTTTCTCAGCCTTCATCGCGTGGTTCAACTCAACTCGGATGTACATTCTGTTTCGCCAGGGATCTTGCAAACGTGTAGCTTTGTTCCACAGCGCAAGGAGATCGCTTAAACGCGGGCGATTACGGGTGATTTGTTTAGTTTTCGGCTGTGATTTTCGGCTTGAGCGGAGACGCGTTGTTGTCGGGCGGCGCGAGATACCTCCCCCCCGAAATCGGTTCCGGACGGCGGTCCTTCTTGTGGGAAAATAGCGCTGCGCTCGTTTGTCAGAGCGCTCGAGCGGCGAGAGCCTGGACGAGTACTTGCCTGCATTCGCGCAAGAGCCGCTTTCAGCCGCCATGCGACGGTAACAACAACGAGGATGTTGTTGCGGCAGTTGGTGAGGTTGCCAGTCGCCTGCCTTTGTAACGATGTTGTGTAAGCGCTCGTACGTCGTCCCCCGAGCTTCCAAGCGACAGCTTGTCTTACCCGCGACGACCTTTCAAGACGCATGTTTACACAACTACACCGGCGCTGGCGATAATCAGCGCGAAGCTGTCGATGCGCGACCGCTCCTTTTGCTCGCGCCCGCTTCCACGCATCATTTCGCCCCCATTGATGTCGAGGCAGGAAGCTAAGACGCCCTGATCCGCGTTGTTATCTCAGTTGGTGCTCGTGTGATCTTTTAAAAGTTGCCTTGCCGTCACACAAATGTGGGACTTGTTTGTCAACCTGCCGCTTTCTTGCCAGTTCCGCCACTTTCTCGCTGATGACACCCGTTGCCTAGAGTTTTTTGGTCACAGACCGTTTTTTTAAATCGCCGAAAAATTTAAGTCAATTTGGNCATAATGTTCGAAAAGGTCGACTAGTGAATACTGTTACGACGGGTTTTAAAACTATTACGAGACAAATAAAACTATTACGAGACAAATAAAACTATTACGAGACAAATAAAACTATTACGAGACAAATAAAACTATTACGAGACAAATAAAAGATACGGTTTCGCTCCTGAAGACGCTTTTCGCCTTCGTTCAAGTTTGAAAAGAAACAAAACATTTGCGCCGGCGTTGTTTTTATCTGACAACTAACGATTGTTCATCCCCTGAAGATATCAATGCAACCAGCACGCAGAAGTCTCGGCTTCATGTTTTCAGCCAAAACTTGAGTTGCGCCGTTAACCTTTTGCGGGGAACACAGTTCTTCCCTCTGAGAACAAAACGTTTTTTCTGTTGCTTGGTAACACGCACGTCTTGCACTTCTCATAGCACTTGCTTGTCGCAGTTCCTTAAGCAAAGTTAAAACTGTGCCTTGCATGAAAGAGGCTGTTTTTAGTTTTAACATTGTAGACTTGTTTTTCGGTTTTCCCGTCGCCGCTGTGAAGGAAAGCTTCACCCTGAAGTTGAAACTCCTCAGAAGCTTGAAAGTGGCTTTGAAAGTTGAAGTCAGCTGGGAATCGTACCCGTTCTTCGCGGTGTATGCCCCACTAATGTGAATTTCAACATCGTTAGCGATGTTATCCAAACTATTAAAAGAATATTGAAAGAAAAATAGTTTTACAAAAAGCCTAAGTTACGCTTGAAAAAGTTAAGCAGACGAAGGCAAACTTGAAAAGTTCAAGTCACGATGTTGCTGCGCGTGCGCGCAATATCTCGGGCGTGAAGACAAACCCACGCAGTCGGGGCTGTTTTATGCACCCTGGAGAAAGTTCTGGAAGTTGCATGAGAGGATCAAGCCGGTCACGCAGATTTTACGGAGTTCCGGTTGATAACACCACGGCTCATAGCCGCAGACAATAAATACCGACTGGGGCAAAAGGCAGATAAGAGCGCGATGAGAAATAATTTGACGGTGGGCTACCGCGAATAGTTTGCACGAAAGATTTGAGTTTTTCTGAAAAATTAACTTTTCCTGCTTTAAATAATCTAGAAGCAACGCGCTAACTGCAGACATGAAGCGTTTGCAAATGAACTATTCTGACCAAAACAGCGCATAAACACGCGCCAATCTCTGTAGGACATGTAGTTTCAGTAATATTTGGTTAACGGCTGCGAGCCTTAGACAAAGTTAAGACGAGCTGATTCATCAGGTTGCGATGCAGCTTGAACTGATGAAGTTCTCTGTTTCGAACCTTTCGTCCTGTAGGTTAAGATTCGTGTCTTATTCGTCGCTGTTTTTTTTCGGTCATAGACCGAAATGCTTTTCAAATGACCGAAAAAAATTAAGTCATTTCAATCAGAATGTCTGAAAATATAGGCTAAAAACACTGTTATGGCGAGTTTTAATGTAACTGTGAGACAAATGACCGAAATGTTTCAGCGAAAAAAAAAAACTGTATTCGTGCGTTGTATTTTTCACGATTTTCTATTTCTTTTAATGCTTGCAATCCCACATAACCCGTGTCTGTTGAAGTTTTGAATTGAACCGGTGTCAATTATTAATTATTTATTTTGTTTTACCGCTTCTTTTTGTCGCTATCCTGTATCTGTTGCGCGAAACCATAAGGAAACTGGCCGAGGGTTGTTCGTTCGCTTTTCAGAATGAAAAAAGGTTGTTTTTTTTTGTTTACTTCCCGCTATCCGTCGCGGACCAGCAGCCAGAGAATATGCCCACGATCGGATCACGTCATGCTTGGTCAAACGTTGTCCTTTCTGGAATTTTCTGGAATAACCACCTTCCTCCGCGCATTCCCCCCCGTCGAGATACCTTATTCACGCATGTCTCACCCGCCGCCGCTTGCCTTTGCAGAAGCGATTTCAGAAAGGTCTCCGTCAGAACGGCAAGAACTTCTTCAAGATCAGAAAGGAGCTGCTACCAAACAAGGACACGGTTGGTTCCGCAACCGCGCCGTCGACCATTTTGGCCGCGGCCGGTGACCGCAGTTATGCTAATACCGCCATACTTGTCGACTCGTTATTTCGCACCATCCTGCGCGCGCACTCGTCCGTCCCGTCAGAAGGCGCGGTCTCTTCTCGCGCCGCAGGAAAGAGAGATGCTTTGATAGTCCGATTGTCTAATGGCGGCGGTCATGACCCGACGCTGGCGATTTTAGCGATAATCCCTTTCGAGAGCTGGAATTACATCGCGCGTTACGCGCTGCTCTCGGCAGCGCTGCTGTTTCGACGTGCGGCGATCTGCGCGCGTCGCTGTTGCGCGATGCTGCTGCTGCTGTGTTCTGACGAGGACTGCTGCCGAGAGCGACCGCAGCAGCGCGGGTCTGCCGCCGCCCTCGCCAGTCGCTTTCGCAGGTCGACTTGTTATTCGCAGCAGGCGTCTTGAGTGCAGCAAAAAAAAAGCAGTTTGAAAACGAGTTTTTTTTGTGTTCTCTGCGTGGAAGATTTGCGGAAAATACTGTAAAAATGGTCAGTTTTGCGAAAAGAGCTTATTTTTGTCGTTGGCTTGGCGAATTTTAGAATTACGAAACCGTTTTCGCGCTCGATCTGAATTTACGCTGGGGAGGACGGCGCGCTGCGTTGACTGTTACGTGGCTGATTTCGCTGTGGGATATCGCCGCAGTGTTGAACAGGAACGCCAGGTCTTTATCATACGCCGCTAACAATCTCGCAACACGCTTTCTTCTGTTCAGTCCGAGTTAGTCGAGTTCTACTACCTGTGGAAGAAAGTGCAAGAGAACCTGATGGTACAGCCCCAGAGCAAGAGCAGGAGACAGGCGTCGGCGCTGAGCAAGAGAGG
>JGI24021J15306_10004016_pt1 | contig 16912 bp, 9 predicted proteins | sample Ectturendosymbi1_FD_15306 | JGI IMG/M metagenome (IMG submission 15306) | reverse complement strand
GGCACATTGACTTTTTCTGGAGCAAGGTGGTACATGATGACAGTACGGGACACACAAATGGTACGCGATCAGAAAAAGTTTGAGAACCACTGGTTTAGAGGGATGCATTTCGCTAGTGCAACCATTGCAAGGTATTCAATGCATGTCTCCTGACATAGTCTGTTTGCTCCAGTCAGCTGTAAATGTAGCACACGGACTATAGGTAATATGCTTTACTTCCTGGCCATTGTTTGAATGTCATAGATAGATGTTTTGTTTTCAGTTGCCTCATTGTGTGTAAAAAGTGAACCATTCTTCGCAGCACAGGTCTGTTTTCAACGCAAGCATCATGAACCTAACTCCTTTTAGCAGTTTTGCTGTTAAATACTGTCGTTTCGTGTTTCTCTGCATCTTAAAAGGTTGGGCTGCACCGGATGAAAACAATAGAGTTTAAGTGCGGCACGGCGTGTGAGGTGTGTTGGAGCCTGGAGCCTTGGAGGTTGAAGGCTTGCTGGAGGTTTGTAGAATGGTCGTGCCCGTCGATTTTGTGATGTCATGATTTCACCGTGATGCTATCCTCACGAAATTGATCTCATCAACTACCTATGATATCACTTTTCAGGAAATGTGGTAGGTGGTTTTCTTCAGACCCGTGTTAGTTAAGGGCCGGGGCATGCAGAGGGAGTGGTAAATGGGCCAACGGCCACAGGAATCCAAGGCAAAGGTCATGCAAGGAGTTCTTTTTTTGAGCTAGACGTTCGAACCACTGCTTGGCCACACCAGAACACGGGTCAGGTGTTGAGCATCCATCCGACTGTTTCGTCGTCCAGAACCGTCAGGCAATGCAGTCCATGGGGAGGTCAGGCGTCTCACAACCACACAACCACACACAACCACACACAACCACACACAACAACACACAACAACAGACAATAACACACAACCACATACGACCACATATACAACCACACACAACCACATACAAACACACACACACACAACCACACAAACAACAACACAAGATACATGTCTATTTCTGGTCAAGATACGTGTCTATTTCTGGTCAACGGTAGAGAACAAATTCACTGAACGATCTAAATAGACTCATAGGGAAAGGGCAGGGTACCAAATGAGAACTTATTTTAGAAAAGTAGCGGAGCATAGATATTTCTCTGCGATGGTTTAATGTTTAGATCAGTGGTCTTCAACGTGGGCGAAATCGTCCCCCAGGGACAATTTTATGCGTTGTTGGGGCGATTTTGTGATGTACGAGATTTGGGGGGCGATTTCTGCAGTTTAGGCATACTAAATTTTTGAATTGATTACAAAGAAAAACAATATTTGTTACTTTGGAGTCAAAGCAAATGATGCAGTTTCGACTCCATGGTTCGTGATAAAGGTTATAAAATATAACGGAGTGGTCGCGTAACAATCAAACTGTTATCGTTCTGTGTAACGCTTCACTGCAACAACTATCCTAGACCACTGAGATTTTCACTGGTTGAGAGTCAAGATTTGTGGTTCTCACAAAGATTATGAATGTGCAAGTATTTTGTGGAGACTAATGTTCAAAATAAGATAAAAGAGTAGAGAAACTGTTGCACTGGTTAACCCAATCGTTGTATGATAAACGTCACAAACAGGACATCAAGCAAGAACATTTGCCAGCCTGTATAGATCAGCACTCGGAGTTTTGGACGTTTCTCGTATGCAGTACTGGAGTATGCGTTAATTAGTTATATTATAATGATTTTGGTTGAAAGCAACCAATACTGATATAGCTATCGGAAAATACCCAATCGGTCAAACCCCATCTTTCAAGAGGAAAACTTCAGCTTTTTTGAAGATATTAAAAATGGCCCAACAATCATAACATTGCACCACTAACTCATCGCATCGACTTTCGCAGCAAAAGCGAATATTAATTGAGAGCGCCCGTCAACTTTAGCCTTGAGAATTTTCGTCGTGAACTGTCACAAATCCCTCCAACCACATTGTGTTATTATTAGCAAAATTGCCTTGAAATGAGTCTTCATGACCTTCGGTAGAGCACTGCCAAACCATTGTTTCGTACGCAAAAAAATATGACCGTCCTTTATCACGTGTTTTATAACATTTGGTTGGTACCTTTAGTAAAACAATGTAGACCTGCTGAAGTGTGTTCTGTTGCAAAAATACTGGAAATATGACTGTTGCGAGACGATTTGCGTGGCATTGCTAGCTAGTAAAATCAGTAACTGCTACCCGTAATTTGTAAAATGTGCTTATTTTTTTCAGTCGGTTTGAGTGTTTTGCTGTACTGTGGATATAGCTGTACTTAGTGTACTGTGTTCATCTGACTTATGACAGATTATAACAGAACAGTAGGCTAGGAAAAGAGTAACTTAGACCAGCGAGTAAGCCCAAACACCCAATCTTGGCTAAACTAAGGAGTCCAAAAAAATTTTCGCTACTGTTGTTTGAGCCTTGGTATAAAGTCATTCTGTTGTGGAGATCACGCCAAAAGTTACATTGCGTCAAAACTTATCGGTGAAATACGTTTTTGCCAGCTAACCAGCATAAGCAAATGCGACCACCTTTCAGAAACGTCTCATCGACATCCAAAGCGATGATGAAGCCCGTGCTATATTTCATACACACGAATGACTGAAATTTTGGATCAAATGCAGTAAGCGTTTTCCAGAACTTTGGGGAAAAGTGAAGCTATTATTACTGGCGTTTCCCACTACGTATTTTGCTGAGCAAGGTTTCTGCCAAGTACTGCACATTCGTTATAAATACCGCAATAATCTTGACATGAACACGCCCGGTGGAAACGCCATTAGACTTAAGCTGACCAACTTGTAAATTGCATTGGAAAATCTTGCAGATAAACACCATCGCAAGGTTCGTATTATTTGGAACCAGCTGTTTTTTTTTTAAATGAATGACATTTATTCTACAAATGCATTTGCATTCGTTTTGTTTGTTCGTTTTGTTTTGTGCTAACTAGATTGCCCGTTTGTATATCATTAGCACTGAAATTATTTTCAAAACAATAATTTCAGACAACGCAAAAATTATCGGTATAGGAGGCGATTTTTAAAAAAAGTTCCCGTAGGTGGCTATTGTACAAAAAAGATTGAAGACACTGCTTTAAAAAATGTTAAACATTTCCTAATTTTTTCTGCGCGTAACAACAGATACATTTGCTGTGCAGGATGCAGGATAAGTGAAAGTTGGATGGACGTTTACTACTTTGGAGCAGGGCCGGGTTAACCATTGGACAAACTGAGCGAATGCCCGGGGCCTCGCGCTTGAATATCAAAACGGTCGTTTACTGGTTAAAATCATTTTATTCAAAGCTATCTTAATGGTTCAATTTCTTCAAGTAATTGTTCAAGTAAATACTCCTTTACTTGTAGTGAACGTGAGGGTATCAGACTTAGATCAAACAAAGCGCTGTTGTCCAGTAGATCACGGAACAAGGGGTAAATATTGTAAAGCTCTCATCGCAAAACTTCAATCCAGTAATACGGTTCAAGTTGCTTTTGCGTGATATTTCGTTAAGAACATTTTTTATAAACCCCACGGTGTACGTTTTGATCTGCGAGAGAGCGTAGACCAGTAGTTCTCAAACTTTCATGAGCCGTGGCCCCCTTCTTCGTTTCACTGGCAAATACTTAATATATCGTGCACTTGGGTTATGCAATATCACGGCAAAGCTACGTAGTGAAAACCTCTGCTCGTGGTCCCCAGAGAACCGCTCCGTGGCCCCCAAGGGGGTCCAAGAGCCCCGTTTGAGAAACCCTGGCGTAGACATATCTTTCCTCAATACATATGTGAATGGACGATTTGTGCAGACATGAAGATGGTCAGAGAGTCTATGACAAAAAAAGATTGCTGTATAGTTTCACGGCAGCAAAAAGATCGTTTTTTGTGACACAACTTTCTGTTTGAACAAATTAACCACATGCGAACCGCCGCACATGGTCACCCCCAATTTTCTCTGAAATCTTGGCTACCAAATCGTTTGACGTTTCTGACCGGTGATTTTTCAAAGTTGAAACGAGGGCATGTGAAACGCCACGCAGTTGCGCTAAGCGTTCAGGGGTCTTGCGGTCACGACTTTGGCCGGGGCGTCGCGTTCTTTGATTCGGCCTTGCTTCGGAAGGTGAGCACTGAACGATGCGTAAGCGCATCGACTGAGGTGTTCTCCTGACCTCTTCGCAATGATGGACCTAATCACCTTTTTACAGGCACTTGGTGTTTGAACTTACATTCCAAGATCGTTTGCTCTTCCATCTCCTACAAGCTTTACTCGATTCGTGGCATTCTCGTTTACATCTTTAAAACTCACACTGTCGAACCGTGCAGTATGAGGTTTTTAGAGATGGTTGCTGTTTAAATTATGTATTGTGAGTAAAACGCTTGTCCAGCCAACGATATTGAAAAGGCAGATTTTATTTTCTTAGTGCATGTTTGTCACGAGGTTACTGATGCCCAACACCATAAGGTAAAAACAATTTTTGCCAGAAAAGTTGAATTACTGATTGATACGTGACCATGGGCGTTGGAAGGGGGCAGGGGTGCCAAGTGCCCCTGTATTTGGAAAATTTCAGCAAACCAAGGTTGATTTCTTAATTTCCAGCGGTAAACAAAATTTCACAACTTTTGGCCTCCCCATGGAAAAATGTTTGAAAAATCCCCCAGTGCCCCCCCCCGGAAAAATCCTTCCGACGCCCATGTACGTGACGTACGTATTTGTTTCTTAGAGCCCACTTTCTCGTTGTTTTCCAAGGTTAGCGTGCTCCATTGGACTAATTTCTCAAACAAAATATTGTCACACGTGAGGGCACCTGGCATAATTCCTGATCGCACTGTTGCAACTTTCCCAAATGTTGCAATAACTATACTCTCAGTCGCTAAAATGCCGTTTTCTCACACACTAGTGCTGTATGTCGATATCAGTTTACTTTAACAAAAAGTGATTCATCGAAACATACTGTAACGAGACAATTGATCAAATAAGTAAAAATGTTGCAAGCAAGAATGTCTTGATGTAACCAAATGTTGGGAACAAGAACGTATCCTATTATTGGGAAACAGGAGTTTATCTATAACCTCTAAGGGGAGTAGTCGAAATCTATGTGAGCACTTTTGTCTCGAAATGTCCCTGTCTTGTCCAGAAACGCCTCTATCTGTGTCCAGAAGCGCCCATGTCTTGGACTGTTCCGCCTAAAGATGGCGCAACAGAGATGCATACCTCGCGCAGCAGAGGTCACCCATCAGCGCGGTTCTTTATTTTGCATAATTCATGCCTGCTCAAACGAAGCGACGCGATGGACAACAGTAGTCGTTTTTCAGTATGGTTTGTCGTAATCAAGATTTTGAAAAACCTGCTCAAGCCAGGTTTGCGTTTCCTCGTCCTTCAAAATTGAAATCAACATAACAAAATTGCTGGAGGCCATCATTGTATCATTAGCGTAGCTAGTAAATTACGGAAAGGATAAGGAAAAGGAATCGTAGGGCATTCTGAATAAGGAACTTATTTTCAAGACGGTAAAAACTGTGATGAGATTCCCAGATAATAGTTGCTTATTGCTTCTGTTGGGAGTTGTTTCAATAGGAAAATGATACTTCTTTATTTCTTTCCAAACTCGTCGTTAACTTAGGGTGCCTAAATACTTGAATTTCTATCACAAAAATGCAAAAATTCACACAAAGAGTGCTTTACTAAAAGGAATGAGTTTTCACTGCACCTTCAGGTTCATCAAACAATTAATAAAAAAATGCGGGATCTCATGTAAGCTATAAGGAAAAGAAGAAATGGAGAGAAATTCTACAGTATGTAGTTGATGTAATTATTTTCTCAGCTACAGCAAAATATTCCTTTTCGTGGGCATCGTGAAGACTCAACTTAAGAAACCAGGGAAATTTTCTTGAAATTTGAAACTTGTCGCAAAATATGATCCTGTCTTTGATAATCATCTTTCTGTTACCGAAATTTCTGAAAACGATTGATACCGTACCTTTCTCCCACGATACAACATGATTTGAGCTTTATGGCGAAAAGGATTAACAGCTGATTTTAGAAGGGGTAAACATGCAAAATATTTTTTGCTTGACAGTACTCCTGACGTGTCTCATATTGATTAATTTTGCAGCTAGATACATAAACGTTGACAGCAGTGAGATACAATGAAAGGAAGCTTTTTGAATTACTTTCAAAAAATCTGGAAAAATGCCGTACAATTTACTAATTCTATCCTCAATGTGCATCAAGAAAATGGCTTGGACGTAATGATGTGCAGAGATCAAAAGGATTATGCTTCCATAATCTATTAATGAGTACAATGCAGAATAAAGATTTTAATCAAAAGCATTATTTATTGCACGTGGCAACCGCTTGGCTAACCTTGCAGGCGCACATGCAGGGACCGTGGAGTCTTTCCGAATACTTTCAACTGTTGTAAAAAGGGTCTAGTCCTCGTTTCGGCTTCTGTTCACAGATTGTACGTCCTACTTGAGCATGTGTCAGTTGTGGCAAAAAGAGCGATTGATGTACAATGGAGTGCATATTACCAAGTCATGAAAGCGCTTCATCAAGGTATTCATGATGTAGTCAGTGCATTACACGAGATTTTAGATAAAAGATAATGATAAACGAGGTCAAGCTCGTGGCCTATTAGATGAGATTCAGCGTTTTGATTTCCTTTTTTCTGCATTTTCTTGAACGAAGTCTGAGGGAGTCCCATGATGCCCTGGAGTATTTACAGCGAAAAGATTTGTTACTCGAGCCTCATGCCCACAAGACTGGAGTATCGTGGTATCGTGCTTTTTTGTTCAAGGCACGTGATGTGCTAGTCAAGCATTCGAAGAGCAAGAAATGTCGATTGAGGCGCGACATGTCCGAAAGATGAAAAGAATGCCTGACGAACATGCGAGAAGACGAAGATCTATCTACTTTACTGCTGAAGAAATCAAGTGACCCATGTTAGAAGCAAAGGGCTGATTGTGGAGCCCAGAAGAAAAAAGATTCCGTTAAACTAGCTTGTTAAATGAAACGTTAGGGCAGGGTTTCTCAACCGGAGTCATCGGCCCCCGTTGGGGGCCACGGAGCGGTTCTCCAGGGGCCACGCGCAGAGGCCGTTGCTAGCTAGCCCTGCCGTGATATTGTAAAACCCTATTGATGAACAGGAGCCCACAAGTGTTGAGAGTCTTTGGAAGGGGGACAAAAACCATGAAAGGTTGAGAACCACTGCGTTAGGCTTTGTAGACTCCCTGCATTGTTGCGAAGTAGAAATATCAAGACAGATACAAAACAGATTTAGGGTCATTTTATGCGGATGAACCTGATCTTTTCGAGGTATCAATAGAAATTGCTAGGTTCACTGGCTGGTGCAAAGCAGCGGTACCACATTTCGAAGCGATCGTGTGCTGGACCCGCTACTGTTGGCTGACAAAATGTCATTTATGTGACTGAAAACCGTATTTAATTTGTTGTCTGAAGTATTTCTGAAACTGAAACTTCAAAACTTCAATTTGTTGTCGGAACTTCAGTGCTGCTGTTTCTGTTTCAAGCTGCGATAAAAGATTTTATAATCGCACTAAAGATCTACTATGCGGAAAGCAGGTTGTTTGCTTCATCAATCTAGTCCCATTGAAAGTGATTTCCTTCAGAAACTATATCTTTTGATGATACAAGTTGAAGTTTGCTTCAGTAAAAACTAAGTGGAGGTGATCTTTGAAACTTTGATGAGAACAAACAAACATGAGGTCACATTTGTTTGTTGTGAGGATCATAGCTCAGGAGCAGTGTCTGCCTCTCACTTGAAAGAGTGGGTGTTGCATCCACGACATCCGAGTGGATCGCCGCCGTAGCACTTCTTTTGCAAAAGCTTTCACCTCAGCAGCCCGGTCAAAAAATGAATTTCAAGCTTCGCTTTCCGCCAATAGTCGTCACCCATAACCAAATTTGAAAAATTAACCAATAAACACTGATGTTTATTTAGATTAATGAAAGGTGTTTGTACAGAGTACATCGCACCATGTCAGCTGGTCTTTTTATTGTATGTTGAGGAACCGTGCCTACTGTCTTGGGAGTGGTGCTGCTTAAAAGTGATACGTGATAGTATGTACTGAGATACCTGATAGGAAGTAGTCACGATTTAATTTTGTGCTTTACACAAACAGGGCTTACCTTTCACTTTTTCTAGCCATTAGATTTCACAGAAACTTTTTTATGAAAGTTGACAGCTGGCTAAAGTCTACGAATTAGGTAAAAAATGAAAGCAATTCCATTATGAGCATAAGCTGTTGGAAGAGACTTTTGGCTGCGTTCATGCAATATTTTAATTTGTTTAATTTCTACAGTTAAAAGTCAACCTTTTCTATTTTTAGGCGCTGAAAGGAAATGAAAATATTGGAAGCAATTTGCAGTGTAACCTGATGTACAAAAACTCGCATAATTTGTATCATTTCAACTTCATCCAACATTCAGACTAGCCAATCAGGGATGATGTGGGGAATACAGTAAAAAAGGAAACGAAATATCTGCAGATAACACGTGGAAACAATAGCAACACCTTATGAATTGAAGAAAATACATGCGCCGCAAATGTATCAATTGTATCAATAAATGGTAAATGTTTCTTATCAAAACACTGCGACTACTTAACGTTTTTTTGTAACAAACAAAATCAGCCTTATACTTACCACAACAGGGTATTTTACATTTGATTCCGACAATAATCTGCTACTGCCCTAAATACCAGAATAGCTGATTAGATGCTGCAGGCAGATTTAGATATTGGCAGTATGCTGTGAAAGTCAGTTGTTTTTTTGGGCTGGCTCAAGTATTTCTGTAGAATATTTTGTTCACCACACTCCGCCAAGTTCCTAGCATTAATCCGTTAGTGCGTCATAATCGTAGAATTTCGCGACAGACGCTTGAATTCCGTGATGTAGTCTACTCGGATGAATATCTTGGGGCCGCATGTGGCTTTTCAGCGGCGTAGACCTTGAAGCAGGAAGCTGCTTGGCTGTTAAGACTTATATTTAACTGAGCTCTTTATTTTTAAGCAATAAGAATCGTAAGCTTGTAAACGCGTGCAAGCAAGTGGGCTGAGACAAGTGCAGCGGACTATATGAAGCTCTGTTATCAAGTGTGCTTGATAAACAGTTTTCGGTGAGTCAAGATGCTGTGACTTTCATTGCTTCCGAATGCCCAGTCAGTTATGAGTAGACTGTCGTACCTACTTGCATGGACAGCAACCAACGTCGGTGGGCCCAATCGTAGTTGGCGGCTCCGTGTTTTCGACCGGTGCGCCTGTGTGTTGCAGATTCGCTGTGCACCCGATGGGGCTACGATTGCCCCTTCACTGTTTTCGCGATTCTGAGTCAGTGCGTTGTGAATGTAATCTTGACCACCATTGGCAGTTGCGGCGAGCGTGTTTGTCAACGAGACGGGAGTTCGCGCGAGCAGTTTACCCACCCCCTGTAACGGCAGTTCTGGTGCCCATCCGTTACAAATTTCTCATGCCTAGACGAATGGTCAAAACTACGTCAAAGTCGTTTTAAAATAAAACAAAGCCAATATGTCTCTTGCAAGCTTGCACAAATAAATTGTTTGCGTCTGAAATGCACGCCGGTTAAAAAAATTAATCAGAATTTTTATATGTTCAAAAGAAAAAAAGCATGGATGGGAGAAATAAAGTTGAAAAAAGCTTCGATTTTCAGCAACTTTAGAACTGTTTTTGCATGACACAAAAACGTTCTCCATTCCGAAACGGTTGATAATTCAAGAGCGTTCAAGCACGAAGGCAAGTTCGATTATTGCTGCACGCTCCGCCTACTTTATGAAGAACTGTCGGCAGACACCTATAACCAAACAAATAAATTTGTTGACTTGAAGTTTTGGCCACCTGTAGCAAGCTTCCTCATGTCACGCACGTGATCAAATCACAGACTCCTGATTTATTGATTCGGGCGGTGAAAGAAACAAGATGCTGAGTGTGTTTTGTTGTTTGTAGCTCATAATACCTGCGCGTGGATCCACTAGAGATTTATATGGAAATGAGATGGTGCTGGCGGCAAACCACCAGTAACAAATATCAAAATAAGACCACAGAAGATCGATCTGCAATAAGTGCGTCACATATTGGCGATATTTGCATTCAAAATTTAATATGACAAAAAATTCAAATATTTAGGTAACAAACAAGATACTTTTTGTCGTTGAAAAGAAAAACTAAAATGTTGGTTACAATGTATTTCAATTAAAGTAATGTTGATCCTAAACACTCGTAAAGAAAACTATTTTTGGTAAAGACCCGACGTGTCTCTACGCAGCAGCCATTTGACTTTCAAAATTTGTAACCCAGAAAATATCCACTAAATTGTTAGAGTTTTACTGTAAAGAACCCATAGAAAGCTATACAAGAAATATTTTGATCTTGACCAACTGAATTACTCTTCAGCTACGGCAGCTTTCTACCGCGAAGTTTCCAATACATGGCTTCACATCTGTATGACAGAAATTTATTGTCCGGTTATAAGTTATTGCTGACAAATGAAATTGCTGCTAATCTAAGTGATGTCACTTGATGCTGTGGTAGTTTTTCTGCGCAGTCAACCCTTTCAAAAACCCGAGAGCCACTAAAGTGACTTTGGGGCAGTTTTGGTCAAAACTTATCAACCGGTTGCGCTAGAGAGTCAGTGAAGACATCATTCGATGTAGAATGTTGTGTACTGTGCTTTCTGATAAACAAAAATTGGTATCTTTGTATTTGAGATTTTGCCTGGCAATGTGATGTCACCACGATAGCCCTATGACGCAATTGTGACGTGTGTTAAACTTTCAAGCGCAAAGGTGCCTGTGTTTTGTTATCTGAAAGCACACAAAAATCCGCATTTTATGAAGATTTCTTTGACTGTCTGGCTCGATCGATCGGCAAGTTATGGCCAAAATTATCTCAAAAGTCAAAACTTCAAGCTGCTTTGAAGCTTTCTCAACTGTGTGCAAACCGAACATGATTATACAAAAATTGGAGTTTAAATATTCATTTTCCAAATTTCTCCACAAAACTTCACCATCATCATCATCATGACCTATCATAACCACAATCCTCAATTAAATTGCAAGTGCGCCGAGCTCCATGGCATGCAAGTAAAAAGTGGAAACGGATGCTTGCCTGAGACAAACGCTTCCTTCTGGGTCTCATGACCGAGTCTGGGAAACACGTGGCGTGACAGCCGGGATGGTCGGAAACTGTCCCGCAGAAACCAAACAGGCCTAGCGAATAATAAGATAGGTAGAGAAAACTTCACTAAGCGTGGTTAATGTAACTGCTGGAGTTTGTAGGATTCTTTTGGAAATTTTATGCTTTAAAATGAAATGGATTAAACAAAAACATCGTTTCGTTTTTTTTGAAAAGAGTTAAAATTTTTTTAAAGTAAAATAAAATCGGAATGGGTTGAAAATCTACAAGGGGGTATTGTTCTTCTTGTCTTGGAGAGTTCTTAACTTCATAGTTGGTTAACATGCCACGGGATAGATTCTGAAACCTAAACTTTTATATTTTATGTTCGCCAAAAATTATCACAACCTGAGCTCTTACAACTGCAACATAATTAAAAATCTATACGGAGATCTGTTTAAAAAAATTATTTCGTGAGGGTAATCATTTTCCAAAGACATCAGTTCATGCTTAGGTAGTGGAACTGCAAATTCAATATGAGCTATCAACACAAAAATGTTTTAATTTTAGTTGTTGAACCAAAAAAATACTTTACCAACTGCTGTTATTCTCGTTACGAGCAATTAGCAGGTAAGGAGGAGCGTAGACCGCCAGTTTCTTGCCATTGACACAGAGGTGTACTTCAGGAATACCATATACTTATTCCCGGTATGATTCATCTTTAGTCTGCCTTGGATACAGAACACAAAAATGCGAAAAATTGCTTTGCTTGTACAAGGAAAGCAAAGCATAAAAGTTTACCACAACTATTAATTAGAAGTTCGCTTCCATCACAGTAACTATTTATTTCGTTTCAATAAAATTGATCGGGCGTTTCTTTTTGAACATACCAAGCAGCGTACCAGAAATAAATTTTTATTGGACGCTAAACCGTGCGTAAGTTATTTGTCATACCACACCTAGGTTTCAGAATCAAACGTTTTTTATGCCATGTCCCTTTTTCAGAATGAGCAACGTATTATTGAAAAGCAACACATTCTTAAATTGTCTCTTCCTGTGGCCCTCCATTTTTGTAGAAGCAGAAAACAGCTCTTTTCACACTTGTAAAGCATCTCAAAATGTCAAAAGCATTTGGCCAATGAAACTGTGTTAGGGCCATCTACCTGCAGAAAAATATTTACTGTGCTGTAGGTAAATATACACGCGAAACAAAATGCGTGAATGATCTGATCGATTGAATCGAAGTTATTCATTTTAAGAGTGGCGCAAATTTGCACCAAAGTCATGTCGTCGCAAATGAAGGTGGAGTAAGCTCATTGTTGGACTGGTTGCGCTGTTCTGACCTGCATGCATCCCACAAACATTTTCAAATAATCTACGAATCAGTTGTGGAGGCCAAAGAGATGCTTGATACGTAATCACTGCAGGGAGCAACTACACAAGTCTATTGTCTTGAATTGTGATACTTCAAACAGCTCAGCAATTTTTATGATCTGCTGTTTTTTCTCATGATACCACGAAATTCGAAGGATTTCGAGCATGGAAGAGATGGCTTTGATTTATCAGTAGAAAAAAGAACGATGTAATGACGTTAATAATTTTCACCAACATCGACGACTTCGCAAGCCTCTTCCTTCAGCAAAGTTTTGAAAGCACTTCTTCACAAAATTGTGAAAGTTTCATGAATCGCTTAAATTCCTATTATGAACTTATCAAAAAACAGCTACGTCGCACCTGCTGGGAGTCAATGTTCATCTGATGTCTATACTTTTTATGCTTCGCACACAGCCCGTTGAATATTTCCATAATAACTATTATACACGTTTGTGTTTGTGGCGATACAGAAACCGAACTCCATCTTTTCTTGCACTGTAACGTTTACTTCACAGCTCGTGTTATAATGATGTTCTTGAAATTCTCGCCAAAGGCGGACTTACTGAAAATTTTGAGCATTTAGGCCACACTGATTTATTGCACTTGTTTTTATTTGGTGTACCAGGCGCGTCGATCACAATTTCAGTTTCTGTTTTTAGTGCTCTTGACTGCTTACTGGAATCCTGTGATAGATGCTAATTGTACTCGCTGTAATCTTCTATGCTTTTTCTTTATTCTTGCTGTTATTTTCCTGTGTCTGTGTTTCAGTATTTCGTTTGTAAGATGTTTAAATGTCTGACGTTGAGATGGCTGCCGGATACCCAAACTTAGTACAGTACTTGAGTTTCAGACAATAGCACTTTTAAAATAACGAATTCAAACAGCGTGTTCCTGGGGAGGAAAAACAGCATTGAAATATCGCTGTTTTCATCGTTGATTTGGAACTCTGCACAACTAAAGATTCTGCAGCAACTACAAAACGATACAAAACATTTGTCGTTTCGCAGCAACTCACGCAGGTTTTTTTCAAAGGTTTGACCGTGATCACCGCAAAGACATTTTGGGAGACCGCAAACCATTTTATTTAAATACCGCGATGGTCGTAAAGCAAGCTTTTAGTGTATTTTGATGGTGGTAGTAAAGCGCGTTTCGACTTGTGTTTTGAGAAACTGCTTCGGTCTCTCAAAACACCTTAAAAACTGAACTTACGTATGCCATTTTTTCTATTTGCGATTTAAAGAATGTACGGGCCACGTCTCTCCAATTGGCTCCGCCTCTTTTTGGTGAAAGAGGAATGCTAATTTTAGCTCCGTCGCCCTTTTCGCCCCATTCGCAGCAAGTGAAGAGGCGGTAACGGTCTACTAACAACAAAAAGGGGATGATGGAGACGCTTCACGGCTTGGTGAGAGATTTTAGAGACAATATTTACACAAGTGGGTGGGTGTTCGAGAACAATGCTTCGGTCAAATGTGAATATATTTCCCAACAGCTCAAGTTTAATGAAAAAAAGCAACAATATATGGTCTTTTCTTATGAAATCTATTTCGAAAGAAATGCCATTCTCCTACAAATCATCGTCTAAAAATAGTTTTGAAAAGTCCTAAACATCTGCCAAACATCATATTTGCTATTGTGAAGCAGAACCCAAAATGCAAGCGCTCTGTCAAAAAGGACATGCGGCTCAAATCTTGTCTATGAAAGCTTGTACATTGTATGGATACACTTGAAATACTTGTTTGCACAGCTCTTCAAACTGTGTTTGTTTAACGTAAGTGTCAATCTTTTCAACCATTGCTGTTTGTCCAATAAAAACTATTTGATTAGAAAAAGTTCCTGTTAGAGGGACATCACGAGCTTTGTGACTGAATTCGACCTATCACCCTTCCTGGCAACTTCCTTCAGTCTGCCCTTTGAACGCAGTAGGGTTGAGCAGCTGATTTGCACAAGCATACCCTTGCTTAACCTGCATCTCATATTTTACAGATTAGTTCAAAAGCCTTAAAAGTCACTGCATCTACTGGTTTTCATATGCTTTAATCACAAAATGAAGGCAAAAGCACGAAACCTTCAGTACATGGTATGCAACTCGTGTTACGCGAGCAAACCAAATTTTTTCGTCCGCTGAAGCTTGCAACACACTACCAAGTTTAAGAGAAAAACTGACCACAACAAAATTCAATATTGCAAAACCTTTATTTGCTATTTAGAATATCTGAAATGACGCAAAGCTCAACCTACTTAATCTTAATTCTAAGTCATTTTCCGCTGAATACTGTCCATTTATGGAGATTGTCCAAAAATGGTACAAAATATTGTGATGAAAGCCAGTATATACAAGATATACGTTTAAGTACAATAGTATACGCGGATCATAGCAAAGCGAAATAGGCATAATGAATCGATCTAGCTTTTACAAAAGTGATATTTTAAGACTTTGTGAAGAACTCTTTTGCAACTCGTCATTCTTCTTGTAATCGCAGTCAATTTTTTTTAAGGCAAAGGAACCTGACTGCGAAATCGGGACAGTTGCGACCATCTTCTTGATCGCTGTTGTCACACAGCAGTCCAGCATTGGGGCTCTTGCGGCGGAAGGGGATGTCCTCTAGTGTCCTGTAAAGTATGGAAGATTTCTTTGACAGAGACAAAGTTAAATCGGTCAGATTGCGTTGATAAGACTCCTAACGAGCATTTGTTGCGCATAAAAGATGACACAACATTCCGAGTTATCTGCTTTTTTACTCCTAAATCATATCAACAAAGTAAGATAGGTTTTAACCAAGTGCAAAAAACAACTGCAGTGTTACGTACTTTAAGCACTGGCCTCCTGCATCGACAACTTTAGTTTCTATAGCAAGGGGGTGGTTGCACACCATTCCAGGATGTTTCATTTGAATACGTTGCAAGGTTTCATCGTCGCCGCATCCTGTAGCGTTATCAGTGTCGAACCACATCGTCCACCACGTGTTGCAACCTAGAATAAAAAAGTAACACGTGTCTCTAACTGATTTTCGTGAAATGGGGCGGGGCGAAACACTGCCGGGGATGAATTGTACAACAAACTCTGACATGAGTCTTAATTTCAAGTTGCAAAGATTTTCTTTATTTTGAAACAGTGGATGACAGCTTACTGGCATTCAGTGGTTATCTGATATTTTTAATATGAAACTGCTTTTGTTTTGTCTGATGCGATTTAGTGAGACGTTTATAAACGGCTATCGAAGTTTAACTGCACCTGCGTACTACTTTTATTTAAAGTGCTCTTAAATTTTTTCTTTACTGCGGAAAATAATGGGAAAATAAAAACCTCCACAATCTTTGTTCAAGTAGGTCATAAAAACACGACAATGAAAATCTTGCGTTTTTTTACGATAGCCAATTTTTGAAGTTTGGCAAATTGATTCTTCTTCCAGTATAATAAAAGTACACTACAGTGATTTTTCAGTTCCCGGATAAATCTTGGAGATTAGACTCTTCAAAAGCTGGTCATCCGTTTAACCGTAAAACTTGAAGACTCCGGAAAAAATGGCTGTGTCCATTTTGAACAAAATGCAACCTTCTTAAATGTTTTTAAACATGTTCGATAACAATTTGTGACCTATTCGTTATTTGCTGCTGACTATGATGTAAACATTTGTTTGTTTCTTTGCGTAAACTGGTTTTCAACCAGATTTCAACAGGGAATGAAAAAATTAATGAACGGCAAACATACCTGAGTGGATCTTCTCTTCATCTGGAAAGTTCCAAGTCGACTTACTGCCGGCACATGACATATGTTGTCCATTTTTAAAATCCTCGTATGTTTCTCTCCATTTCGTGTAACTTTCTCTCCACTGAGCTAGACGGCTGTCGCAAGTACTTTGTTTGCCTGAATTCCACAGAATAGTAGATCAATAAATCTGAAGATAATGGTTAGGTTTTCTTCCGAAACTTGTTTTTTTCGACTTCGGAATGCTTTGTGCAGTATCTAAATTTGTGCTGTATTTCTTATTTCATTTACTCAGTGATAGTCTTACAATTTCAGTTCACTTCACCGTTTTGCAACAATTCGTTATTTTCTATTTAGCGCCTTATACATTTAATCCTTTACCCAGCTAAACGATTTGAGATATCTTGCAAGGTTTGGGAAAAGCTCTTTTAAGAGAAAGTTTAAAAGATCTTTGCATGATCAAATTGTTACAACGTTTAACTTAAAACTTAGCTGTTTTTGCCAAAATTGGGCTCTTTTCACACGAATTCAATACCGCTCACAAGCCAGATTGCGCTGCTGTAAACAACTTGCACGATAAGGTGCACCTGCCATTAAAAATTCAGGACCGCCAAAGGACACCACCTGAACCGAGAGTTTAAACCATGCCTTGCTTGAAGAAGTAATATAGAAG
>JGI24021J15306_10004015_pt1 | contig 16913 bp, 7 predicted proteins | sample Ectturendosymbi1_FD_15306 | JGI IMG/M metagenome (IMG submission 15306) | reverse complement strand
TTTAAGTAACTAATACAGCTGAAGGTCGGAGTCGGAGTTGGAGTCGGATAATCGAAATTGCCAGGAGTCGGATGACGGGACTTCCGACTCCACAGCCCTGGTTTGAATCCCGTTTGAGCTCAACAAGACCATATTCAATGTTGTCATGGTGCTTCATAACATATATTCGCACGTTCAAAGACATAACCGCATTGTGCTGTATCTTCCTGCATCTCATCGCAGTACTGGTTGTACAACCACGTTACTAGCTGTGCTACTTACGGAAGGTGCCTTCTTATAGAAAATGTCAAATACAATGTATTGAAACCAATGCCAACATAAGGCAATTTTAAACAGAATACACGTGCGCATTAACTGCAAAGCAGACAAGCTTTTGGACAGCAAAACAGGAATGAAAGTTGTTTGGTGATAACATAACTGAAATGAGTGGGTATATGGTTAAAATTGCTGTCAATCAGTGGCGTAATAAATTATACTCAACATGAAAGAATCCAGTTTTTATTTATTTCAAATAGTGTTTGCCAATGCAAAAGCTTTTTGGCAGTTTGCTTAAGCTGAGATCTGGGGAAGAATGTTATATTTGCTTAACTTGTTCATCTCTCTTCATCATCTACTTCAAGCATCATGTGCAATTGTGCATAAAATTTGTAAATTTAAGTAAAGCTCCGAATATAACTGAATTACATTGATCAGTACACATGAAACTTTTCCGCCTGAATGTTTAATGAAAAAACCAGCCAAGTGCGTTTGACTTTTATGTCCGTGTATGTTCAGACAAACAAATCTTTCAACTCATGACAAATTGATTTTGTAAAGACACTGCCTCCATTGTTTTTGCTTTGAATGAAGCACAAATACTCAACGGTACATAATTCAATTTTGATGGAAGTAATTGTAGCCTACGGCACCACTCTTGCATGTAATACATCTAATGTGACAACATAAACTTGGTGCTTCGGCATGGTCAACAAAACAGAACAAAACAAATGAAAAATTGATAGATTATCTGGTTCGGTGCAAAAGGCACTGAACTTAGTCACAGTGTATCGATAGTGGACGGATTTGTCTATTGTTTCAGTGAAAATGCACAGCGAGTTTCATGCAAGCACCATGTTGTCTTTGACACAAATTCACCACAAAATTTTGATGCAACCAGAAAATATTCTGGCAAAATGTACGAGTTGACAATGACAAAATTTGGAACCGATAGTCAGATTCGGTTGACTTAGAGTTCGAATTTGCAGACGTATTTGTTACATCAATATGCTGTACATTCAAAAAAGCATCACTTGAGAAGAAAAACTATTCACTGCAACTACAAATTCAAAATTTGGCCAATGTCTTACATATTACACAACTCTTTGAATGATATGTGAGCAATGACTTGCAACTGAATGAATTTGTGGCTAGTAACAAACTGCTGCAATGGCCAAATTACCTAAAACGTAGCTCTAAGATTGACAGTTTCAAGCTTTTAATCATGTATTATATTAAATATATCACATTTTGATAGTAGAAAAGATATCACAATATGAAGTTAATGGTGATAAAACATCTTACCGAAAAATCCCCTCAAGGTTCAGATGTTTGTTTTCAATAAATGTGCATAAGTCTTTGACAAGATATGGTACTGAGTCTCCTTCACGTGCACACAACTCTGCCAAAGGTATACCAAAAATCTACAAAATTAAAGGTTTATTAGAAAACTTCCATGAAAAACAACATAACAAGGAACACGTTATACCTTGTATAACATAACAAGGAACAAGTTATACCTTCTTGGTAAAGACCAATAGACCAGCTTTATACCCATTGAACATTCACCAAAAAAACAAAACAAATAAACTATATCTCATGTTTCTTTTTCAATAAAATCTGATGATGCCTACCTAATAGGTGAAATATATATATACCCTGATAAGACTAGTATCTGATCCTCAACTGTGAAAGGATCCCTTTTGTTACACAAAATCCAATTGTTCCATGAAACTTGTCAGCACATCTTGATTTTTGGTTCATCTTAATGTTACCAGCTGCTGCATACTTCGTTCAAGGCACTTAAACAGCAAAAATCATGAAGACACCAGAGTATCATAACATAACCATCATGATGTAGGTGTGACAAAAATTTGAAAATAGTTTTAGACAAATGTGTTCTCAACCTTAGGCTTTGTGTATGTAACAAATTTTATCACTGATCTTAAGCACTGTTTGATAAAAATTTTTGAGGGTTTTACTTTGCGACGGCATTGCAAAATACGCAACCTATCACCTTCAATGCACAAAATGTCAAAATATGAAGCTTTGTTGTGCACAAAATGGCATAGAAACTAAAAAAATTTGGAAAACATATCTTCAAATACAGAAAATACCATTGCCAACAACAAAATTGTTGGGTGTGTCATAAAGAAATTCAGAAGTTTTATGCCCTATTCTATGTTTCTTAATGACAACACATACAAAAAACTTAATCTGTTTTTCTAGTAAAAGTCCTTGTGAAGGATGACTGCTCAAGAACCTCAGTAGTCAAAAGCTTGACCAAGTTCATACAGGATCTTTTTTATTAATTAATTTGTTGTTTTTATGCCATAACTTTCCAACCACTAATGCTAGGAGGCTAATCAAAGGCTCTAAAGATGCGAATTTTCATCTAGTTTATTTTGATAGAAAAAAATAATATCCCAGGTTGTATTTTTTTTCTCAGGCCCCAATGTCATCACCCTAAAATCCTGTCACCCCGACCAGTTTTTATCACCCAAAAAGTATTCTCCCAAAAAACAGTGATGACTCACTCTGCTAGGAAATTTTTGTTAGTTGTGGTCTGCAAACGTAATCCAAGACAGCGAAGCGTGAAAGGAATTTTTTGAATTTTTCTGGAAATTGCTAAAAAATTGCTTCCGGAAAATCAAACATTTGTATTTTTCTCAAAATTTTCAAATGCAAAGGTACCTTTTTGAACTCATCAGATCAATTGCTATCTTCCGAATCCAAGGATATCTTCACTGACTTTCTAGCGCAATCCATTTGCAAGTTATGGCTAACCGGAACTTCAAAAGCCATAGTCGTGGCTTCTGTGAGCCTTAAAGGGATCTTCATACCTAGACTGATTAACTTACATAGCAAAAAAATCTCAACCTATCTTTAGAGGTTATCTAATCATCAGGAGCTACAATGCTGCCAATTGTTTCTACTTCAGTTCATGGTTATGCTTAGAGTGCAAATCAAGCATGTTAAAACTAACCATTATATTACCTTTTAGCTACAAAAGTGAAGTCTGAGTTTAAGTTCAAAACATTCCCAACTGAAGAGAAAGAGACTTCGGGAGAACTTTATGAAACCTGAATGTTGGCCTAATTTAAAAAATTTCCTCAGTTTATTGTCACATTTTAAAAAATTAATCTTCACATTTTTCAAAAACATTTTTTGTAAATGGTAAAGTAACATATCTACAACAGATGTTAAATCAGTTTCAATTACAAACAGTTGTGATTTCAACTTTACTGATATTTAAAATTTTATTGACACACTTTACCAATGTACTTTACATGCTATAGAGTAGCAGCTCCCAACCTTTTTGAGCTTGTGGTACCTTTAAACATGATTGGAAGTCCATGGCATATGTATCAAGTAATATGGAGCTTTGTTATAAGCTAATACATGGAAGTTTGTGGTGTTCTCGACTTTTTAGAAGAGATGAGGGCTTATCTATCTTTCTTCCCAAGGTATCATGGCAATTTTATACAAACACATGGGCATTTTTTAGCAGTGCAGAACTTCGGATGGAAAGCACTGTTACAAAAGGAAATAATGTTCATAATACACTGTACAAAACCACAAAAAAGTATTATATTTAGCTTAGATCCACAAATAATGGATCTCTGATTTATTATCTAATTAGTGATGGGCAAGCTTACAATTTTGGTAAACCAAATGGCCCAATAAATTTTGCTGAGCTGTTGTTTTTCTTAGTGCACCCTGAAAGGCATAAATCTTTTCTGATTCCACTAGTAAACAACTTAACCTTATTCACATTTAGGAACAAACATCTCAACCTTGATCATATCTTGTAACATATTACTAAAAAAAAGTCTTCACTACTGTTGGGTCAAAGTTACCCTTTATCCAAATGCTTTACTCATGTTTGCAAAGTTAGGGCAGTCATTTTATTTGCTTTTTTCTACTTAATTTTTATGCAGCATAGGATGCCTATTGCTTTTGGCTTTGTGGGTCATTTTAACACTCCTCAAGGGTGATCAACTTAAACTTTATAGACTACAGTCTGCCCCCAACTAAACTGATTGTTTTCATAACACTGGTAGTTGTAAAAACGGTATAGCATAAAACCATATAAAAGCAATTCCACTGTTCCTAATAATACACTGCTAGTAAGACACGATTCTCAAAAACAATGTTTTAGTTTTTTTGGAGAATATAGGTTAGGTTGCGTGTTTCTGAGAAGAAAACCAAATGTCATTCAAAGAATTTTAATACACTGATATATACCAAGAAGTAGGCACTACACATTTAATCCTGAAGGATAGAAGATGAATTAACCTAGTCAGTTGGTGAAATACCATGATACAATGGTTTTATTTGAATAAGAGCTGATGATGCCTACTTTGTAGGCGAAATATATACAGTGCATCCTCGATTATCCGGCCATGTTGGGCAACCTTTTTCCAAAATCTTGGCCGGATAAGCATTTGGCCGAACAAGAAAAGTATCTATCGTAGGGTGCCCACCGTCCACCACCTACACCACACTTAAAAGAACCCAAAGAAAAAAGAACGAAAAAATGAAACTAGTATGAGAACAAGCTTACAAAATAAGAAACGAGCTTGACAACATTGTTAGTTGACTTTCTAGTTTTTTTCCACTGTAAAACATGTAGATTTTAGACTAAATAATTAAATGTACCTCCCTGTTGAACCCGGCTGGTTAATCGAGGGGTCGGTTAATCGGGGGCCGGAAAATCGAGGATGCACTGTACTCTGTAAGATCTTAGTGTCTGATTCTGTGCTGAGAAAGGATTTCTTTCAATAGACAATGATAAAATGTTACAATATGTACCATAATATAATGCTACAATATTATATTGTAGTGGTTAGTCAATTCAAAAACAAATCTGAACAACATGCATAACCAAATTCAACCACATATATAATTTTACCAGAGCCAAATAGAGGCTATAAACACACACCAATAGGCCCAACAATACTTGTGCAACTTGAACTTGTGCAGACACAACTGAAAGTTTGCAATGTGCTTCATTTAGCCATTTCTTTTACCTGGAAAGACTATTGTAATGCTGAAATGGGTATTTTGCTAAACAAATTCCCTTTGCTAAAGTAAAGTCCAAGGGTAAGCCTAGGCTTGGTTTGGCTATCTGCCTGCAGTAAGAAACCTGTAACACTTCAATCCTAAGTAAAAAGGAGTACTACCTAACTTCTGTATAGCACACAACTAGATTAGTTAAAATGTAATTTAATCTTTGTAATGTAATTTATATTATAGACTTACCTTCGAAGGGGTCTTGGTTTTCTCATGTTCGACTGTGATAGTGGCTTTCTTCTGACTTAATTGTCCAGTTAGCATTTTTCTCACGCTCCCTTCCAGAGTGTTGCGCATATTTCCTATCACGGCGTCCATCGTAGCTATGGTAAAACTTCCACATAAACACTTCTTTATCTGCACCGCCAAGTAACATTATCTGCTAATGAAAAGACGAAGCGTGCTGTAATCCTTTTATTCTGCCGGCATCTGACCATCTCGCGGTAAGGCTTGGTGAATGAAAACATCATGCCTACCACGGAGATGCAGGGTTAAGCCTCAAGTAACAGCAAAGCAGTATCACAAATACTGATTTAAAAAATGTATCTGCGCATCGTACAGTTAATGACAAGCTAATTTGACATAGGGTAGGCTGTAAACGCTAGATTTCACGCTAGGCTTGCAACCGGAGCATCACTTCGGTGATGCGAAAAGAAATGACGTCGTCTAACGTTTACCTGCAGGCTATGATAAATTAATGAAGAAAGCACTTTGGCTATAGACAAATACGTCATTACTATCGACTATCAGTCACATTCTGTACGTAAACCGACCAAAACAATATTGGGTGAGTGACTGAATATCGCAGTTCCACCTACTCAGTTGTACATTTGGTACTGTCACGCCAACGAAGCGTGAAGTTAATACCAGGAGTTAAGTGGAGTGAGATAAAACATTATTAGATGTAATCGGAAAACAATCCGAACCTTGTGGCTGTATTTTATTCGCTATTCCGAAATCCTACGATGAAAGTGATATTCCACTAACTTCTTAGAATTTAAATTACATTATCCTAAACTTGGACCAGCTTCAAATTTCATTTACGTCACAATTCCGAGAGACAATAGTTTGCATAGCAGCCGTAGTCAAGCGCCAGTAAACTGAAGTTGGTTGCTCAGTTACGCACGAGTAGGTTAGAAGTCTTTTTTTTCAGCGTCGTGGATAAGGTCATGCGTGTAACGCATCAGCTGTTTCGAAACGAACGTTGTGGTAGCTGAGGTGTGTGCTGAGTACGTGACAGTACTCCAGTGCGCAGCATGCAACATTTCTTGGTACTAAGCAGCTACAGTAGTTTCAAAAGACCAGGAAACAATCGCAGACAGAATCAGACCGAAAAAGTCATGGTGCCCGTGAATCAAGTTTTACAGAATTTTTCGCTGATTCTTTGTACAAAATTTTGAACACTAGCCCAACGGAAGTAACGCACTTAACGACCAGTATAGCCTAGACTTAGATACAGTAAATCTGGCGTGTTCTCACTGAACAGCGCTTAACGTATCAAGATCACATGCAGTTGATATGCAGCGTTATTTGCGAAAATGTTGTATTTTGTGGATAAAACTAACATCGATGCAGGTAGAATAAAGCACCAGCGCCCAACCCTTTCACAAAACAGTAAAAACATTTTTGGAGGATTACTTGTGGGAGGTGTATTGTGGAACGAAAGAGGAAGGAACACACTTAGTGACGACACTATCCACGTTGAAAGAAACTGATGGAGAACAGGGGCATATACAACTTGAACTTTCTCATTTGTCAAAAAACGCCCTGGCCAATCGATTCTCTGCAACCTTTGCCAAACGAAAAGTGATATGAATTACTCTACTAAACAATCATTGGATGCCTTCTGCTAAATGCAATATAAATTATGTGCTGTTGTTCAACAACAGTGTGGGCATAATTGGTGTTTCCAATGCTTATGGTTGCAAACTGGGACTTGTGTACAGCTCAAGTCAGCAAGTTGTCTACTACTGTACATACTACTGCATGCTATTCAATCCAGAAAATGTTAGAAATCAAGAGATTTGTAAGCTTGTGATGGAGCTACTGCATCAATGCAAACATACTTGAAGGGACTTCAAAAATGCATGCAGGGTCAGGATTACCACTGGGCAATTTTTTTACAAGACAACAAATGGTGTGTAATGCCACATCTCAGATGTTGCTTGTTTCTACATATGTGAAAGGAAAATTAATTTTAAGCTCAACAAAAAAAATTAGCAAAATCGGATGTATATTATAGGAGATATGATCATTTGAAAATCAAGTGTTTTACGGTGCCACGCATGAGTGATTTTATTGTTTTTTGCTTTTTCTTTGTTTCTATTGATTGGAAAGAGGTGAAAATTGGTATTCCACCATTTTTGGGGTCAAGGAATTCAAAAATGCAACTTTTAAAATGGTGAAAACTAACAAATTGGTTTAAATTTTATTTTAAAATTTTTTAGGTCACTGACCACTTGGTGACGCCCCATGAATGCTGATGAGTAAAATCAAAAATTTTTTTTGAAAAAATGATCTGCATGGATGCTTCAATTCAGTAAGTATAAAGAAAATTTAGCCCCAGCTAGATAAAAGTTGCCCTTGGCCTCTAAAATATTGCTTGCATATTTTCCAATTGTATTTTGACACTACAAGAAACAGACTTGTCAGGATAAAGAAACTGCCAAAATACAGTTTGTATTGCTTGAAACAACATTAAATTTGGTTTAAAGAAAACATATAGGCTATACAGTATACACATATATATTTTTCTTGTTGAAATGAGCTTTAATCTGACACAGAATTTACCAGCAACTAAAGTGTTTGGTTATCTTTGCTCCTTAAACAATCATGTCTGGTAGTCTGGAAAATAAGTGGCTAGTCGCCAGTATGCCAAGTTACAGGCGATGGTTAAACTCTAAAATCAGGAATAAACGAATGCAAAAGCTTCTTTTCCTAGATTTGTATTGAAAATTGTTTCAATTTATTACAGGCACTTATATCAATATCCAATGTTTAGTTGTCAACATACATCAACAAGCATATTATGTGATGTAGAAAGGGGTAACTGTTACATCACATCGCTCAACATTTGTTTGTGGTACTGTATGACATAACAATTACTTATCATGTATATTAAATTTTTGGTAATTTAAAAGCTTTTTACATCACAACTGAAGTTAAGCATTCAAAATTAGTTCAGTAGAGGTCAGGCAGTTGTTAGTTTTGTCAAAACCAAGCAACTGATTTATTGTTCCATTTGTCTTAACAAGGTAGATAGCAATAAAAACCTAAGGCAGACACTGGTATCACAAATATGTATACTTTCACAGGGTTTGTCTTTACAGAAAAGTAATTGATATTATTTGTTGAAATGGTAAGATTAAGAACAAATGAGAAATGCTATTTTGGAAAGATATGAAAAGAAAATTACAATGACCTTGAACAAAAAGATATTAATGAAAAAAGATGAAGCTTGTGAAAGTGTAGTCTGAAATTGATCAGGAATTGATATGGTGGATATCAGGGTTGGAAAAATCTGATGATGATGTGATTTATTTGCACCATGAAGCTCGATTGTTGAAAAATTTTTCGATGATAAATGTCATGAAATGCTTTAATTGCAAAAAACAACAAAATCGCTCATGTGTGGCACCGTAAAATGCTTAATTTTCAAATGATCATATCTCCTATAATATACGTCCGATTTTGCTAATTTTTTTTTGTTGAGCTTAAAATTAAATATCCTTTCACATATGTAGAAACAAGCAAAATCTGAGATGTGGCATTACAAAACCTTCCAAAAATTTGTTGTCTTATAAAAAAACTGCCCCACTGTAGTTTTCACCTGATTGTTTTTTATGAAAGCAGATGGCAAATGGAAACTGTTACTAGGATGTAACCAAGTAATGTGCTTGGCCCTTTCACTTTCACAACAGTGAACAAGTTCAGCTAATAAACAATAATCTATAAACTCTGTATATTGAACCTCATTCGGTGGTGCTATGTGCCTGGAGAAACATTCCCACAATGGTGGTACTCCATTGTAGTCTGTGGGCAATTGTATTATATCTTCTTCATGATTTTTGTGTTTTTTTTCTGTGAAAAATTGTTTTCGTACTTTTCTGTACTTTGTATGTTTTACAAAACCATTTCATTTTAATTTGCTAAAAATTCTACCTAAATATAATCTATAAACTTAGTGCAATGTCCCTTGAAGAAAACAGCACCCCAAGCTAAGCTGTTGTGTCATCGTTTTTTTGAGTTTTCAAATCGTTCAAAGCCTTTCAAGAGGAACAAGCAATCTTTTTTGAACCCACCGTAGCTATCCTAAACATAACTTGATTTTTAGGCAGGCCGATTTCAAATTTTGGTTGGGGAACTACCATTACTGTACTTTGAAATATTTTCATTTTAGTTTTCTTTGAAAATAAAGTTTTGGATAATTGTATTGCAGTAAAAGAAACCATATGGCAAAAAAAACCTTTTGTTTGGCAGTTGAAAAAACAATATGGCTGTACCTTAAGTATTATGCCACTTTTTAATTTCTTTGGCTTTTGAATGGTGAAAGTGACTTTGAAATAAAAAAATTATCCTTTAATGAATCAGAAAACAAGACGTTGTATAGATTTTTTAATGGTGCAATGAAATCTTTGACAAAAATCAGCCAAATTTTGAAGCCTCCTAATTCTAAAATAGCAGTAACAATCTTGCAAGTTTTTTAGTATATTAATACATTGAAATAAAAACTAAAAGGGATGAGCATATATAAATACAGTACAAAGAAAATCCAAAACCTGTGTGTCACAATTTCTGCCAGTGTAGTTGTATTACAACAGAATTACCCTATGTTAAACTAAAAGTGTATTTTGGGGTTAGGTTTCATTTGTACAAACAGTTATATGCTGCCTTGTGGTAAAGCCAATCAACTATGCTTTTTACTTTCAAATATATACCACACAGACTTTAGTCATCTAAAGAATTTCATGTTTGTTTATTTACAAGTTGCTGAAACTGAAAAATGAAGTATTGGCTAGTTACTGTTTTCCTGACATTCCCTTTGCTTGTCTCCTCGAAAGAAGTTCTAGAGGTTAAGTAAGTCAATTTTTTATTTTATGGTGTCATTTCTATGTATAGTAACCTCACAATCTTTGCTACATCCTTCAGAAAAACCTTTACTTATTTCTGAAGCATAGTGGGTTGCACCTTGTTTCTTATTATAAGCAACAATCAGAGGCAGAATAAAAAGCACAGTTGCTGCCCCCAAATTTTGGATGGCAAATGTTGAACTGTTGAGCAAATATTGACATGAATGCGTAAAGCTGATTATTTATTTTACCAGGCAATTCTAGTCGCCCCGAAGTTATTTTTCTTGCAACACCACCAAATTTTAATATATGCATCTCACTGACAGTTGCTATTAACAATGTTGCTTATGCTTCTAAAACCTGGATAGATTAGTAGTGTTTAGGTTCTATTGTGGTTTAGGTTCATTCTCCTGAAAAAATAGTAGTGGCTATCGGTATTTTTGAATCTGTATTACTCAGTAGTTAATGATCTACAAATATCTTTTTGAAGGTTTTTTGAAGTGCAAGTTGTTCAAAAATGCTGAACGGTGAAAAAAATTTCAATGCAGTGTGTTCAGTGTATATTCACTTGGGGGTGGTCGATGTAAGTTGGGCTAGTTTAGTTTGTAATCTGGACTAAAGACGTGACTGGTTATAATGGCTTTGATCTAGACCAGCTATGTCCAACCCAAATGGCTTACTGAGCCAAAAAGTATGTCAATATCTTGACCAGGGCCGCACAATGAATGACATATTAATGAGGGCCGCACATTGAATGGCTTATTTTGATCAAATAATCTAACTTCGAACAACCTTAAAGTTCAGTATAGTACGTTGTTGAACGCGTCCTCGTAAAAGGCGGACATAGGGTAAATCTTGCTACCCTGATAGATTGATGCCCTTGTATCTGATGAAGTTACATGTGGTTCGTTGGAAGTGAGTTAGGGTCTTAAAAGCAAACAGTTCATTGCGTCAAACACTGTCGATTACATGTCCTGAGTGATGTCTTGGTGATCGGACTGATGACCAAACGTTAATAATTCGGATGCATGTGGTGTTTATTGAGCAAAATAAAATCTCCCACTTATTACACGTTATGAAAAAAGACAATCGTTTGTTTTCCAAGTAAAAATGACTGGAACATATCGCTTACTGACTTCTACGATGTCGTCGCAACTGGCAAAGCTATGGTCATCGATGTGCGACAACCACATGAAGTGAAAGCGATACGAGTTGATGCCAAGAGCTACGTAAACGTTCCTCTTAATGATTTGGGTAAGTAGTCTGAGGCGATGGGCCTGTGCTGATTAGAGTACACTTGATGAGTTGTTAGTAGCTTAAGGTAACACCAGCTGTGACGTGCTGATGGTTATCAGGCAGAGTATTAAATGTCTTTCAACTTTCGACACGCAAAAACCATGCTCGTGATTTTCCAGGTGCCTGCTTCGAGCCAATTGTACAATATTTCACGAAGAGCTCAGTTTTCGTTGGCTATGTTGTTCAACATGCCTTGCAAAAGCGGATTTGTCTTCTAAGCAACACGCAGTTCGTTGTGCCATCGAAATGCAGTGCAATCATATCATTATCCACATGCAATTTGGATTGATTTTACGTCAAGCAGTCTCGATAATGCACACATTGTTATCTGGTTGCAAGAATGTCATTTCTTAAACTTGAACTTTGCGTCAAATCTGATGACTCGACTCGTATAGTTTCCGACAGCTTTCTTAGGTGTAAAGTAAAATTGACCTGTTAAAAGTTTTGTTTTTGCAGCCACGTTTGAGTGGTACGGCTACGCACTGCGAAATCGGAGAAGTTCACAAAAAAACTACAATGCCTTCTGCGTTAAACCGCTTACTTTCCTCAAACTTTGTCCAACTCAGTGGGGATGCGTGTCAAAAATTCTAACACTATCTTATCTCATGCCGCACCACATTCAAATAATGATACTTGGGTTGCAAATGACCTTATTTTCGTCTATTGACGTTCAACCCGCATTGTCGATACTCAGTATGAGTGCTAGAAGCAGCAGAGGAGGTTATTTTGCAATGAAAGCTTCGCCTCAAATCCCTCCCTCTGGTCAGTGGACGGTGTCTCGCAACGATGAGCTGCGATAAATACGAAGCACATATTTTCGGACAGCGTACTCGCACATTTTCCGGCTGTGGTGGCTCATTTCCGCATCACGAAATTTCACAGCCTACTCGAAATATTGACCCGTGCAAGCAGTCATGGGTTTGAAAGGGTGCAGTTTTTGTTTACAACATTACTTTTTTCAACGGAGATGAATTTTTTGTATGATTTTAATAGTGATGATGAAACGGACATTGTCTAATCAGCGTTTTTGGCCCGATTTTTCGGGTTGGAAGTCTACATCCATTTTTTCATTCAGATTTTGAATATCCAGCGGTTCGTGGGCTATTTTTGCTGCTGCTGGGTCGCTATTCCCATCAGACATCCTCAGAAGTCCGCCGTGTCAGGCTTACTGCCAACTTAGCACGACAGCGAAAATAAACGGTGTTGATGCTGAAGTCGTGGTAATTGCGATTAACTTGTACTTTTAGACGAGGCGCTGAATATGGAAGAAAATGACTTCGAAGAAACTTACAACGTCAAAAAGCCACAGGACGTAGATCCTCTCGTTTTCATTTGTAGGTCGGGAAAGCGAAGTGATACAGCTTTGAGGATCGCGCGAGAGAATAATTATTTCAAGTAAGCATGTTTCCGGCCTACCTACATGCGGTGATGTGCAACGACTGAGATGTGTAACATGTGGCAGTCACATTCTTTCCTTGAATTTTTAAGAGGCTTGAATTCGCTAGTTTCTCACCATGACAGCGAAGGTAACCAAATTGTTGGGAGATCCAAAACAACAAAGACAAAAGCAAAGAGAGGGCCTCCGAGAGAAATTTTACCAGGGGGTAAGAAAACCGATACCGGACCCCCTAGCTTCTGGGGCCCTTGTCAAAAGTTGTATAGATTGTTGGTATAGTAATGAGATTGTATATAAAACAGTTACCGTTCCAAGATTTACAAATAGATTAATTGTTATTGTGGTAACCAGGCCCGTAGCGACGGGGGAGCATTCGGGGGCTGTGCCCCAAGTTTTTTTTGTCCCCCATATTTTGTTGTGCCCAGAGAAATTTGTATTAACCATATAATAAAAACAAAAATGTTGGTCCCTAAAAATGTATTTTGCCCCCGCAAACCTTACAACCTGGCTACAGGCTTGGTGGCAACTGGCCCAGGCCCGTCACCTGGATTTCGCAACATTGGGGGCCAAAAACCACAAGTGGGTGGCCATTTTTAAAATACAAAATATTGGATGTATGCAGCAACTGGAGGGCCGAGCATGAAATGGGGGGCACAGATTTTAAATGCGGGTCGGGCACCACTGCCCCCCTGGCGACGGCCCTGTAACTGGTCTACACTATTTGAATAAGATGTGAAGACTGACAATGCGTAGTGTTACGTGAAAACGATTTCCTATTAAAAATTTGCGGTTGATTCCTTGCTTCTTTCATCTGTGGAGTGAACTTACTTGAATACAGATATCTGCAAGTTGGAATCATCGCGGAAAGATGAAAGCAGAGCCCAGTCGGCTGTTTCTTCGAAAGCCTACATAAATCCTAGAGCTTTTATTTGGCCTACACGAGTAACACATTGCAAATTATTTGCTTCGTATGTTTCAATAAGCTCGTACTTAGAAACATATCTTCCTAGTATAAAGTGACAATCATAGCTTTTTACTGTGCTTAACACGTTATTAAAAAAATCCTCAAAACAAATTCAGTTTGGCTCAGTAGTAGGAGGCGAAAACAAGTTTCTTCTCGAGACCTTTGAAAAAAGATGGAAGAAGGGACTTCCTATTTTTCAAGATGTGCACGATTTGAAATTTTTTAACACCTTCTGTGCTGACTGACGCATATATGCGTCATTCGCTCAAATGGACAGGGTGTTGAATGACGCATATATGCGTACGCCAAAGTGTTAACACATATCATTGCGCTCCGATTTTATGCTGCACCACCACAGATTTAGGGATTTTTTGTACTGTTCTTATTATTTTCGGAGTTGCATTTGTGAGAGCCTTGAACACAAGTTACAATGGCAGTGCTCGATAGTTACAATTACTTGAAACAACCCTCCACATGTTGGTGTAATTATTACGGAAATGTGTGAACTGTCAGTAAGCGCACGTTGCAAAACGGTAGCGCACCGAATTTAACTTCATGCTGACTGTTGTATATTACACAGACTGGATAACCTTGGCAAGGAACTGTGCTTTTCTAAAAGTTGACGGGTCTATGTACAATGCATCTTCTGGCAGTAAAATGCGGCCCTGATTCTTGTTAAACACCCGAGTTTCTGTGAGAAGCGACAGCACCTCTTAGCCTACATGTGGCTTATTACAGTTTTACTGCGTGGAATCTATCGACGATACGCTATACATAAACTCTGCTCAACGTTATATGATGTGCATAAGGTAATAGTCACAAATTATTGCAACACAAAGGAAGGTGACAACAAAAACAATTAAAACAGGCAAAAGCTTGGGCAAGTTTTCATTTAATTTCGGATTTGTCAAGATTTTAGTGGGGAAGCTGGTTAAAACCACCAGCGCTGCAGATAGAGAAAACAACCATCAATTTGGCTTTGGTTACAAAAAATCTTAGCGTGCGTACTTTCATCCTCCCGGGCCCCCTGAACCTATTGGGCCCGGGTACAGTGTACCTCTCGTACCCCCTCTCGTAGGCCATGGACAAAGACATAGCCTTTCGTGGAAAAGTATGAAAGCTTTGCTTTTGGTCGTGTTTGCTCGAACCTTCGTTTTCACATTGTTGTGAAAACTTGCACCTGATAGGAATTAGTCAAAAAATATCGTTGAAAGTTTTCGCTATTGGTATGATTAAACATTTAAAAGTTGTGTGGTTGCTGCAAGCTTTCGAGGAATCAGCTGACTGGGCTCTGCTTTCATAACTCTGCGGTGATTCGGACTTGCACATATCTGTTTTCAAGTAAATAGTCTCCGCAAAGGTGACGTAATCAAATCTATCAGCAGTAGGAATCGAATTCACAAAAGTCTATACGACTCCCACGACGTTGTTTAGTCTGAAGCGTAGTCATTCTTTCATTCATTCATTTTCATGCCCGCTTTTTCTCTGGAGAGGATCGCGGGGGTAGCAGTCCTAGGAGGACTCGAAACACCTCCCGGTCAACAGAATCCTTAGGTAGTTCTGCAGGTTCTTGTCTTGGCAAAAAATGATATGCCCTGTCATTAGAGCCGGTGGTAGATCTGTAATGCCATTCGGGTTGCAAGCGAATTACTTTTTTCCGCCATCAGTTTGCGTCAGTGTTCAGCAGATATTAACAGAGCAATGTTTACCCCTCGCCCTCTGTGGAAAATCATTGTAGAGTCAAGCTTCAGTTAACTAACTCGTAAAATGCCAAATGGTGTGTCCGTCACAACGCAAGCTGTTTGGTAAGACCAAGTTTGAATTTCTGCAACTAGCAAGATTAATCAACCCGCGTTTCCGACTCCGTAGTTGATGCTTCTGTGTATTGGGTATATCAAAGCTGAATTATTTTTTGCCGTCAGCAGTTGCTACTTGAGCACTGTTGGCAGCAAGAAATTCAAATTCGCTTCTATGTATGAAACAGCTCAGTGATGCATGGATGCATGGTGGTCTTGACTGAATAGCTGAGCGTTTGGTTTCACGGGTAAGAATGTTAAACTACCCAGCAAGAGGCGCAATGCTGTCAGTAGCCGTCGTTGATTATATCCGTTTGTTAAAAAGATACAACAGTCTCTGAAGTCAGTAATTGCTGACGCCACCTTCCCTCACAATCTTCACTGGCAATTCGTTTCACATTCCGTATTTTCAAGTTTTAACTTGCACAATTTTGAATGGCTCCTCACCGCCCTCGGTTATATTTAACTGCGGTTCGTCAGCCGGGAAAAGTGCTGCTCTTCGAACGTTTTCGTACTTTAATAAAACCTCTACTTCAATGCAGTTTAGATAGAGCTAACGTGTACAGTTTTGTTGGTGCAGCACTCTTCATTACAACAAGGGTACGAATGGATGGGCGGAAAATTATCCCAAGCTGGTTGTGAAGCAAAATCCTGAAAGGAAAGCAGAGCTTTAATTTTCGAAATGCGTTGTGCATGTGTGGTTGCCACCCTTTTTCAGTTTCCTTCTCCAACTTGGATGTCGACCTACTCTCATACGTGCTTACTAAAGTTTTTTTTTTATACATTGTCTTCATAGGATTGTTTGAGTTTTTACGTAAGAACAGGTACAATCAGTGGCGCACGCAGAAATTTTTAATGGGTCGGGGGTTCGTTCAGTGGCGTATCGTGATCATTTGCATTTGGTGTGCGCTGTTTGTGACGTCACAATTTGACGTCAGATTCATGTTTCCAAACCGACGCTTTGGTTAAGTTTGTTGACATCCTAGGCATATTGTTCTACATGCACTCCCTTATTTTATGTGTCATTGCACTGAATATAAACTATCAGCGCTCCAAGTTAC
>JGI24021J15306_10004014_pt1 | contig 16915 bp, 10 predicted proteins | sample Ectturendosymbi1_FD_15306 | JGI IMG/M metagenome (IMG submission 15306) | reverse complement strand
AAAGCTCCCAAGGGGGGGGGGGCACGGTATCTCTGAAAAAGAGGGGCCCGAGGCGACTGCCTCGTTATCCTTCCCTAATATCCATCCACGAACTTGCAATCTCTCTTGTTAGCAAAGCACATGTGATTAAAATGCAACTAATTTTGAATTTTTTCTCATTAGGGATTCAAATTCCGCAGATAAGTTATTGTATTTTCAAGAAGACCGTGATTTTTACAAATTTAATTACGTGCAGTACTAAGCTATCTTTACATGCAGCTGAGCGTGGTCAATACGTTTTGTAATACCGGGGTTACGATTGTGTTCACAGTTTAATTCCATCTTATATTTCAATGAAGTCAGTTCAATTTAGCACAGTCTCATCAAACAATATAAACGAAGCAATGTTAAAGTAACTGCAAATGTTTTACTGAGTAGGTTGAACATAGCCAAAAGATCTTACGGATTATCAAAATCTACACATCTTTCAAATGCGTTGAAAGACTCTAGCGTTTACGGTTATCAACTACATACGTGAATTAATCGCTCAAAAATTAGATGACAACGAGATCCATTCTATGTATGGATTCTATTGGAATAAGAGCTGATGATGCCTAATTCGTAGGCGATGTACATACTCGGTAAGATCTTAGTGTTTGATTCTTTACTGAGAAAGGATTTCTTTTCCATAGACAACAGGACCCACGTCTTATGTGCGCGAATGTTTTGTAGAAGGCCTACTTCGGAAGTCAGCGCCTCAGAGCGAAGTCGCTGCTCGGCTTCGGTTGAACGTGCTGTGTCGGTGTACATCATAAGCGTGTAAATACAGTATAACAAACGCAGTCGTAATGGCGGCCGCAATAATTTCTTGCTCAAGTGCAATGCCAATACTGGGCATTGAGAAGTTTACTGGCGCTTATGCAGCGCATATGCAAGACAGGTTTATGAGCAAATGATGGCATTGATCCAAAGTAGAAGCTTGGAACTTCACTATCAAAACTTAAAAAACTTGTCAATTCAATGAAATCAGACTTTTTATTTGTCGGATTAAATATGAACATATATGTTCAGGAGAAACGCCAGAAACATGCACGTTTCGTGGATGATGCTTTTAAAAACAAGGAGCATTAAAAATATCCAAATGTTGAAACTCGGTTGGTTGATGTTTTCTCCAGCCCTAATAAAATTCTGGCTACACGCCTGATTGCACTGCTAGTATTATCAAAAGGTTTTTGATCTGATCTATGTGGTAATTGTTAGTAGCGGTACATTTTATTCATCGGAACTGACCAAATTTGGATTACTTACCACAATTGTTGAGCATAATTGTGTCTATTTGAGCCCAACTCTCAGAATTAATGTGTTTTCATATTAAATATAGGGCCAAATGCTAGATATAGCACCATTGTATACTTGTATATAATTCCATAATGTGCCCCCATTTTGAAAATTTTACAAAAAGGTCGTACTACTGTTTAGTGAACATGGTGACGTCATCCAAACGCAAACAATAAGGGTTGTCCCCTCAAACTTTTTTATCAAACTCGGTCCCTGAGTTCAGTAGTTTAAGCGAACTCGGCGGGACCTACATAACCTTCAATTTTTTTCGGTACCCTGGCGCTTTTGCAATCATTTTCTTTTTCGTGTTTTACATTCCCAATTATCGCCAAATAAACTCAACTCCACATGCTGCTCCTTAATAAAATTTTCATGAAAGTATTGCAGCATGGACAAACTTGTCTTTGTTTCAATCAACTAATGATCACCTATCTACACAAAACAAAATACATAAACAATATCAATGTCAAGCATTCAATTCGTGAAAGGTTTCGTTCGAAATGCTGATTCGAACGCATCAAGAAACTAATGGAGATCAGCAAATCGCCGCATAACTGTGTAGATAATCCAACAAAATTCGTGCCTCTGTCAACATTCTCATACGAAACCTCATCACGCCGTTGACTCAAACGTGTATTATCCATCTAAAATGTCAGAAAAGAGTGAAAAACTGTTGATGGGCATTTAATTGGACAGCCTAAAGTTTTACTTAATCCACCATAACGTTTACTCGTTGGTTATAACAAAAATGGTTTAAATATCTTGGGCCGTTAAACTCAAACCCAAGTCAGATCAAATCGCAATTTTAAGTTACAATGGAATCTATATTCCTTGTCAAATGTCCAAAAACACAAATTAGTCATCTTGGAGCGATTTCACAAGTTTTTTTCAGAATCACCAAGTGATTGAAAGCAAAGCTTAAATACTAAAAGATTTTCATAAATACAGCAGAGATGATTTATCGTAATGTGCAGTTTGAAGATGCATGTCGCGCTGATGCGTTACCAACGACATATTTCAACATCTCAGAACTCGATGTTTCTTTTTCTTGTTCATACTGATTTGAAGTTCCAAGTACTTCGATTTGAAGTTCCAAGTGCGTCACATCACATCATGAAACAAGAGCAATCACTCTACATCTTTATTCTGAGAAACTACTCTACATCTTTATCATAAAGCGCTGTCGTTCAAACAATATGAATAGTGTGTTTGTGTACTTTCGAGAATGAAATGCATCACACAAAACGCAAAAGTAAAACAGCACAGATAATAGCGCAGAAAATGTAAACATTGCACCTGAACATTCTGATCAAGAAAGACTTACAATTTCGGGAAAATTGAAAACTCAAAAAACGATTGCATGCCAGATAAGTTGTTGATGACAAGGTACAATTCTTAAACGCAACGGCAACCGTTAGAATTGAATTGCAAGTGAAGAGTGAAAGATGAAAATAATCTATGAAATGGAAGCAATAATGTAAACCGTGATAACATAAACGAACCACAAAACGCACGCAAGAATTATCGGTTTGTAGGATAAAAATACGCAAAACAAGCAGCAATGAAGAACTTTTATAGGGAGGAGACGTTCACATGATAACAGTTTTCATTCACTTTTAACAACCTGCCAAAGAAATATGAAAAACACGGAAAATAAGCTGACGCCCAATTAAAAAACTCAATTTGTTGTTATTTCTGAGTGGACTTTTCTTTTCCGGTTTCGACAATGAAGGTCACTGCCATAAGGACGTCCTTAGGAACCGATATTTGAGAGCATGCCATCCTGGAAGTACTTGGTCTACAACTGCATTCATAATCTGGAGGTGGTTTTTCAGGATGTGACTGCGTGTCCACATTTTGACTGGATTTCTTTGACGCAGCAGATGTTTCATACAAGGTGTGATACGTGGGCAGTTCTTTGTCAAACGTATGTTTCAGTGAGTCGTAGTCGGGAGGTACATCCCAGGAATAGTCGTTAGATGTCATACGCGAGCGTTCTGTGAGAAGAGAAGGGATCGTAGTCAGTGGCGTGCAGAGGGGGAGGGCGAACGGGCGCCGGCCCCGGGCATCCAAGGCAGGGGGGGCATCCAAAGAGTGAAATTGCAAATATTTAAATGCTGTAACTTGATGATTTTCCTATTGTAAGGCTACTAACACATGCTACATGGATTTAATTTTTCGAAACTTGGTTTGTTGTGAACACCTTTTACGTAATAGAATGTCAGTAATTCTCAACTTCTTCAATACTAGGGACCTATAATCAAACTGATAGTGATGTGACTTGTTCCAGATCGCGCGATCAAGGGAAGATTACAAAAAAGGATTGAAAGGTAATTAAGGTTGCGAAAAACCCGTTTTTTTAAAAAAAAGAACTAACCTACCTGGGTATTTTGTTTTTTATATCCGTTTTTTTTTTTAAGAAACAGGTTTTTAATCTTAAAAAAACAATGCGGAAACCCCATTCTGAATTGTTTTCTTGCATTATATAATAATACCATTTTCAGAATTACACAATAATAACTTGTTATACTTATTATGGCATTCGGATTTGAGGGTAAAGAAATGCACCTCATCTTTGTTTTCGCAAAGTGTTGGTGGTCAATTCACTCCAAAATGGTAAGGCTTGGAAGGCAAGCACAGCAAAGAGAAAAAAGCCACTGTCACAAAAACAAGCTTTTGGATGCAGAGAAGGCAGAAAAATTGATTAAAATATACCGATTTTACAGAGCTGAAGAAGATGACCAGTAGAATTTACTCAAACTGTTCGAATGTCTTCTCTTTTTGCAAGTCATTCCAATTTCGATGCTGTTCGTTTTGTTTCATTAAGAAACATTACAGTTAACTGTACAAGTGTGCTGCTCATTTTACTTTTTACTTTATAGCACATTTTTCAAAGGAAAAGAAGAGTGGGATTTTTGGTGGGTTTAGTTGTTTTTTTTTAAGTTGGTTTTAAAGAAAATAAAAAAACAGGTGTTTTTTTGGTTGGGTCCAATTACATCAACCTTGAAGACAATTATGGACGATTAATTGATTTTCTGAGCCAAATTTCAAAATTTCTATTTCAACGCGCATGATTTATCTGATTTTATAATGCATCATCACAAAGTTTCCCGTTTCGTTTTTGTGCTAATACAATTGCACACCTGTGCTTGCAATAAGTGCTTCATTTCGAGCTTCGTCATTAACTGGCAGCTCAGGCGGATGGATCATATCGGCTCACACAAGCCCGTATCTGTTCTTTCCCTTCAGTAATTTTACATTTAACAGCCACATAACAAGAAACGAAAATTTTCCTGCGTACTTTATGCGCATTCTCAATTCTTGTGCAGTTTGCAAGTTTCAAACTGTCAACCCTGGGTGTCTGACATCCCGGCCGCATACCTTCTGATCGACTGCTATTCCACAAGACATTCGCGCAGTTTTGTATTTTTGCAGTTGTGAATCGGGCTGACGTAGCACTGCGTGTATTCTACTCCCCTGTTTTAACGCGTTGCGGGATATTTTTGCAGTCATGAACTGCTGTGTCTTAGGAGACCGCTGACAATTTATGTTATTGCAGTCACACATTGCAGCCTACAACAACGAGCAAAGAGAGTGTGTGTAGAAAAATATGCACAGGGACGCGAGAGAATGGAGGCATGACGGGGGCATTTCCCCTCTGCCCTTTCAAAAAGGGGGCAACGGGGGCGGAGGTGCCTTTTCATAACAGTATCATGGGAAATTCATGGTTTATCAATATCGACTTTAAACAAATTTATTGCAGCTATTCGGACGCACAGAAAATTCAGAATGATTGTCTATAATTTCTGTTAACATTTTTGAGGTCAACATTGTTGATGAACAGAAACAAACATAATTGGTAACGATTTTTTTGTTTTTTATAAGTTCCCATTGCCCCCACTCTTTCACTGCTTCCCCTGCCCTACCGCTGCTCCGGCGTCCCTGTATATGCATGTTGTGTCAACAAACTTCGCCAAAAGGTTGGTTTGTAAATGTGAATATGTCGTTATGTTGTGACGTCACAAACAGTGTATATCCAGTAACAATGACCACCAAACTCCTCTGCTCAATACTAGAATTTGGCAGGGGGGCATCTAATCAAGCGGTCGCCCCGGGCATCACCAGACCTCTGCAGGCCACTAGTCGTAGTATTTAGATAGATACTTAGTCTAAGTATGTGCCTCAGACCTGCCCTTGTTAAAGGCAAATCATATTTGCGGATGCTGGGCTGATAAAAAGTAGTTGCGCTCTTTTCGATAACGAAAACGCACAAAATTAAAGAAGTTTTGAAAGATAAGAATGATTGTTAAAGGTACTCTGCACCATGGACGTCGGAAGGTTGCAGAGGCGGCCTTGGTCTCTGGATTTTAATATTTGATATTTTCTTATTAACCTTTCAGTAAGAAAATGTTTTTCACTTAGTTTCGAGTTGGTAAAATGAAATTCACCACTGTTGGCGGCCCCCGTTGGAAAAATGTTTTTGGCCACCACCTGAAAATTCCCTTATTGACCTCCCTGGAAAAATATTTTCGATACCTCGATACGCGTGCTCTGCACCACGAAAAGGTGCTGAAAGAGATGAAGCACAAGAAATCACCTGACAAACTTTATTTCCACAAACAACAGAAGAAACAAATAATTATTAGTTTCAAGCAAGCGCTATGATTTTTTAGAGCTGAATTAAATGGCAGTGTTGAGGTATATGGTTGCCAGCCATGATTTTCTTGATGCAATTCTGTTTTGTGTTCAACTTGTTTCAGTTCCGACGTTAATTAGGGAAAATGTAGCAAGGTCACTTTTATTCAATAACGCTCAGCAACCGCCATAGTGATCATAATGGTCTAACGGCGCTGCAGCACCTCATCGTTGACAGATTTCTATAGATATTGTACTTTCGGATTTTTAGTGAGAACCCGATGCAGCGATTTTACTCGTGCAGTCTTTTGTCTGGGAACAGCCAAGTATATCATAATTTATCAATTGCCTGAATAGCTTGGTTTATTTCTTGCTGGGCAGCAATTTAGAATTCTCTTGTATCTGTCATAGGCATCAGGTTAAGCCTGATTTGAAAATCCTGCCTCACGTGGTTAGTCCAGAAAAACACTACGAGCGTTAGATTTCATAAAGTTACCTCTTCTTGAAATGCACTTTTTCCATAAATTGCACAATGCAAAAATGATTAAGATGATAACCGCCACCACCAAGCCGGTTATTGCTCCTTCGTAGGACCTGCACGCACAGTTATTCGGTGTTAGCACGGTAACGTCCTGCAAAGCCACGCGAAAGAATATTTTATACTTTCATCAAATCCTTCCATAACTGCAATAATTGATTCGGGGACTTCACTTCAGTTTTGGCTGAAAGTACAATTTTTTTCCAAAACAGTTTGGCTGTCAGCCAATAACGTTATTATCGCAGTTAATTAAAAAAAAACTCTGCATGATGCATCAGCTCCAATATGCAGCTGATTTTTTTCTGAATGTGATAACAAGGTGATAATAATTTATCAAGAATCGCAGAGACAAATAAAATTATTTTAGAACAGACATTTCATTACCTGCCAAAGTGGGAAAATTTTTTGAGTGGACTGAGTGCACCTGAATGAAAATCTGATTTGTGTCGATTTGCCTGGCCTATATTAAATCAGCACCTGTGGAGACGTTCACACGGATGCTACATCGATGTTCATTTAGACAAAAGCAACTCTTCCTCGTAGCTTCACGTTGGAATTTGGTCGTTGGGTGTCTGTGACGAGTAATATGATTTTTCAGCAGACTTGTTCATTGGAATTCCCATGGGGCGGGACATTGGACGTGAAATTAAGACAGTCACATTTTCCCATGAACAGACTTGATTTTCAGCATCTCCTGACATGAATTGCATCTGGAATGCCTGAGTAAAAACCTCACGTCCACCTATATTCACTATTTCAGAATCTTTTCTGCAATTTTCAAAGATTCTCTGAAACTAAAAATACTTTCACAGTCCTTCGTTTAACCAATTAAAAAAATTCCAAAAGATATTTCTATGTTATTTAAAAATGTGGTTGCACTAACGAATAGAAAAACGTTCAAAATGAAAATTAGATCCTTAAATCTAAGTGCAAATGTGTAACTTCACACCGATTGTTACAAAATTTTTTCTCATTTCCTTATTCTTTTGGTTGCGAGAAAGACTGTGACTTGTGATGTCCTGCCGAATACGCTGTTATAAATCCCTGGAATGCACAACATGGGTCAAAATGGCCAAAATGATGCAGTTCATGTTGATAACATTTGAAAACGTCCTGAAACCGTCCTTTGAAATTTTATGTCATTTTAAATATTGAACTTTCTGTGAACTACATAAAGAATGCTTGACATGATTGATTTCATCAAAAATGCTTTGCATAAAGTTACGCAAATATTAAACAATTTATTCCATTGTCAACAATTCATTCTAATGATCATAATTCCATCGGGAGTATTTCCTGTAGCTTTGCTCCTGCTGTGCAATTTTTTTTCATTTTTGCTTGTTTATGAGACATCATAGCAATGACGTGTCTGTTGAAGTTACGAAATTTCATGCATCAAAATGGATTTGGGTACTGGTCATGTCCATAGGCAGATAGGCCGCGGGCTCGCTCAAGATTAACTCAGCATGACGCCCCTGCATCCAACGTCGTCATAACCATTTCAGCTTTCGTGCCTCCCGGCTTTCCTATTTTCCTCCTGCCGTGCAATGAGCTGATTATTTTTAGACAAACTTCCAGCATAGTACCTAGGTACCTAGTAATATTCCTAATTTTCCAAAGCAAAAACTAGTGCCTGGTAACATAGGCGCAGCCGGGGGCAAGGATGCCATGGTCCCTCCCTAAATTCCTTGCATATCTTGTTGTTTTGTGCTTTGAGCGGCGGTGTTCCTAACAAAATACTGTTGCTCGCTTAATGTCAAAATATTTAGCCCCGCAAAAATTTTAGGCTGGCTACGCCACTGGGTGGTATTTTCATAAAAGCAAAGTGAGCGAACAGGCGACGCCAGGTCTGAATTTGGAGAGCGAACGCTTTGTGTTACGATGTTGTCTTGTCTGCTTGTTTTCATTTTAGTAGCAATGCGAAATGTTCCATTGAGCTATATCATGCGCGACGTTTTGGCAATAGATTCTTCGTTTTCAATTGTTAAAAAGATCAAAATAGTATTGTTAATTTGTGACAAAGAAACATCGTTGGAGGTTTTTAACACTTGCGGCGCCACAATCAGTTTCAAAATTAGATTTTTGACCAAAGCGACAGCATATGTTCCTAAATGTACTTGACTGTTTTTCTCGCCAAAAAGTGCCATGCAAAAGTCAGTGCAAATATTTTCCGATAGGAGAACTCATTTGGCAAAGTTAAATAAATGTAAGTGCGTAACTGAATCATATGTTTTAGTACAGTGGTTTCCAGTGTGGGGATCGCGATCCCCAGATGGGCAGTGAACCATTTTTGGAGTGGCCACGGTTAGATTTGTTATGTACACAGCTGTATTACATTTACTTTGTTCGAGTTTCTGATGGGTTTCGTTGGGATAGTGGGTTGCTACAATTGGTCGTTGTGTAAAAAAGGTTGAAAACCACTGTTCTAGCAGAATAAAAAGTTTTACTCCATTATCTGTATTTGCTAACGAATATCCTTAGCAATTTTTTAGTTTTCAGAAAAATGTAACAGGCAGCAAAGTATCAAACTGCATGGCTCTACAATACCAGATGCTATTCATATCAGAAAAATGGATGACTCTATCTCCTGTTGTGCCTCGCAATGACTATCTTCAATTTTTGGATAGCCTATCTGGTACTCACGATCATGCATAAATACAATATCTACTTCTTCAATGCATGCTCATTACTGCAGAAAAATTTTCTTATACATTTATGCCTCAAGTTGACACAATGAAAGAAATTATTAAAGACTAACACAATCCTTTAATGCCCGCGACGGCCACTGTAGTGGCCGGCACTTTTTGCCCATAACTCGCCAGCCGCAATAGCTAGAGAGCTATTCAAATCCTCTACGGATGGGGCAAGTCTTTTAGTTTCGATTAAAAGAAAACATTATTTGATTCAGGTGTGGAGTTCTCCTGGGAGGAGGTCACAAAGTGGGGGTGCTTTTGAATATTTGACCAACTTTGACTGGCCCTGGAAGCCAATCCAATGAGCCATTTTTAGACTCAAAATTTTGTTGGAAACTAGGTGATCATCCGCGTCTATAGAGCCCTTGATTGACCTTCTAGCATGTCTGGAACCAACGTTATGGCCCAAAAAAATATTTTACCCCAAAATCAGAAAATTGCAGAAAAAGTACGAGTCTTCCACTGGCGGCTTGCGCGGATAGCGATAACTCGCCGCGAAAACATGATAGAGAGCTATTCGAACCCTCGAAAGACTCGTGAAGTCTTCTAGTTTGCGCTGAAAAAAAAACTTTTGAGGTTTGGGTTTGGGGTTTTCGGTGGGTGTCGTTAGAATGAGGGTAGGTTTTGCGTTTTTGGTTATTCTTTTATGACGTCATCACCCAGACAATGAGCAAAACTGTGGCTCAAAATTTGGTTGTCTTCTAGGTTGGAATATGAAGCTGTAGAGCCCTAGATCAACTTCCTGGCGTTTCTGGTGCCCAAGTTATGGCCAAAACACCCCAATTCCCCGGGGAATATGCTGAGCAATTTCCGGGGATTTTCCTAATTAATTTCTGCTTATTTTGCCATAACTTTTGAACCAGAAATGCTAGAAAGTCCATCAAACCCTCTAAAGACTCGTATTCTAGCCTAGAATCCAAAAAAACTATGAATCACAAAATCGGCTCAATTGTTCGACTCCCAGGGGATGACGTCATCATACAAATGTAAACAAATATGCATAAGCACCCTCTGATTATGTAAACATCAACAGAAAACCCGAGATCTCAAGCTAAAAAATCTCTGCGATCTAAACTACAATCTAAACTTTATGTTTCTGAAGCTTGATTTTTTGTCAAAAGTGTTTTACGTATTTCAAATGCCCGTATTTCTCATCTTCCTCAATACTAGAATTTGGTAGGGAGCATACAATCAAGCAGTTGCCCGGTGAATCAGCAGACTTCTGCACGCCCCTGACGTTGATTGAAACTGTTTGGAAATTTCATGTGGTTGATTTATTTGATGAAGATGTTAATTTGCTATAAAGTTTGATTTTTTTTCTTTTTATACTGCTCACCTCAGCGCTTATTGTTTCATGTGATTTGCAGTAGGGAGGATTTGAAAGTGTGTGGGATTTGTGAGGGAGACGTACAAAGAAAACTTTGAGCACTTCAGAACCAGAAAGTAGTCTATTGAATATTACATTCAACATATAATTTGGTGGTGCCAGGAAGACATTGATCCCTCAGGTCATAAAACGTAGTTCAATATTGTCATCATGAAGCAGTGGTTCTCAACCTTGTTGGAGGGTCTGCAACTTTCACGTTTCCGAAAAGATTCTCCGAACCGTTCACAAGTGGAAAAATGAAACATGATTTCCTTAAAACCTAGGTGTATGCATCAGACCGCCACTAAACCTTGAGACTGACTCACAAAAACACTGGGTCTTGATCGAAGACAGGTTAAGAACCACTATCGTAAAGGAGCCGCTCTCGCATAGATTTACGCATAACTGACCAAAGTTGATATTAGATTTTCTATACCAACCGATAGTTTTCTTGAGACGAGCAACATCTTGAAGATGCAGCAATAAAGTCAGATCGAAGGCAGCAATAGTCGTCGCTTGGCTGACATTGTGTTTCGCCACAGATTAGCGCTGAATAAAAGTAGTTGCGTTAGCCTAACAAACTACTATAACTTGTAAAAAACTTTGAAAATAAATTAATTTTGGATTCGGGCAAACAAAATAAAATTTTCATGTGAAGAGCAGGGTTGTAGTGCTAACATAAAAGGTGTGGGAACGCACACAAAAATAGCCATTTTAAAACAGCTTCAAACACGTTTTAAAGCAAAACTTCAAAAAGGTGTGGGAACGCCGTTCCCACGCGTTCCCGCCCCACAATACTCCTGGTAAAGAGTCATTTCAAGGTCTACGAAAACATTTTCATGACAGATTGTTTTCTCAAGAAAAGCTTGGTTTAAGATACACATATAAACAGAATATGTTTTGCTTGGTTCAACTTTTCATCAAAATTTCATTTTTCATCTGTTCCTTTAACTGTATTTGAGCTGTGAAAGTAGCCCTGACCTACAGTCAGATATGATCGTAGGACTAATGAGTTTCCGATATGCAGGCAGTTTTCAGAGAAGAAATTTTAAGCAAAATTCAGCGACTTCGAGTTTAGTGTGTGAAAATTACTCCCGGATGTCTCAAATTCACTGATGAAGTGCAACAGCTGGAGTTTTCCACAAAATCTAGTTTCTTCTTGATATTTAATTTTTCTCACAAATTTCATTTAAAAGATCCGACACCACATTTGTCAAATATTTATACTTGCAAAATGAGCAGATGATTCAAACACTTGTCACTTGCAATTTGTCTCCTCCACCTCAAAAAATATTGAAATTTTTCCCATTTTGTTTTTGAGACATAAATTCATTTGATATCCACACACATGTAAATGAAGCGTGACCTTTTGCGACACAGTTCACAGCTGCGAAATCGCAACGTGCTGAAGGTTGAGACACTTCTCCGAATGGAGAGATCCCAGTTTTTGATGATTCGGCCACGTGACCAGAATGCCCCAATAAAGATTGGTGCGGCGCGTTCATACTACAACCACAGGAAAAACAACCCAGATGTTGACCAAGGAACAAGTCGCGTGATAACATCTTCAAACCAAGCAGATATATTAGCTCTTCTGGCGATTATTTTATGATTAGCCGACGTTTCGCCCACCTATTGAAGTGGGCTTCCTCAGGGCAATGTTTTTTAACCACGTATAACATGCAACTTACTCATAACAATCTTCAAACCAATTTGTTTCTATTTCGGTGTGGAGCCAGCAGAACTACTAGCGGTTGCCGAAAACCATCAGATATTTCGATTCCTCTTCAAGCTACCCCAAATTGCACGAACGACCGTTTTTTGATCAATAATAGAATCTGTACCTTNTCCAAGGTGTTACGGTGAAGCTCAAATGATTCATTGAAAATAAACTTACATGTTTCGAAGCACAGATTTTCCCAGTTTTGCTGAGAACACACTAATACCTTTGCAGACTGTATTAGGTGGTTCACGAAGGTACTTTGCGCTACATGTAAAGTTGACTACGGTAGCCATCGAGTCAAAAAAGACATGTCAAAGCATTCACTAAGTTTCCACAACGACGACACAGCAGAATCAGTCAGCAATGTTTTCAATAGGAAATCGATTTAAGTAATTTACGCATACTCAGTCAGTCCCAAAAACTGCAAAGCAAAGGCGATGAACGGCTAAAGCAAGACATCAGGAAAGCAAGCGTAAGATGATGAATGACTGAAGCAAGACATCAGGAAAGCAAGCAAAACTACAATCAAAGGTGGTCTTATCAACACTGAAAATCAAAACTCACGCCAATTCCGGAACGTCTAGCGTCAAGCAATAGCGAAGTTTTAGAGACTTTGGAATGCGCCAGTTATGTGAAATCGATTTCATGTTAATAAACTTGTTGAATAATCCGACTGCTTCGCCTACGGGGACTTCTTGCTGGGATGTGGATATGTGCAAACTACGCACATAAGTTGTTTACTAGGTTTTAGTTGGCTTTATGAAGCTTGTTTGTGCTGAAAGCGTACTGTCAAAATCACATAGTTTGAGACCAAATACATTAGTTTCCACAAAATTATTTTGCCGTCAGTTAGATTTTACAAATTTGAATACCTTTTGAAGAGTTTTTCTCTTGGTAAACTATAGTGCACAGATTTTACTCATTTTCACAAATACGTACATATGTGGAAAACGATGCTTTCTGCTTTAAATTGTTGTGCATTTCTCAATTTTTTAGCTAACAACATTTTGTATTAAAAAGTGAGGCGTTTTGTGATGCAAGTTTTGAAAACATTTAATGGTGCACAAGCTCCTTGCTTAGATTCGCCAGCAATAAATATATAAGGAAGAGTTATTTGTGGTAGTAATCGATATTATTTGTGGTAGTAATCGAAATATATGGGTTAGTTGCCAACTTGCTTTCTTACACTTAAATTGTGTTTGCAGTATTTTCTTACGAAAACTTACCGGAAGATTCTTTTACAAAGCTTAAGACAACGATAGGTAAGATCGATGAAATCAGTCCACGCAAAAATGTGAGGGAGTAAATCCTGTTCATCTTGAGTATCCCTTGTCCAGTTTGTATCTCAAACAAAAAAGTTGGAGATTCAATTGTAGTTTCTTACTGCTGAAAATATACATGTTAAGAATTAAACTTCGCTATATACTAAAAATGATTCCTCTACCAACATTCTTGTGTATCTCAGCAGAAAATGAGATTGATCATATGTCATCATGTTTGCAAAAGTTTTTAATGGATAAGTATGTATCATTTAGTCATCATAAAAGTTACAAGTTAATACACAACGAAAACGGCCAAAATAATATTGAAATATCTTCAAAATTTCAAAATATATGTTTTGTGCATGAGACGAATCGTGTGTCGATATTTTAAACAAAATATGTATTTTAAAGATTTTGGCGTTTTTAGATGTGCTGATCTTTTCGCATCTAAGCATTTATGAGGAAGGTTCGCAAATGAAACGTGTACTACACGACTCTTAGCTACACGTTCAGTTGTAATCACTGAAAATTGTTTACAGTTTTTGACGTATCATCTTTCTTTTATTGTTCCATTAAAGTTTGTGAAATGCCTATGTTGTTCAAGTTACATTTCGATTCTGAAAATGTTGGATATTTTTGTTGGCTTGGCAATTTATCAGAAAAAATTGTCAACGAGATAAATCCAGCGATACCTTTGCTTGCCGCAAAAATGCCAGACATCCGGCATGCCTTAACTTTCAATCAAAAACTTCGTTAGTAATACTTTGAACAATCTTCACTTCATTGTATCTATGAAAACTTTGATCATAGAAAACATCATGAATTCCGTTTCAACCCCNACTTTTGAAACTCCTTTGCTTAGTTGAAAAAAAGTCATGTAGATTTGAGACTCGTGTACACAGTTGATTGGGGATGACAGAACGAGAATTAATGTTATAATCTATCTACACGGGTAATTGGAGATGTTAGAACCACAGCTCACTTACAGAACGGCGGTCAACCAGCACGGTTGAATAAACGTGTTCTTGCATGGAAGAGTCCAGAAGTTTTTCAAGTAGAACGATAGCGAACTACCTTTCTACTGTAGTTAAGTCATCCCGCTCAACCGTGCTTGACCTCCCAAAAGGCAGAAACAAAGCGTGCGAAGCCCTTGTTAAGTCAGAAACCGTCATTTGCGCCGTCTTTCTATTCTTTCAACAGTTTTTTCAACGTTATGCACGTAGCGCTTTTGCATGCAACTTAAGATGGTGTACAGTTTTAATGCATGTGGCTAACACGGTTTTGATTCAATTGAATGTGTTGAATAGCAAAAGAGCTCAAATGTAATTAAATAAATTGGCTGCTGTTAATTGCAGTTCTTGGTATCTACGTGACCACAGATCAGCGATTTCTACCGTTGCGTAACGCACTTTTACATATGCCCAAAATAGCAATGCCGCGCCTTTCCCTAAAGAGTTTGGTTAATTATTGGTGTGATATTGTAATGCCAAAGTAAAGAGCCATGTTTCAACACAAAAATGACCAACCTTCATTCAGTAAAGAAATGAATTGGAAATCATAATCTAATTTCAAGGAGAAACGGCCAGTAGCATAGGTTTTAATAATACAAAGCAGAGATTACATTTTTATTTCAAATTAGGAACTTTTGCTAATCTCTTTATTCAACCGTGCAGGTAGACCACCGTTCAGCAAGTAAGCTGTGGTTCTAACATCTCCAATTAACCGTGTAGATAGATTACAACATTAATTCTCGTTCTGTCATCCCCAATTAACTGTGTATATGACGCTCAAACATACATGGCTTTCTTTCTACACTTACTACTTCATGGTGCGGCGTCATATTCCTTTAAAGATCTACATTATATTGCTGGTACTGCCAAATATGAGACATACGCATACAGGTCGTTGCTAATGCAAATGCTGTGAAATATTTTTAAAACTTTGTTTTGTTTGTAGTCCATCTCCACTTGCGCAGTTAGTGCATGTTACCACTACTTTATTACGATATTATATTATAAGTGCTTATTTACTCACACATTTACGGAGTTACGGAAATCAAGCTTCGATTTCATACTTGCTCGTTTGTTACATTTTTCTGCATAAAGCACCTCTTCACTGTATTTTCTTCACGACCTTAGTCTTTCCAGTGGGAAGTTAGAAGAAAATAGTATACCAATTATTTTCGTAAAATAGTAAAGTCTGAAGCTTATGCGCTTACTTAAGCTAACCTTTAACGCTTTTGAAACTCACTTCCATTTTTTAAAGGCAAATACAATTGCTGTGACAATTGTACTTTTTGTTCGGAATTTTCAAGTTTTATTTCGTTCCAAAATTCTTCTTTTTTGTCTATTTTGGTAAAGCTGTAACAAGAGAGAGTATCACATTTTATAACGTTTAATTGGGCAAGAAATTGTGTTCCTTTGACATCAACGCGTAACTTAGCATTTTTCTGTTACTAAAATGTCTTTGCTTCATTTTGAACGCAATTGAATGTTTAATTGCTTTCGAAATCTATGAACTACGTTCAACTTTAAAGACAAATGTGTTCGTAAAAATTTAGGTTTCAATCCTTGGCTAAGCCTCGTTTTTTGTTCGTGAAAATTTAACACATAACTTGTGTAAGCAATATTTCTCGGATGGGAATGCAGTTATGCTTCAGAATATATTTTGTAATAATTCGGATTTTGGGTTTCTCTTGTATAAGATTTTGTATTCTTTTGTTGGTGGTTTCCTCATGCTTCCACGTTTCGTGCTGAGCCTGATTCCGGATTAGCAGTAACAGATGTTTCACCTGTCTGCGATTCTCCGATATAATGTTTGCATGAATTGATGCTATACTGAGTTGGCAGCTATCAGTGATTAGGTCAGCAGGCTTAGGTGGGTTTAATAGAACTGACTGAATATCGTTGCGTCTGTCAATTCAAAGCATCAAAATACTCATCGGGTACAGAAATCTACCGTGAATGTGACTGCTCAATTAAGGCAACACCAAAGTCAGTGGGACTGCGTTTAGCGTTTTGCATTTATGTCATATTAGACCCAGGGATTGTCTATATGGCAAGATACTTGCAAGAAAAATCAACGTGGTGTTAAGTGACGTTACAATTTTTCACAAATATTTCCCAGTAGCAAGAAACAGTTAAACACGTCAGAACATGCTTAATTTTACCTAAGATGTTAGCATAAAGCTTTACGCATTTTGGAAAATTAGAAGGTGGCAGATTATGAGAACAGTAACCGCCTGTCAGTAGAGAGATTGGGATCCACGGTTCTTGAGGTGTCATTGTAGTCATGGGTAGACCACCACAATAGCTTCTGTAAAAGGAACATTTGAGGTTTCATCCTGTTACCATTCGCCGGAAAACGTCCGAAAATTTTTTT
>JGI24021J15306_10004011_pt1 | contig 16918 bp, 8 predicted proteins | sample Ectturendosymbi1_FD_15306 | JGI IMG/M metagenome (IMG submission 15306) | reverse complement strand
CTGTATTGTCTGTTTTTATCAACCTGCGTTCTGCAGAGTGTGTGTGTTCATACTATGGACTTCGTGTCTGCTAACAAACAAATAAATTAAATTAAATTATGTGAAAAGCTATCCGAGGAAGCTTTTGCTAAAAACAGTGTAAGGCTTTTTCAAACACACACGGGGATCAAATGCTGTCAGATCGGTCACTTGCCTTCCAGAGAAAGTGTTTTACCGCCTGGTAAAAATTCTTCCAGCAGCAATATTAAACATTCCAGTAGTATACGTGATCAAATTGGAACAGGAACAATTCTTGCTTCAGGTGGGCACAACGAGAAACGACTCCCAACTTGAGACTAATAGAACGGCGTTAAAATGTTGTCCTAAAGCTAAGGTGATTCGCGGTTTCATAGTCTGTCAATAGTGACGCTATAGGTATGCTACTATAGTACAGTTATCAGGTACTAATCGCTCTACAGAATATGCTTCATTTGCTGGCGATCCATAGGCTCATAGTGCGTCCGGTGATGTACTGATGACAGTAAACTTCCCAGGTTTTCAGAATAAAATTTTTAGCAAGAGATTCAAAATATGTTTTTCATTGAGATCTCCCAGCAGTACAACAGTGGCCAAGCACTTACCCTTCAGGTCGAATTAAGATTTTCAAGGCGGTACAGCAGCTTTTTCAAATAAAAAATAGGCAACATGATTACAGGCAAGTCTCTTGCTTGCCGTGTGGCTGGCATGTGCGTTGCAAATCATAAACCCTCTCCCACAATTTTCTTCTCTTATACATCTGTGTTTTGAAAATATTTTTGATGCAATAAAATAGGCCTTGTTTGTTACAAACAGAACTTCAGCGAAAAGTGGAGCTACTGCCTACACCTATATTTTGCGCAATCATTGAAGCAGACAATGAGTGAGAAGCAGTAGCACTAAAATACGGCAACTAAACACCTGGCTTTGACATAAAGTGGGATATCAAGTCTTAATCGTAATGGATAAGATAAAAGGTTTGCAAATATAAAAAACAATTTTCTACAACCTTTTTGGCGCCTTGCTCAAAAACAGGTCATAAAAACACTATACACCATTCCAATTATGTCATAACTTTACAACACCTCCAAAATGCTTCAAATCTGCAGAAAAATGCGCGCTGAACGACACCAGGACATGTTTGTACGAGTGCGCAGAAGCGAACGTAATGCGGAATGCGACAAAAAAATACACTTTACTTGTTTTTGTGACTTGTTTTTGTGATAGTACCCCTAGTCAATAAAATCGACTTTTGTCTTCAGCCGTGTAGATTTTGCAATTTGATGGTTCTGTCTTGGACCCTTTTTCGAATCCTTAGGCACGGTTCCGATCCAAATCATGATCCCATAAATGTTTAATAAGTTTGGGGGAGTTCCAGAAGGCTTGTTGCTTTAGTTTGGGGTTCGGTCAAGCGCGCTTTCGCCACTGCAGCACCGAATTTTGCCATGCAAGACAGACAGATGCACCGCACAATGGACTGTGGTCTGCAACAGTTGCTGGCATGCTCTTCAGTCCTGTGCAGCTAAAAGGTATTCAGCTGTCTTTATGATCAACATTGTCGACTTCTTCCTTACTAAATTAAGACACGATACGAAGGTCCTGGAAGACCCAAGAATTCGAAACCTATAGATTGCCCCATATACAAAATCTGCATCAGGAAAATCAATTGAAAAGTTAGCAGAAGGTTATGAACATGAGTGACTAGATATTCGAAAAACTCTGATTACTTGAAAGTTTAGCAAACCACTGACAGTTTTCTTTTACGAAAAATTGAAAAAATATTTGAATTGAAAACCTGCGTTTCCGACAAAAAATGATGGATAACCAACGTTTTATGATGTCGCTGTTGACTAGCACAGCCTTTTAACCATACGAAAAATTTTCAGTTTCTTAAATGTTGTCTGCAATTTAAATAAGAATTGGAGAAGATTGTTTAGTCAGCTATGTATCAGAAAGATACTCCCAAACAGAAACGCATTAAAGTGGTACTTTTATTTTGTGAATGGAAAATTCATAAAACGCTCAAGGTTAGTCGCTTTACCAAGGACGCGTTTTGAACGCAGGCTGTTTAAAAATAACCTTATAATAAGTGCCAAGCACTTGAAAAAGTCTCTTAGAGATTATCTGTAGCGAACAGCTACAAACACCCTATGAAATAAAGAATTGTAGACAAAGTCTTTTCACGTAAAATGGTTTATGATGCTTTTTTCAGGGAAAAATATATATAAAATAAGTTTTGTGTTTGTGTCTTGTTTCTATCCGTCTTTTCTTTGATTGTGTTTTTGTAAATTGAAATGTGTTTTGGTAAATTGAAATGCAAATTTTTCCAACAATTGCAATTTCAAATGTCTGTTAAGGCATTGCATGAGTTCCTTAACGAAATCAGGTTTAGATCCAATATGAAAAATTTGAACCTCTGACTTTGAAAATAGCAAGAAGGACATCTAATATTCTCATTAACACTGTCTATCGAATGAAATCCTTTCCTAGCAAAGAATCTGACACTAAAGATCTTACAGAGTATGAAGGAGGCATCATCAGCTGTTATTCAAATAGAAAATGTTGCTATTAGTTTTATCCAAAAAATATTTTAATTTTGCAAAAAAAAGTTGATTGTCAAAGGTTTTTGATTCAAGCCTAAAGCTTTTCATTGGAATACGATGAGTTCAAGATTACTTGGTATCAATGCATTTTAGAGGCACGCCGCCTCTATCTGCGCGATGGATGTTAAAGCTATTTACGTTCTTCAAAAACGAGCTTTGACATCACACTTTATCTTAAGCTGCCGGCACACTTGGAGAATGGTAAAAATGGCAAAGTTTATACAACACTTGTCTGTGTTGGTCAGATGATACAGTGCGGGAATGTTCTGTAGCTAGCAATTTGTCTTCAAACTAATTGTTTCAAAGAGCTGAAGACCGGCGTGGCGTTTCAACGACTCAAAACTACTCGATTTTACCGGTGAACAAGTCGACACCCATCAGGTGGGTTTGAGAACCACTTTCTGGTCAACTTTAAGGTACTTGTCATTTTCCATGCATCAAAGGGCAAAAATTTCATTTTTAATAAACGACCTTCAATATAATACATTCGAAGAACGTTAGGCGGGGAATGACTTAAGCTTCGACAAGGCAGAACTCGTTGTGTCTCTGAATAATTATCATACTTCAGGTTGTTCAAATATTTCGAAAAGAGAAGGTAGTCGGTATCCTAATCCAAACGTTTGTGAATTACATGCCATACGAGTATATTTCAAAGACCTCTTCTCTCTCATCCGTTTCAAGAAACTTTCTCGTGAAAAGTCGAAGCTAGCCATGGATATTTAAAAATGACCATTACAACTTTGAGCTTTTACCAATGTTGGTAAGCCGTCAGTTCAAAATGACGGTGCATGCGATGTCTTCCCAACACAAAGTCATGTTGTTTGTTGTGGTGACTTCGAGCTCAAATATTGCAAATACCAGTAAGAGTGGCTCTAATTCCTAAGCTCCAATGCAGCGTTGTTTGAGCCTTAATTTGTCAGCTGTTTGGGTTACTTGAGCAGTTGTTCAGAACTGCGAGTCGCTCCTTTCTTCGCATGTTTGCGAATGGTTCTAATGTAGGCGAACGGATTCCTAACTATTTTGGAGCACGCCGTGTCTGTGCAAGCTTTGCGCCAGTGTATCAGAGCGCGTGTGCGGGTGTGCCAGAGTTGTTTGTAGGCGTCCAAGTTCTTCAGCAAGTGTTCTGCTGAACCCGCGGCCCGTGCAAGTTTCCCCAGTAAAGCGTTAAACTGCCACAGTATTTGTTGATGAATGGTCATGAAATTTAAAGCGAAGAGCTCGGCAGCTAATGGGAAAAAAATCCGATGCAGGAAATTGGTAAGAGCGACGCACGTGACATTTAATTACCGCACGGTAATCCGAAACATCCTTCCAACAACCCATACGGACGCCAGCACGGAGGCGCCACGCGGGTCCGATTGTTCCAACCTGTGAACCGCCTACGTAAACTCAAAGTCTTCTTCCTTGACGTGGCAATCAATCTGAACTTCGGGGCAATTGCGGCTGCGTCTTGCCCAGCAGGGTAACTGACGGGGACAGGGATGTGAACCGCCCCCCTGGCAAGCTAAATGCAAAAACCGGGCCCCCACTTGGCTTATATTTCGGTATTTCGCATTATTTTGTCTGTTTTAGTGCAGACATCCACACCCGGATTCACTATCATTTATCAATTTTTTTCTGATTGTTGGTTGATGCCCCCTACAGTGACCCCTTCAGCTAAGTTTTACCGCCTGGCTAAAACCCCTAGATACGCCACTGGTTTTGCCATGCAAAGGGTGATGACGGTCTTTCGTAAAATTACGAACAGCGCGCACTAGAACGAGTGCCTTTTTCTTGGGCGTGCGTTGTTTTCCGCAACAAGAAGTTTTCTCTGCGCGAGAAGTGTTTCTCTGTAGAATCCTGCTCTTGTTGCTTGTGTCAGTCGCGGTGAAATTTTCAATGTCATGTTACGCTTTGAATCGATGCACAGAGTATTGACCGATACCCGGACTAGCTGAAGGCATATGTTGTAATGAGTTGGTAACTGCTCTTTCAAAAAGACAATCGAGAAGCATTTAACTGCCTTGAACCTTAGATATTGCTAACGGGAGTTAACGACACTGTCCTTTGTGACTCTAAGCACCACCATGGGCGTCGGAAGGTAGGAAAGGTGGAGCCATAGGCCCCCCTAGATTTTGAAATTTGCTATTTAGCTAGTAACATTTTATTAGAAAAATGTTTTTCTCTTTATAGTTTCGGAGTTGGCAAAATGAAATTTCACTGCTATTGGCCCCCCTGGAAAAATCTTTTTGTTACCCCTGGAAAAATCCACTATTAGCCCCCATTGTAAAAAATCCTTGCAACGCCCATGAGCACCACACTCTTATTGTGCAAAATTCCAAATTCAGTCCAGCGAGATTTCAGTAGCACTGGCATAATATAGATAGGTTTGACTTATGAATCCTTGACATTGCCATCATTTCAGGTTTGACACTCGTTTTTTCTTTTTGTCGTTATCGCTAGAGAATATGCGAGGTTAATAATTTTCACCCCTATATTCACCCTAAAACGCGGCAGCCAGCAGCGTTTGTATGTAGGTAAAAAATGTGATAAAAAAACAAATCGACACTGCGCTTACAGTGCAAAAAGTTTTCTAGATTTAGTGCGCTGTATTGGTCATCGCACAAGATAAACGTAATTCACGAAGATGTTTAACAGATGTTCCCCAAGCAATTGCAGTTTTTCTTAGCAAGAAAGCTTCAACCGGGGAACAACCTACACTTGTAGTAATTTAAAGTTTTTAGAAAGAATTCAGATTCGCTTAATGGAGAGCAGGTAAAATCTAATTGACGACTCTTTATTCATGATAAATTTTACTGGTGAAATCTGAATGAAATTCAGGCCTAAATATGTCACAAAATCCGTAACACAACTTAACTCACAATCGAGCACAAAAGGTAACCCAGCACACGTCCGTCTGCACAATGCCCACTGAAACATTGATATTTGCCTTTACTGGAGTATCTGAATACGGGCCCGCTGTGATAACGCCTTGCCTGATGTTTGATTAGACATGAAAAACGTCTTTAGTTTTTTCAGGTTGACTGCAAATCACGTTTTTGTGCAAGCCGTCGAACCTTGGTCTCAGGCTAATTCAAGTGCTTCCTGAAAATGCCGGATAAGCATTGGAGTCACGCCACTAACAAGCTCGGTCTGAAGAATTACGGGACGGATGTAATTTGATGGAAGCGAAGCTCGGGTTATATCCGTTTCGTGCCCACGAACAACACATCGTGACCAGCCGTTTGACAAATGACCACATTTTCTCCAAGGGAATATTCTGGGATCGCAGCCAAACACGGAAGAACTGGAAGAGCGTAGACATAACACTCCACCATTAAAGATACGCCTGATAGGTTAACAGGTTGACGCTCCCTCCAAGCAAATGGTTAACGCTCCTATCCCTCCAAGCACAGTATAGTGCAGAAGTTTTTCTGTCGACATCGGAATCAGTGACCCTGCCAAAGTGAAAGTCTATAAAACCCGAAATATATTCAATGGGGGAGCCTGAGGACACTCCCGGAATTTAAGGTGCATCAAATGTATCGTTTGATTGTACCGGTTCTACAGTACTTTAGTCGCGATCATAACAGACTTCAAAGATTTCATGCTTAGAAGCAGAGTGGCAGTTGCTTCGTCGTACAAAAAACAACACAAAAATTGATCATTATCATGAAATGATGTCGGACATTCCAGTCACAATTATTTTCATCGGTAGCAAGAATTATTTTGAATGAATTGTGTCAATTACTGTTTTGGAAGAAAGAACTAATTGCAATCGTTAATTAAAAAAATTAACCACCTGGTTGCCTTTCAGTGTTCAACCGGTGTTTGTATTTTTAAATCTTGTGCCACAGCACTATAAGCGTCACGTGCGCATTTTAATCTGCTCTAGACCAAATCGAACATTTTGTTAACTTAAAAAATATTTGATGTGAATTTCAACATTACTCATGGCGATAATGCGGAAAGACCAAATTGAAATTGGCGTTCTTGGAAATTACCTTTGTTATGAGTAGGCCTACACAATAGTGTGCAGACTGCTGCAAGAGGGGTATCAAATCTCTGTGGGTAATGCGATTCTCTGTCTGAAGCAGAGCCTATAAAAGAGTATTAACCATCCATTCAGTTTCAGAATTCCCACAGAGGATGTCCCTTCCATGCATTTTTCCGGTTTTGTTGCGTAGGGTTGAATCTGAACCACGAGTAGCTATATCATGTCCAAACGTTGAAAGATTCGTACAGCAAATCGACAAAGCCAAGATTCCTTCTACAATTTGTGTGCAAATTCGTAAAATCTATTAACTTCATTTAATACCTATATTGAAAACACACTTACTAAAAGTGGTCTCACTTAATGTGTTCCCAGAATTTGCCCGGAGCAAAAACATGGTTTATGTTGCTGAAGAATTTGCGACACAGTGCCAAGCACAGTATATGTACAGGGCTATAGGCGTGTCAGTAAAACTATTTCCTCAGTGACTTCTGAGACGTGGAAGCTCATGTGTAAATATTTTTTAAATTTGGCTACATTTTTAGTTATTTTCACAAATCAAGTCGGGTTAACTTGGGTCTACTAGTGCAGAGGTTGGGAACCAGAGAACCTGTGGCACAGCCTTTCAGCAACTGAGGTTTGTTTACTGGCTTCTGCTGTAAGATAAAAATATTTGTTTTCATACCTTCTACAGACTAATGAGAGAGAGAACTACGCTAATCACCCAAAGCCGAATGCAGCAGAGCTTGCTAAGTCTGGGACGTTTTGCAAATCACTGAAAACAAAGTAGTTGTTCAAGCGCTGCTGGGTATGTGCACACGGTGGTTGAAAAACCGTAGTTTTCAGTTAGTGCACTTTGCACAAAATTTATCAACTGAACTTTGGGCGCTCTGTTAGCTTGCAGGTCTGCGTGGGGTCTCACGCAATTGGAAATAGGACGCACATATAGCGCATCTACTGGAGAACACGGCAGACGTTGTAGAAACACGTTTCCTGTTCGATGTGGTTTATTTATTGACATCGCGCCTCGTGCCACTTTCATCTCAAATTAGCCAATGAAACCAAATCGTCTCGGCCTTTTCACCACGTCGCAAAATCGACTGTTCGCGAAGTGACTCAAGCTTGTCAAACCTTGCTTGTTTCTTGTGAGCCTAAATCTACACACGAAAGTGCGAAGTAGGAAGTCGCGTGATTTTAAACAATGAACAGTTGCGGCAACTGGTTGCGTTGGCACTACGGTTAACTGCTACGTTTCAAGAAAGTGATTGGTTGACAATGCAAACAGTTTTTCTCAGGAAAAAGTATGCAGCGTCTAGTTGCCATCAGACGTGGAGTGAATGTCAACATTTGTATTTCGCCAACTGTTTACAGGCTTGGATCCTATCCACACTATAGCAAAATCAAATTTTGACTAGCACTGACTTTAAAGTTATTGTACTCCACTTCAATGGGCATTTATTCACATTACCAAATTTAGCTGCATTTTTGCGCACATTTATGATTTAGCTGACAAATTCCGACCATCGAACACTACGGGGGGATAGAATTATCGTACCAATCTCTCCGCTTCAGGAGCCCGTAAGACAGACTTTGTTTCTCACGTCTGAAATGACATTGTCAAGTTGGTTTTGACCACAAAAAGCTACCGGTTTCCGAACTGACTGTGCACAGCCGCGTCTGCTCTTCACGTTCAACAATAAGTCATTTAGAAAGAAAAGATTGTCGAAAGAACACTCGCTTTGCTTCTCGTAGTGCTTGTATCTGGAAATCCTGGGAAGGTGGAATTTGACACTGCCACTGGGAAGAGAAAGTGGATATGAGTCGCGTGGCAACGGTGACAGGTACACCTTTCCCGCCTTCCTCGTTACAAAGGCTTGCCTTCTTACTTTCTTGGGTTGGCAGCAGCAGGAGACGCAACTAAGTCATGTTCCTTAACGAAACTGTCATGTTTGGAGTTGATGAGAAAGCATTGCTTGCAAGAAGCTGATCAAGTTTGCAAGTAGCGATCCAAGCTTGCAACGATCCGAAATTTTCTGGGGAAGCAAAAAATCACGGACTTTTGCCGAAAAATTACAAAACTAGAAAAAATATCTCAAACATTTCGAAAATTAATCCTCTTTACAAACTTTCTGCCCAGTTTATTCCTTCAGTTTGTAAATAGCATGCTTTGTTCTCGGTTTTCTTGTTTCATTTCTTGTGTTGTTATGGGAATGTGGTCAAACGAAAATTTTTCGCAGTAAAAACCGGCAATGGCATTCCTCATCAAACGTAGGCTACTTGTCCACACGAATTTTGAAAACAATTCTGAGCATCATGTTAATTTGCATGTACACACTGACTGACAAGATCAGCCGCTTGGCCAGTGGGCACGGAGTTCATCGTCTATGGCAAATTACTAAATACTAAGGATTTAAATTAAAATTGAGAACCAACCTCGAGGACCTAGTAATTTATTGTGTTCATCTGTAATTTGTAAATCGCGAATAGTTGATTCTTTTTTGTTTTTTCAGCATTTGCAATAATCGTAGTATTTCAAGAAAAGTTACTACATGGGTTCCGTTTCGCAAGTCTCATTAACAGGAAATATGGAAGCAAACCTTTGCATCTTTTATAACGAAAATGTCATGCTTTGAATTTTTTCATTTGCCAAGTCAAATGTTTCGGAATCACTTATTAGCGAATGCTACTCAGGTATATAACTTTGAAAATACGTGTTACTTTTTAGGCTTTCTGTTTAGTTAAGTTGACAACAACAGCAACAACGCCGTCCTGAAGACAATCAGACACACATCGCTGATTTTGAAGCAAAGGCAGAAAAAAAGGCTACTGGAAGGTCAAAGAATGCAAGTAGTTTCCCACAAAACACTTCCTCGTTTCAGCATTGTTGGCCTAAATTTAGTTGGGCCAGTGGAAAGGCTTGTCGCCCTATTGGTCATCTCAGACAAGGGTCGGCCTCCGCAGTTGCATGCATGCTGACTCTATACAGCCATAAGCATTTTTGTAATTTACTACCCTAGCACAAAGTCTTGACTGCCACTTAGTCTTGTTCGCTCGACAAGCTTTTACCGAAATCGTATCCGTTTTGCTGTGCCGAGCAGACCTGGATTAATGTGGCTTGCTGCGTTCTCGCCATGCCACCTTTGTGTGCGTTGTGCACGGCCGTGAAGTTTGCTGCACAACATGGGGTCTACTATGAAAATCGTGTTTACGTCTCTGTGGTGCAAAGCTTGCCTCTGGGCTGAGCAGTAGCTACGACAAAGTTGGTAGTATCGCCATAAAAATGAAACTGAACCTGTTTTTCCTCACGTTTACGGCATTTGCACTTGACCAGTTCAAGCAATTTCTTTGATCCCACATAAATTGCGAGAACGTTTGGTCACTTCGAAAAGCATGCAGAAACCCGCTTCACTAAATAGATGTGCGATTGGCTATCAGGCAAATCAGAATGTTGCCAAAATAAGGAAAGGTTCACCGTACCGTATTGAGAGTACAGTACATTCTCTGTACGGTCACACACGGTTCAAAAACTATCTTTGGTTGATCCCCATCTCAAAAGGTAGTAAAAATACTCGGCAGAAATGCACCCGAAAGCTACAAGGATTTCGTCTGTCGCTAACACTACTCGCATGCTTACTGTATATAACTCTAAACCATTAACAGCGCAATACTTTTTGGGTGAGCTAGTCTTCACTAGTTATAGCTTTCCAATTTGCAAAAGCGTTGCAACGCTTTTATCTACTTTATACCATGGTTTGAAGCTATTCTTCCAGTTACCTGAGAGTGTCCTCGTTCTTTGGTTTGGCCCATGGTACGAGTGTTGCTTGCTGTTCGAAGTTGCCCAAGATAGTCAGTTTAACAGTCGATGCTACGCTTGGCGATGGCATTGCTTATGTCATATTGCTATGTTAAACTGAAGCTGCCGCGACAAGTTTACGTGGTACGCATGAGATCGCAATCCGAATTTGTCACGTGTAAACTGATTTATTCATGTTTGTGGGAAAATATCTAGTCTACAGGTTGTAGCTTGCCTGTCTTAGCAAACTACCGAATTAAGACCAAGCTGAATAAGCTGTGAAGAGTGTCAATTCCTCTGCGTTCGGCAATTCTATGACGTGAAAGTGGTTACAATATGGTTCATCATAAAACTTGGCATACATTTTTAATTTATTAAAAGCTTTTGCAAGATTTATCGCGATGCCAAGACACACAGCCATGGGTAGATTTCTAAATTACGTTTTTCGCATGGACAATTTGGCCTGACAAAAACTCGAAGTAAAATTTATTGTTTTCGGTCATTTCAAAGAACGTGATTTCATAACAAGATTCATACAGGTGACCTCGTTGTTTTAAAACAAGCAGTGAGGTTTCACTGAAATTCGTAAGTGTTTCGCTGTTTGTTTGTACTTCGATATTAACATGAAAATTGTGTTGTATGTATACCGCCGATTTTCTTCACCTTTGTTCAAAGTAGTTTGGTTGACATTTAAGTTCAGTCTCACTAGATTTTATCTCACATTCCATACATCCTTCTATTTCAATCATACCCCTTACGTTGTCACCATGGAATGATTACGAAATGTTCACTAGTTGCTGTGAACACTGAATTTCGATTCTATGTCGGCGCGTTTCATCTACCAGGGCATTAAATATTGAAGAGCCAAATATCCTTGGCTTTTAAAGATCTGCCGGCGAGTAATTTCAAGAGAAGGAAAAGAATTCTTTAGTTTAGAAAAATGTAGGCATCTATATGCTATGAGAAGATAATTGGGAGTTTACGCTGAACAATAAGGCTGTTAGATACAACCGAGCGCAGCATTACCTACCCTGCTGTTAGGCTTCTTTAAATGCAACAAGGCTAGAATTAGCGCATCGACAGGCTTACGTTAATCATATGGCCGCAAAGTACTTGAAACAGCGCATTGCTGAAAGTCCGTACCATTGGAGTCAATGCAGCGTAACCATTTTTAACATGCTTGCTGAAAATCGTTCAAAACTTGCTTGAACTGTCGTGTGAGCAGACCAGATGTGACGCCGGTGCAAACGTTGCAAGCTCGAGTGCTTGCTCAATCCATGCCCAACTCTAACGAGTAGTTTCCCCAGGAAGAAATACGAAACCTTCATGTTGGTTATACTACTGACAAAGCACGATAAATTCACGCAGCTTTGTCGCCGCGGGTCCAGATGGTGGCTGTCGATTGGGTGCAGCTGACAAGCCCCAGAATGTGTTACGTTCTAAAACATTGCTTTCATTGATGTCAAGTTATGTCTGCATCCATTCGCCATTTCTAAATTCCTGATGCAACTCTAAAATTTACATTTGTTTGTATAGCTACTTTGCAGATGAAAGAAACAAACAACCTTCTGCGGCAATGATCCTTGCAGCATTGCATATGACTTTGGCACTAGTTTCAATAGAATGCTCATGTTATTGGAGGTGGAGTCGACCGGCAAGCTTGCATCAGCTTGTGCAGTGTGACCAGCAAACTGACAAACACGACGAGGTTGCAATTGCTTTTACGGAATACTGACGCGATCTAGTGGTGAAAGAAAACTACGCAATTATTGGCGAATACGATAGTGCTGTTTGCTCCTCACGAGTTTTTAAGCTCCGTATTACCGTTTGTGTCTTGAACTGAGTCCTGTAGTAAGGTTTTAAGCATCTCGTTCTGTGTGTTTGATGTCTGGAATATTCGCTGGCGCAACTGTGTCTTTCGAGTAGTGTTCGTAACCGATAAGAGTTTAAAAGTCCACTGCAGTAGAATTCCACCAGACCTGTCGACATGAGATGAACAAACATATCACTTGAAAGATTCGGTTTTGATTGAAGTCTTGCACACCTCTTTACTAGATCGAGTGTAGTCCCGACAAGGAAAACCTGAATTGCCAAAATGATTGAAGAAAGCGAAAACCATCCAAATGTTTCTTAATATTTCAAAGAATCAAAAGACTTTACCGAAATAGACAAGCATTTACGAATTTCAGGAAGCACTTGCCTTGTCTGCTGTCCTGGTTGCTACCCTAGGTCTTAACAGTTTGAAGCGGCAATGGTGTGGTAAAATGTAAAAATGTGTTATCGAGGATTTTTCAGTTTCCAGCATGTACGAATAGTACGATACGGCTTTGGCCGATATTGTTTTGAAATGTATGACAAGTAATGATAAGAGTGGCAGAAGTCCCGGTTGCGATTGATTTAGTTACATCATATTGTAGTGCAGGGCCAGGCCCGTAACCAGCTTGGGACACCACAGGGGGTGAGAATTTTCTGGGAAGGGCCCAATTTTTTTAAACTACATGTCCAATAGTTTCAAACTATGTCCAACAGATTTTCCAGGGGAGGCGAAAAAATTTTAGGGGGACTCCTCCTCTCTGCTCCTTCCCTAGCTACGGGCCTGCTATAGTGTTTAATACACAGTGTTGTCACTCGAAAGTTTGTCGGCGTCAGGTCAATGACAGCTCCATGGGCACGCAAATGTTTAACTTCAGTTTGCCCGCTGCTGCCAGTAGTTGTAATTTTCTTTCCATAGTCATGCATTATCTACGGAAATTTATTTCAGTTGTGTTACTTTTTGTCACAATACTTGAATTGCAAAACTTGGAAATTCATCTTTTTTTATTGAAACAAAACCAAACATATCAATGTCGGTGTAGCTCAAAGTGCTACGAGACAATCCGTGCCCTGCGGATCGCATGAGTTGCAAATTCCGAGTAATTTTTTCGATTAAATAAAAAATCTTGTAACACATTTTGGTTTAACGCTTATCAACAATTCTGGAGGATTTCAGATCGTCCACGAATTTGGTAGTGGTCGCAATCTATGACGTACGCATATTAACAGTAAATATTGCCAAACTTGGAACCTTATACACCGGGAGGATTTTTTCCAAGGGGAAACAACAGAGGTGAAATTTCATTTTACCAACTCTGAAACTAAGAGAAAAATATTTATTTACTAAAAGTAGAGTAATAGCAAAATATCAAATTTCAAAACCCAGGGCGGCAATGCCCCTGCCCTCTTTCTTCCGACGCCCATGCTTGGAACATGTTTGTGAAGGTTTCGACAACATTTTTGTATGCGGCATAACTCGGAAAACTTTAGAAACCATCTAAAAACTGAAGGTTTTAGAAAACGACAGAGAAGGGGTAGTAAAGCATATAACATTTTGATACATTTTTTTTCTCTGCAGGAATGTTGCGAGTTCATAAAATCTTGAACTTTGGTTTTACGTAACTAAAACATTAAGACTTCTTTGCATGAGCACAGAAACCGGTGCTAAGATACTATACAGTACTGAATCTTTTGATTTTCATCCTCAGTGCAGCGTTGGTTATACATATTACTATGTTTATCGTTGGTCATTATTAGTTGTTAACAATTTTGTTGGGCTGTTGTTTGTTCTGTTGAATCCATGCATGAAGACGTTGCTTTGCGGTTGAATTATTTAGCAGAGATATTAAACAAAATGCAACATATTGAAACAAGACTTATCTGCGAAGTGCTCATTTTTCTTTTAAATGAAACAATGCTTATCATTTAAAAAAAAAATTATGTGAATTGGTCCCTTGTTCGTGTGAAAATGAGGCGCAAACGCAAAGAATGTATTTGCCGGTAAGAAGACCTATTTAATTTTTCCGTTATTGCACCTGCTTCTTTTATTGGATGAAAACAGATATGAAAAACAGAACAGCGTAGTTAGTGGAATGTTTAACCAAACCGCACGCAATTTATCGACTGAATTCAGTATTTTCAGCGCTTATTGTATCAAGTTTGACTTCTTCTTGCACTTTCTACTATGTAAGAAAACAAAAGCAAAAAATTTATGGCGCTTTCTCTTTGTAGGCAACAGGGTATACAGTTGATTTTATCATGTCTCATTTTTCTTATTTGTGACTCATCTTTAGCTTTCATTCCAGTTCATGCTCATAATCATTCCATTTCATTGTTAAAAATGAACTCGAGCTTTGGTTGAAATTGCTTAAAGTGCGGACTGCGGCAAACGTAGCAATTAGAACATGTAGAAGGTGCTGACGACCGTAATAACAATCAACCCAAATCGCTCAGTAAAACTGGTGTGCAATTTCTCATATCCACTTTGCAGCATTTGGTACATTACATCAAAAATGGATTGTAGCCCAATTTGCTTCACTGTTTCATAATGTACTTTAAACTGTCTTATAGATGGCTCAGTTAAAGCTAAAAATTAAATTGTTCAAGTTTGACATCTGGCAATTTATCACGGGATTATCTCGACTAGACGAGTCAAACAGACAGTTGCGGCGATTTTCTTGGAAACGTCTTGAGTTCTGATGGATGTTTCAAGTTACAAAAACGACTAAATCGTCCACATGAAAGGTTGAAAGCCTGTTAAGCTGGCAAAATTCGTATTTTCATTGACGTGCATTTTCAGGTGAAAAGTCTTGTGGTGGTCACCGTTGGCTCAAGCATTCGGCGTCACGGACACTTGCCATGTGATCACTAAAATATGGTGCAACCAGCTCTGGGGTTTATACCAATCGTGAACATATTGCTGATGTGCTTGTTTTTCGTGTGGCGAAAGACTGCTGCTGAAGCATGCATTGACGCCCAGTCGTCGAATAGTTCCAACAGATGTCTACACAGTGAGATGTTCCGCAGAAGTCACTGTAACAAATCACTTCTGCATTGCATGAAAATAGTTTAAATTGAATTTAAGCTTTACGGCAATCCTTTTCGCAACAAGTGCTTTTAACTGCGGTATTAATAAAAGTAAGATTTCAAAGGTTGCTGTGAATTACAGAGCTTAAAATTTCCCGAGGTCATACTATAAACTTAAGCTTACAGAACTGCTCTGGAATCCCATGACCTTTCAATAACGAACCTGCGGCTGGAAAAACATCACGACAAGTTCTTCTCGCCCTCCCTTACAGACATCCAATGAGAATTTGACAATGCAACAAAAATAGTGCAAAAGTATGGCCAGGCTTGTCTATGGAAATGGGACAGTGAACTTGAAATTTGTCCCGTGTCCCATAGCTAGTAATTTTACGTCATATAGCAGAAATTTCTGAAGATGAATACCAGTATTATATGCTCACAGCGCTATACGTAGTAGATGTGGAGACTCAGTGCCATGGCGTAATGGTGCGAGGCCCCCAAAACTAAGATAGTTGGATGCTTTGTACGTGATAACTCAGAAAAAGTCACACCAACTTTTCAGTGGCCCCCTAACTGGACGTTTTAGGACTTATGTGTTTTAGCCACGGCTGTGACAGCTCTGTGGAAGCTGGACATTAGACATGCACATATAGTGTCTTCTTATGACTAGTTTCGTGAGAGTCCCATGGGATGGGGCAATCACAAGTTNTCATGGGGTGGGATGGGACAGAAAAAGTGTCCAATGGACGAGCCTGCTTGCAGCTTTAGCTACAAAGAACGTGTACTTTCGCCAGATTGCAATTAAATCAATCGTGTAGGCACCTACCGGTATATTGATTCAACATACACTTCTTGTGTTCCAGTATTCAACTAAGAAGCACGCCAGCAAACAAGTTTAGCCATTTAAAGCACGAACAGTTTTCTACAAGATTTGCTCTCATAGCATGTCAGAATAAATTTCCAGATATTTTAACAAGCTTGTGGAACAACCAGCTATATTATCACTAGGGCAACCAAAAGTCAATAAAGTCAAAATTTTTCTGCCGTTTTGAAAGTTCATGAAACGTCCACAAACCAAATTTCACGTTCATACAATGAAGGAATCCCAAGTTATTAGGTCAAAAAAGTCAAAATTTATCATTAGGTCAAAATTTATCTTTGGGTCAAAATTTTCTTGCAGCAGAGTTTTTTTCTCTTCATCGATACTTTATTGAAACTACAACAACAGTTATTGATATGCTTTTGCAAGTTTACTTGCAATTCTGTAATAATACTGGGTTTGTTGCGACTTCTGGCGTAATAATGCTGTTTTGCCCACATACTGGACGATTGAATAGCATGTAGGATAGGCATGGTAAGGCAAGAAATGTATTCTTACAGTAGCCTGCTTGGTTTGGTAAGTGCTCAATCCCTTATGCATATAACGTTTCAATTTTATGATGTTCTCAGGTTTGACTCTACTGTAGTTATTTATGTACTTGTCAATATATCATCCCCAAAGTTAAACAACCAAATATTTCAAAATTTCGAAGCATAGAGTGCATGAATATGCTTCTGGATTAACCTCAACACCTAAGGCTGAATTATTTTGCAGCTGCAAACGCAAAAAATTTGTAGGTCAAAATAAAGTCAAAATTTTAAGTTTTTAGGTCAAAAAATTGGTTGCCCTAGCCATCACCAACTGTTTTTAGTCTC
>JGI24021J15306_10004008_pt1 | contig 16919 bp, 9 predicted proteins | sample Ectturendosymbi1_FD_15306 | JGI IMG/M metagenome (IMG submission 15306) | reverse complement strand
CGCCGGATCGCGGCGGAGCTCTGAACGTCCGAAAAGGCTCGCGCGCGTTACAGCGCTCTTGTTTAGAAAGCCTTCTTGGGTGAACCAAGTTGAATGGAATAGTAAATATCTTTCACCTGCATTTATTGTCCTGCAGATCCTTTTCGGGCGATAATTAATTAATCAAAATGAACACAAAGGAAATCTTGTACACGATGAACAAGAGTTAGTGCTTTGCGCGTCGCTCATCGGCTCACAGCTCTTACCTCTTTTTAAGGAATCCCCGCTTCGGTAACCATCTGCGACAAAGCGTTCGAAACGGGACTTTCCGACCGGGAAGCCGGTGTTTTCTTTTTCTTTTATCAGCGCAATGCTATCCTGTTTTTCGGCGCAATGCTATGCGTGGGAGGACGGAATAGGGCGGTCGTTCTTGACCTTAACCTTCTCTCACGCTCTTCTGTTGGCGACTGGCAACGGTTCGTGCGCAGAAACGGCAGAGGTGGCGAGACCACAGTGAGATTTTCGTATTATAGTTTCGTACGAGATANTATATGCCTTGCGCCAGGGGTCCGCATATTCTTTTTGGCCCGACCCTAAAACATAATTCTAAATTCTCGCGACCCAAACATTTCGTGAGCCTGTGATTTTGTGGAAAATGCTTTATTATTAAATTTCAGTTTTAAGAGTACTAATGCCAGTAGCAATTTTCTTGCACAAAATTGTATGAAACTTAGCACATAAAACAGTAAACAACTGCATTTATTCTGTCTAATGAGAATGGCAAATTTGAAACATAAATTTAAATTTGATCGCGACCCAGAGCGCAACGTCTCGCGACCCACTATTTGCGTACCACTTAACAGCGTCGGCTATCGCAAAAAATGACGGCAGAACAATGAAATGAACATCGGTGACGTAAGCGAGGTCCGACGTCAAGCTCGTTCCCTACAGCATGGGTAGGCGTAGCCGTAGAAAAACTCCACAAAAGCACTCGAAATGTTTGTTTTATTTGCTCTTGTGATGTTTTGCGATTAATCGTGATGAGAACAAGACTAAGAGTGTTGTGTGGCTATGGCTGGGCATGCGTCGTGATGATTTAAAACCCTTCACAATTGTTTTTTTCACTGAGACACTTCGGCCACTTGTCCCGTAACAGTATTAAAACTCGCTGTAACGGTATTCACTAGTCAATATATTCGGACATTATGACCGAATTGACTTAATTTTTTCGGTCATTAAAAAAAATTCGGTTTATGACCGAAAAAAAACTAGTTTCACAGTTTCAGAAAAAAAACTAGTTAAAAAACATTCATTTAAAAAAACAATTCGGTTTATGACCGAAAAAAAAAAATTCGGTCGTTTAAAAAAATTCGGTTTATGACCGAAAAAAAAACTCGTTTCACAGAAGCAAACTTCGAGCTGGTTCGGTGATGAGCCCCGGCTCCACAGGACCACAGTTGGTTTGCAGCGCTTGTCGTGTTCTGCCACGATACGGAACAGTGCTGCACGAGTTTGGCTTCGTAACAGCGGCATGAGTTACGGTGTATGAGTTACGGCGGAAACGCGCGACGCTATCGTCGCAGCGCGCATAGCAACCGTGCGCACGCGCTTATTAGCGGCGATTTTTCCCGTGCTGCCCTTATTTCGAACCCGGTTGACGTTGCGCCGGGCAAATAAACAGGAGTTACCCGGAATTTTGGAGACCAGCTGGTCAAGTCATTGACGCACTTCGCTCTGTTTTGTTTTTTTGTTATCCAACAGTCGACGGACACGTTCCCCCTCTCCCGGCCTCGCTCCTCGTCCCAGCCCAGCCTGGACATCTACGGCATCCACCAACTGGGACCGGACCAAACTCAGGTATTAACTCTGCGACGTTTGTGAAGTTGATCGTTGTGAGTAGGTTTTCGTCTTGGGTCTGGTCGCTGCGTCTTTCACGCGTAACTGCGCGGTCTGCTTGGTTTTCGAACATTGCCAAGCAGTGTTCCCTTTTTAGAAAATCTCACACTGAACAAATGTTTACTTTAGCGCGCATGCAATCCGATGCAAACGCACAACCAGTGAAGCCTTTCAAGCTGTAAAAGGGCTACATGCAAAAATATACAAGATATCAAATTTGGATTGTTGCAAGTGCGCGAGAATGAGGTTTCACTGCGCAAATGCTCTGGTGGTACTGCGCACATTCGTGGGAACATTGTTGCTTAGTGCTTACCGTCCCGTCTAGCGCGTCCGCTTCTTGCACAGCAGTCTCTGAGCCTGATATTTTTAGACGAAACGGTCGCCTGATGTTGAGGTGCGTGTGCTGATGTAACGGCCACCCCTGTTCTGCTGTCGTCGTTGCAGGAATGGCGCAAAAACACATCTCGCGCATTTAACATGTTCGTCTGTAATGAAGGTACCATTTGAAGGCACCGGTACCATTCGTGTTTTCTGAGAAACCGGTACCATTCGTGTTTTCTGGGAAATGTTTTCGCGAAGCCGGCATTTCCGGACGCGACCAGCTCGTTCATATGTTCAACGACATCTCATCCTTTGCTTTTTGTTNGATGTCTTTTTTTTCTTAATTTNGGCCATTTCGATTCGGAGTGTCATCATGGATAGTTAATACAAGCTAGAAAAGGCACACAATCTCAAGCTATAATTTGGCAGCGGGCGGCTATTGCAGCTGTGTTCTGTCAAACTGTCAACAAGTGGCTGGAATAGATAGGCCTGCAGCCGGCACGCTCCCTGCAGAAACCGATTTCATTTAGTCATACACGTTAACTTTTAAATGTAGGGTATCTCCCTTGCACACTGCACTCGATGGGGAGTAAATAGCGCTTACCCAGTGCCAACGGTTTTGACGAAGCGAGCTCAGGTTCAAGTTTCCATCNTGGTGATGTGTTGTAAGTCAGCGTACTCCAACTGCCTTTGACCTACGGGCCATTTTACAAAAACGTGACAACTCGTGGGCCACTTCCAACAAAACGTATAAAACAACAGATCCACAAGATTTAAAATTGAAAAGGGAAAATAGGTGAGTTAAGTGAGTGTGTCATTCGAATTATTACACAATAGCAATAAGCAATTTAATGCAAATCTCTATCAGAGCGATGCATGTGGTTCAGGCTTCTCTGACACTCGTTTCTTCAACAATACCAATATGTTAGTTGTAGCAAGTCGGGGACTATAGTCCGGTGTTTCGTCCGCCGTTCGATTCCTGTTTTAGATCAGACTTGCTTCATGGTAAAAAAATGTACTCTCACACACGCAGGTGCTTCCAAACGTCGAACGCATTTTTAGAAAACCTATCTTTGCTGACTAATTCCTAGAAGCTCTCTACACAGTCTAGTCCAGGGATCGGCAACTTACACCCCGCGGGCCGGATCAAGCCCGGCAAGCAAAATCTGCAAACGCACAACCGGCCAGCAGCCCCTTTACAAATTGCAGTAACTGTGTGGCCCGCCTAATGGTATGATTTTTATAAATCTGCCCTCCTTGCAACTTCTATTGCATACTTATGAGGACCTACTTACGACAAACTGCACTGTGCTGTAAATGTACTGCATGACGTATTTTGGGCTTTCGTTGTGAGCTGTGAATATCAGGAGTTAATCTGATTAAAATTCCGTAAATTCACAAGTTTTATCATCATCGTAAACAGGAAAGGGAACGAAATTGTTGGTGTAAAACTAGTACGGTCCACCATACCTTGCAGAGTTTGTTTTTGGCCCGCGACTTAAGGAAAGGTTGCCAACCCCGTGTCTAGTCTAACGCCGTTAATATTGTACACTATTATTAACAGATGTTATGCCTGTTCTAATTAAAATTGCCCACTGTTGTAACATACACGCAACAGCCAATACTGAGAAAGCTCGCGGGCTTTAAAAATTCCGTCTGCGGGCCAGTAGTTGACCACGCTGGCTGTTTTCAGTCAACACGAAAGTGACGCGTTGCGTGGAACTCCCCTGCTGGGAAACGCAGTGCTCTATATACCTCCTCTTCTATTCTGATCTTCTGTTAGTGTCTTTCTGTTGTGTTCCACTTCTGTTGTGATATGTGCAGTGTAACTTGTTACCTGTGTATGGTGCTATTTGCGGATTCGCCATCAGTATGCGCTGTGTTTACAAACGCTAAGTTTTGTTTTTTGTTAAATTACATTGTTTAAGGCAGTCCTATGAAAATGAAGTTTTTTTTACTCCAACATTACTCAATCGATACGCACTTTTGAAAGCAGTTTCCAAGCCTCGAAAGCTCGTTATTGGTGCGCAGAAAAGCTCATTATTGTGGCAATGCGTAACAATGGTGCTTGCAAGCGAATCGTGGACAATGAATTTGTTTGCCATTTTTGAAACAGTTGCGCCATTAAGTAAGTCGTGGTTTGGTCAAGTGTTGTGTCAAATGCGTTCCTGTTATCTTCTCGCATCTGCTGCTTCTGTCACACCCCAGCAAGTCAGAGCAAGTGCTGCGACACAGTTCGCTCGTTTTCAGCCAATGCCAAACACGGACCGTTTCGCATCTGCCGCTGCTGCCCCGAAAGTGCCAGAAGCACGGAGAAGCATTGCGTTGGTTTCTTCTCCAGTCACACCCGACTTATGAGCAGCGCAATGAAAAGGCAAATCTTGCGCATGCAGTAGGAAGCGTTTGAAAGAATGTTTCGCAAGCAACAATGATTCGGACACTGTTCATGTAAAGCCAGACTTTCCGCTGAGAATCTCCCTCTGGATTCAGACCGACACTGTTAATTGCTTGCACCACCTGCTTTAATCGCTCTAGTTCGTTGCGACCAGATTTCCAGCACCAAGGAAGGGCAGGCGGCCGGCAAGGAAAAGTTTGGCCACGTTTTTAGTGAGATAGCTTCTGTCTGAAGGAGGCTTGGCCGCGCGTGAAAGCCTGTGTGCACGAACGCGGTTGTCCATGTCGGGCGTCGTGTCGTCCTTGCCATTAAAAGTATTTTGTTCTGTTGCAGGATTTCGGTTCCTACGGCGACCCGCACGGACGAGGTGAGCGTCGCGACGTTAACGCTTGTAGCGCGATCTTGACTGTTCGAAGTCGCGCAAATGCATGTCTTGTGTTTTGCACGGCGTCGCAGGGCGTCGAATTTCCGCCGCGACGAAAGTGTTAAGCGAAGTCGTTCGTCGGTAAAAAAGCGCGTCTGTTTCTGCACGGTGGTCTGGACACTGCTTCACCGCCTGTCCGCTCGTTTCGTCAACGAGCACGTCATCAGTAACAACATAAAGTAATTCCTCATCGCCGACAGGCGCCATCTTGTTGCCATCTTCCGGATGCGCATGCGCACACGACCGCCGCGCTCCAACCGACTCATTTTTGCTCCCTTCCAGCCTTGACCAGCAACACTGTTGAGCTGACAACTTCCGCTTTAGCGCAAAATAATAAGNTAAGCTTTCAACGTGTTTCGAACGCTAAAAACGTCTGTTTAAACTTTTCCGTCTCTCTACATAGCGTTAGTTCTTAGCAGGGGAACCGGTTCCAGAACCGGCGCTGCGAACGACAATCCGCAGTCGCTGCCGCCGTCGCTTGTCGGTCGGCGAAGGAGCGCACGGCGCCGATCAACAGGAGCGCGCTCCCTCCTTCCACGGGTCCGGCATCGTTTTGCGAGCCGGCTCGCTCGAGCTGCTCAACAAGGCCGTGCTCAGCGTTGAGGCCAAACGCGCCTCGTCGCGTCGAAACCAAGCAGGTGTCGCGTGACTGTGTTGCTTAGCGACCGCGCGCCCCGATCGCGCGCGCTGTATTGATCGCGAGTGCCGAGGCATGGCTCTGTCGAATCCGGACTGCTTTTCAATTTCGAGTGCCGCTCAAGTTGAACGCTGCGCCCGACGCATGCTTGGAGTCATGTGCGCGCAAGCAGCAAATCGTTGGCGTGCTTGGTTGCTTTGGCTTCTTTGTTGTTTTTTTTTTCGGCCCAGCGAGACATCGATTCACGCCAGGCACTGTGCGCGCGCCGGTGCGCCAAGTACTGCGTGCCCACCAATCTGTGTCTGGGTTTCATGCGTTCTTGCTTTTTTAGTGTGGTAAGAACCCCGCCGCAATTTAGTGAAATCTTTTTCCGTGCATAGATTCATGCAGCGAAGGTTCAGGCGTATCTCGCGTTGATGCTGTTGTTCAGCGATGTTAATTTGAATGCGTTTTTTCTGGAAATCACTTGAGGTGACACGCGCAGACAGTAGTTTCAAATATGCTTTTTTGTGTTGTTTGGATCAAACTGTTATTTGCTGCATGGCGAGTCCTTAGTTGACGCAGAGAGTGAAGTGATCGTTGTTTGTCTCTTTGAATACTCCAGCCTAAAGAGCGTTCAATAACAACGTCGAGAGTAGTAAGTCACAGACAGTGTGAGCTGCCGTCGCGCGATCAATCGGGGTGCTGTGGAAGTGATCAGTACTTCCGCAAATACCACCACTGCTGGTGTTGCTGGAGTGTGTGTTGCTCAAGGACGGGGTGAGAAACCCGCCTGCGGTGACGCGAAACTGAAAGAGTCCCAGCTGTTGCAGATCACAACAGAGCAATTGCGAATGGCAGCATCGACGTAATTTGAAATCAAAACCGAATGATGACGCGCCCGTGCTTTCGTTCAGCTGGCATGCTTTAAACTGAGAATTGTCGGATAAATTTCCAGCCTGTTGCCGATTAGATCATGCTTGAACCTTGCTGTAGCTAGTTTTAGTTACTGGCGTGCTTCCCGCGCTGCTCCTGGACACCAGAAGACAACTGCTCCGATGAGTAGAAACTTGTACTTGTTAAACTTACGCGGGTTAATCCCCGTTTCTTATAACCGTAAAAAGTTTGAAGTGTCCTCAACTCGTGTTTCTTTGTTTCGAAACAATGCCAATTGTGGCAGGTCAGACCATTTACAGCGTTCGCAGATCACTGCTCAAGCAAACTTGAAGGCAGCAACTGTACAGTGCACTCCCGTCTTGCCGGCTATACTGGCCAAACGCACTGACTGTGAAATCCACGTAAGACTGTTTTCGGCATAGGTGTAGGAGCAGGCAAACTTTTGGGGGTGAGCTTTCACCCCCAACTCCTACGCCGCTGATTTTCGGTGCTGAATGCGTAATTTGAAAACTGCATAATTTGAAATGCAAGCTTTTAACTGCCTGAAAGGCACCTTGGTACGAATTGTACATGAGTTCTGTGCACTAATGTGTTTGCGTGTGTGATTAGGCCGTTTGTGTGTGCTCTTTTGCGATTAACGGCACTTGATATTGCATCGTATCGTGGTACATCATCGATAAAGCAGTTGCGTGGCAATCGTGTGCGTTTCCCCCTTTGTTCGCTGTTGCGTGCAACGCCGTGTCGTTGCTTTGCAGGGTTCGTCGCTCCCGTTCCTTCGGTGTCCACACTCCCCGCTCCCACTACGGTCGAATATCGAGCGAACCGGCGACCCCGGAGCGTGAGTTTGATGCTTCTTGCCACAACCAGTGTTTCTTCTCGAATCGCCTGCAATTCGCACATCTGTTTGCTTTGTCTTCACCTTGATTTTTCCTAATCTTATACTAAATCAGCTATGTCCAACCCGCGGCCCAGGTGAAGGTTTTGAGCGGCCAAGTTTAGGTTTTCGCTGTAGTAAAAGTATCCTGTATGCTGCCAACCTGTCCTTATTTTGACAATCCTGAATTTAACATTTTTGATGCAGGTGGTCCTCAGTGCCACTTTATCCACGTCTATTTCCATTGAAGTTAGGATTCGAACGCTTTCAGTACATTAGCTTAAGCTAGATTTAGTTTGCTAAGATCAAAGTAAGCCATTCATAGTGCGGCCCTCGGCCCTTCATAAATATGTCATTGAATGTGCAGTCCTGGTTAAGATAGTGACATAATTTTTTGGTCAGTAAGCCATTTGGGTTGGACATGGCTGTACTAAATTTATCGACGCAGTTTCTCTGTTAATGCAGTCATCCGAATGAAAGTTCACTTTTCGCAATTTAAAATGCGTTGCCTTGGTAACGCGATCATTTCCTCGACCCTGTTTTTTTCACAGAGACGTTTCGGTCATTTTCCTGCTAAGACATTTCGGTCATTTGTCTCACAGTTCTACTGAAACTTGTCATAACAGCGTTCATTAGCCTATGTTTTTAGACACTCTGACCGAAATGACGTGATTTTTTTCGGCAATTTCAAAAAAAGTTCGGCAAATCACCGAAAAATAAAAACGCAGCCTCGACCGCGACTGCCATGACTCGTTGCAACCGAATGTACCCTCCCCCCCCGTCCTTAGCTGCTCACTCACGGACGAAAGTCCAGCTGCGTTCGCGCGCGATTGCACATCGCCGCCCTGCGTATTTGCCGTCTCACCGGGATAGGTTCCTTTACGTCAGTGCGAGCGAGTGAGTCATCGATCGTCGCCGCTTCCGCGCTCGTCGTTTCGTATTGGCTTGGCCGGGGAAGGCCCTGGCTTGCTTGTTGAAAGGCCTTCAATGGCAGGTGTAGCATCATCAGCAGCGAGAAATGCTGCAAAGCTGCCACGGCTCCCAGCAAACTGTCTCAAGGCGCAATGTCGCCGTGACGTGCGTCTGGCTGCTAGGTTGGTTCGCGTGCTTGACCACAGCAGTTGCATTAGCGGGTTTGCAAATTGTCGATCGAGGCCGTCAAAGGCAATTTGGCGGTTGCTTATTGGCTTGCGGCACGAAGCCGCCTTCATGCAGACCTTCTTCGATATTGCTCTGTTTTCGTCAACGAGTACGTCCGTGTGGGAAAGCGAGTATGTTCTAAAGTGGCCATATTTTTCTTTTGTCCAGGGGCGGGTCGAGCTAGTTAGGTTAGGAGGCGGGGGCGATTTCAGTAATATTTGGTAGTCAAGTATCACAACAGCTTCACCACTGTAAGAGAGATGAGGGATACTTCACATCACTTCTGTGACAAAACGATAAACGAAAAAATGGCCTTATATTGCGAATTGCACAAATTGTGCAAAACGAACTGTACAAAAAAAGTTACTTTCGTAGGATTTACGGGCGGCGATCTCCCCCCTGGATCCTCCCTGCTTTTATCACGGTGTGAAAAAAGCTGTCTTGCACTGTGCAATGCGAATTCGGAAAAGCTCACGTGGTTATACGTAACAAAGGCGTTGTGACGTTAGCAAGGAAGTGAGCGCTGGCGGCTTGTCGCAGCAATTGCTGTTCGGCTTGCTTCAGCGCGTAGGGCCTGCTTTGCAATGATCTTACGCGGTCGATTCGCGACTAACTTCGCTGCATTCGACCGCAGTGGCTTACCGTCGATGACGCGAAACAGTTACATCGGAAACGACAACACACCACCAGTTTATCTGTGTTGTTGGTGCGCTGTGAGCCTTGGCTGAGCGTCACGCTTGCTTCAATCGACGGGCCTTGTGTCGTTGACGCTGACAGAAGAAGTGCGTCGCCAACTTGTCACGTGCCCTTGTGCAGCCGAGCGTGACGACCAACTGCTGCATCATCGCAGCACCCTTGTTTGTTGACTCTGCCAGGCTCAGAGCGGTTGGCTGTAGCGAATAAACCGGCCCAGGATTGCTGATGCTAAAGCTGAGGTCATGTTGCAACACGCAAACTACTGCTGTTCGTACGCGTGCAATGTATCTTTTCTATTCATTTATGTCGCGATTCTTCAGATTCTCGGTTTTCTGTTGAATTACAAAAGCTCGTGGTTGTAAAGCCGTCTGCCGCGCGTTGCAGAAACAAGGAAAGAGCAATAGTTGTGATGTTTGGGCAATACTCCTTAGCTTTCTTTGGAGGTTATACTTGCTCATTCTTGCATGGTCCGTTCAACTTCACTGCAACTTAACACTGGTACAGGCTAAGCACAATAGTACGTGTCAGCGACTTATTCACCATCAGTTCTATCTTGAAATACATTTCTTTGTTGTCGTCCGTTAAAGAGGGTCCTTGCGCTTTTCAATAGCAATCTAAAATTGTTTTTCATTCTATGTCTTCCTCCATTTTCAAGTGTTGCGATTATGATGGCGGCATGTTTAAATTGACGAGTAGGATTTGTGCAGATCTGTATAGTTTGTGTCCAATGTTGGCAAATAACGAGGGGAGTAAAAACGTACTGAAGAGCGTGACGCCTTGAATTAGACTATGTGAGTGACTTCGTGCTATGAGTGTTTTTGTAGATCGTACTTTGAAGACTGACCACGTACGTGGTTGTGTTGATTTTGCGACTGCAGTCTTGTGCTGCTGCGTAGTATTTACCCGTATCCATTCATGATCATCAATGTAGTGATTACCATCGTCATAAGAAAGACCAGCCTGATACACTCGTCAGAAGCGGCCTGCGGTATCTTTCAGAGGGAGAGAAAGGAATAGTATTCTGTCGTCTGCAAAAAGGGCTCGCGTTTGAGCGAGTGGGCCTGTCCACCTCCGGGAAACACCTTTAGAGAAATTTTTGCTGGGCGAGTGGTCAATTATTTCATTAAAAATGAAAAGCAGTGGCGTTTATTGCATCATAAAGCGTGGATTTGCGGTGTTCGCCCATGGTTGCGTGAAGCAGGTCGGCACCCTGCGCGAAATCAATCAACATTACCAGTTGGCGACCGCACGCTGACATTTTTACTGTCTCGCCAGGCGTGCTGGGTCACTCATTTTTTTCTTAATTGGTCTCGCACCGCGCTTGTCTGCTGCACGCCACAATGTCAAAGCGAATTGCCGATCGACATGGCAGCATGCCCGTAGCCAGGTTTCAAAGTTTGGGCTGGGAGGGCAAGATTTTTATTTTCATGTTTAAAACATGTTTTTGTGTACAACAAAATTTGGGGAGGCACAAAAAATCTTGGGTCATACTGTCTCTGAATGCCCCCCTGCTTACGGGCCTGCACGGAGGAACCTTCGCGATCGATTCTAACCTGTGATAAGACCAGGGGTCGGGAACCTTTTTGGCTAAGTGAGCCATGAAACCTACATATTTTAAATGGAATTTCTGTGAGAGCCATATAATATTTTCAACACTTAAAATGCAATTAACTTACTAACGTGTGCATTTTTAAGCAAAATCAATAATTCTAAACAATGGTAAATGTCTGAATTTTCTCTTTAGCAACGTGCTTCTTGCTGTTAATGCAGCTTCTGGTGCTGCATGGTGTTCCTAATGGCTTTGTAGTCTAGTAGATGGAAAATTACAGAAAAAGTTTGATTCGTAACAATCGTGTTAAGAAAATATCAAGCGAGCTAGATGCCGTCATCAAAAGAGCCACATCTGACTCGCGAGCCACAGGTTCCCGAGATGGAGAAGCGACCCGGCCTTTTTCCATTGTTTCGTGCGCAGCGCTCTCCCCGTCGCGATTCGAACGAGGACTGGGAAGTTCCCGAAGAAGAGATCGAGTGGGGCGACAAGATCGGATCCGGATCGTACGGGATCGTCTACCGGTGCCGCTGGCACGGAATCGTGGCCGTCAAGGTCCTCAACGTGTCCGATCCCACGCCGTCGCAACTGCAAGAGTTCAAAAACGAAGTTGCCGTCTTGAGGTAACCAGACTTGCAAGCGATGCTGTTTGAAGCGTGCTTCTATTCAGTGTTTCCTCTATAGTGCGCAAATGCGCAGTGCCACGCGGCCATTTGCGCGGTGAAACCTCATTTTCGCGCACTCGCAACATTCCAAATTTTATATCGTGTATATATTGCACAGCCCTTGTAATGCTCGAGACGCTTCACTAGTTGTGTGTCTATATGGTTGCACAATTGCTTGCGCACTAAAACAAATATTTGCTAAGTGTAAAATTTTCCTGGAGGGAACACTGCTGTCGTCTTTTTTTTGTTAAAAAAGCATTGAAAAATGAAGGACGGATGCTGTTTAAACGGCTTGCACACTTCTCTGTCGCCAATGCTTTTATCACGCGTGCCACTACGTTTCATATCGAAACGCCGTAGTTCCACCAGATTTGTTTATATGCCGAACGGCCAATGACCAGCAGACCCTGCGAAGTCACGCCTCATCAGAGTTGTTAACGGGCCTATTTTGAAGCCCGAAACCGGCCCGAACTCGACATTCATTGTTAAAGCTTGATTGAGGCCCGGAAGCCAAATTGCCGAGTGAGTGAAGATATGCGCAAAGCTGCGGGTTATTGTTGGCATAGCAAAACAAACATGACTAAATTATTTACAAGTAATCGTATTTTTGTCGAAGATTTAATCAACTCGATTACTGGCGACAAAACTGCCAGTCGTTGCGAACAAATTTTGTATGCAGGCCCGAACACGGCCCGAAGCAGTTGGACAAATCTAAGCCCGAACCTGGCCCGTCCCGATTCACAACTCTGCGCCCTATTGCAGGGCCGCTTGTAGCCGGTAAAGCCCGACCGTCGTTTATCTGCGCTGCCGGACGAATGTGAAATTCTAGCAGCACAGCTGCGTTTCAGCGAGGCACGCGAACCGCGCAGTTGTTGCGAAGCGGTGGCCAACGGCGACAAGCGAAAAAAAGTCGCGGCCCGTGCGCAGCGCTTTTGTTCAAAGTTCTGGTTTTTCCGCGCGCGCGTCGCATCGCCACCGCGGTCGCATCGCCACCGCGGTCGCATCGCCACCGCGGTCGCATCGCCACCGCGGTCGTATCGCCACCGCGGTAGCTTGCAGGAGTTTCGGTTCCGCGATCTCGACGGACCTTCCGGACGACGACGAGCACCTTTTCTGTCCAGGAAAACGCGTCACGTGAACATCCTCCTCTTCATGGGCTATGCGATGAAGAATCAGCTTTGCATCGTCACCCAGTGGTGCGACGGCTCGAGCCTCTATCGTCACCTGCACGTCATAGACACGCAATTAGACATGCTTCAGACCATCGACATCGCGCGGCAAATCGCGCAGGGAATGGAGTAAGTAGCGCGACGAATGCCAAAGATGCGCTCTTTTTAGCGTTTTTCTCGTAACGTTGGTGTTGCAGCAAGTCGCTTGCGTCCTGAATTGACTTTACCGCCGGAAAGCTCTCTGCCGAAAAAGGAATTATTGCTTTCCCGGCGATTTAAAATACCAAAAGGTGGGCGTTGCCTGAATGTTATGCTGGCCGTCGTGATCCAGTCAAGTGCGTCAGCAGCCACTTAAAGGTTTGCCCGGCGTTATAAGATTTTGTAGTGAAGTTTTTTAGTGAAGATTTTTTAGTGAAGTTGTTAAAACGCTTCATGATTGACATAATATCGTCCACGTGATTCGGTCTTGTTTTGCATCATCAGCTGTTCCAGTTGCACGCTGACCTTGTCGTTCCACACGTCGTTAGTTGATCAAATTCTTTTTTCTCGGTTCTCTGCAATGTCTTTTTTCTCGTTTTTTTTGTTGTTCTCTCAAAAAGTCTACTCTCCTTTTTTCAGGTACCTTCATGCGAAAAACATCATTCATCGCGACATGAAATCGAACAGTATCCTTTTGCACTGCAGTGTCGAGTGGGTGTGTCCCTGAGCCGTCCTAGTCGACTGCACTTATTTCTAACACAGGGTCTGGCCTGGGTTAAAACTGATTCGTCACCGACCAAGGCCTTCCAAAGAGTTTAAATGGCGCGGGGCTGGAGGAGTGATTTTATGCTCAAGTATCAGACCAAAGCGTTAGTAGAACCTATTAACCCTTTTCACTGTCTTGCAAAATGATCGTAATGAAGTTGTATTTGAGGGATAAGGGCGCTCGTAGCGACGCTTCCGAAACAGCGTAATATAATGGAACTTGTTACCGCCAAGTATATGACTTATGACTGTGGTTTCCGATATTTTTCTTTTCTTTGAAGTAACGACGGTTTTCTATCAGTTGCATTTATTTGTTGACGTTCAAATACTTGAGAGGAACACGCTGCTGATTGCTTTCGATCGAGCGCTTCCTTGACGGGTGTTTTCCAGATATTTTTTTATTAGAAGATTACACAGTCAAGATCGGTGACTTCGGCCTGGCCACTGTCAAGTCGCGCTGGTCCGGATCAGAGCAGGTTATGCAACCGACCGGGTCCATCCTCTGGATGGCGCCAGAGGTAAACCGGTTTCTGTGAGAAACAATAAATTGCTTGAGACTCGCCTTTTCACCGTTGGAAGACCCTGAACTTCTGCGTCGCTTAGTGCCTCATTGCGCTTTAGATTGCTTCAATATGATCGATTGAAACGCTCCGTTTTGCTCGTTGGTAGGTTGGACGAATATGTGCTGAAAAAAACTAGTTCATTATTATGAGAAATTCTTGACTTCTCAAGCTTAGCAGTTGTGCCAAACAAGAGAGGTGCAAGATGCGGATAGCGTCATGAGAAGTCAGGACAAAATCCTTTCAGAACTCGGGCACAAAAATTCCTGTGATCACCCTGTTATTGCTTCGAGCCTAGGAAAGTTGCAGATGAACGCCTGGATCCTGGCGGGAGTGGCCAACGTCCATCTAAGATGCCATCTGGTGTATGTTGACCAGTTTTTACAATGTGGTGTTCTTTGTGATTGGCCTGCAGGTGATACGGATGGCCGATGGGAACCCTTACACGTTCCAGTCCGATGTCTACGCGTTCGGCGTCGTCATGTTCGAGTTGACAAGCGGAACACTGCCCTACGGCCACATAGGCAATAGAGACATGGTAGGCGGGCGGCGCTTCGAAGATATAAAAAAGTTACTTTCGTTGTAAAGTTGATAAGCGAGCTTGAGTTTCATGGAGTTATCAGTGAAACGACTGCGGCAGAACTCGGTTGGTGCTATCTCGTAAATTGTATTCTGGCGCAAAGGAACAAGTTTCGGTTCCTTGATGCCTGTGCTTGCACGAAAGCTTTTCCCGAAACCTAATTAGCGTCACTGTGCGTTACGACATCGCCATTTCGTGGCGATAAACTGAAACCTAGGTTTGAAGCATGAAGGCTGTTTCCTCCAGTAGTTAGGTTCGTGAACGTTCTGCGGCAAACATAGAATTTCTAATGCGAAATTTGCCTCGTGCTAAAAAGCTTCGATAAGCTCTGAAGTTGAACTCTATTGACCCGCTATGTTTATAATCGTCATTATCGTACCTTCCATTTGTGAGACTTCATGCGGCTGTCACGCTTCTTTTGATTGCATGTCGTAAATCACCCGCCGCTAGCGTGGTCTTGCAGCTACGTTCGATCCTTTGGTCAAAGGATTTGTTCACTGTGTTGACGCTATCTTGGTATTGTGAAGATCCTGTTTCAAGTCGGACGCGGATTTCTCCGGCCAAAGCTGGACAAGATCCGGTCGGATACGCCGCGCGCCTGCAAACGTCTGATTGTTGATTGCATAAATAAAAACCGCGATGACCGGCCATTGTTTCCCAAGGTGAGGTCCGGGCGCCATGGAAATTTTCTATGCACTGTGTCACTCGTTATTATTGTTCCGTCGTGATTACCGACGTCTTATTGCGTTTTTTTGCTTTGTTTCTTCATGTTTATCCCTCGTAACGAAGTTTGGTTTTGCAAAGACGACCTTGACTTTCCGGCTGGTTTCAACTTATTGCTCCCTCCGTACGTCATTATGTATTAAGGATTAGGGTAAACAGGGAAAGCGTCGGACCCAGGTGGATGGGTTAAGTAGGTTAACCAACCCCTGGTGGATGGCTTAAATTGGTGCCCCTGGTGGCGCACCTATTTAAAATAGGTGAACCTGCGTGTAAAAAAGGAACGGAAAAGAACTGAGGCGACGTAGTTTTTAGTCAAGATAAAATACAAATTGACAGCGGTCGCAAAAAGGGATATTGGAAGCAACTTTTGCGTGCAACGATTTATTGCAACACTGTAACGACGGCGAAGTTGATCTAAGAGAACGACTATAAAGCAAATGCTTTTTTTCAAAAGTCAATGCTTGTGCTGAACCAGCAAAGGAATTTTGCCTGAGCAAGGTGTGGTTGCCGCGCTTGATTTCGATTTGACCGACGACAATTTACGACTGTTCGTGTGGCTTGTCGCCTCGAGATCGTCTTTTTCACCCCGAACTCAGCTGCGATTATCCCTGTACCTATTGGTTCAGCTTAACCGATTTATTTTTTTAAAGATGTTGATTCTTTTCTTTTTCTTCATCAAAGTTTTGCTGAGGGGCAGATGAGCGACGATGTCGGGAAGTTCATCCCTAAAACGTTTTCTGTTACCGTTTAATAAACGCAGGGGGCCCGTACCCGACAATAACCGAAACGTCGGTTCCAGGTGGGTTTTCGACGGAACCGTATCTTGATTAGGGGCGAAAACAGCGACCGAAGCGTTTAAAAATCACGTCACCGTTCATCGGTTCCTCCCCCCTGTCGGTTCGCAACTTTTCGCAAATTTGCAAAATTTGTAAATCGTTGTCACCGGTTTGTGTGAAGTCATTGACGATGTTACTTCAACCTCAGTGTGCACGACACGAATTTTAAGCAAGAAACAAAACAGATTTATGCAGAATTTTTTTACATCCCAAACGCTTTTCGCGGCACAGAATGCTCAATCGGCTTTTCTTTTCCAAAACAAACAGATTTTCTTTTGGTACAGAAAGTTTTCCAAGCTCTTTCGGACAAATGACAAATGTTTCAGCGAAAAAAAACAGTCCCCCAGAGGGGTACTAATCCCCCCGGCGGTACTATCTGAACTGACCTTTACCCGACCGTACCCGTTTTCACAGATTTGGACCGACCTGAACGAGATCTACAACTCGCTGCCGAGGATTTTTCGCAGCCAATCGGATCCCGGATTTCTCAACCGTTCCGCTTCGTGGAGCGGCGGGGACTTTTTTCGCGCACCAAAGACGCCATTGACGCAAAATTCTTTTACGTTCGCCATCGCCTGACCCCGAGAAAGGGACACGACGCGGTGCTGAGGCCAGGGCCCGCGGCCCCAGTCTACGCAGTGGGCCTTCGGTCCACGCTTCCCGGTGCAAGTCCTTTTTCTGCTGTTACATGCACAACAACAGTCGGACCTTGGCGTCATTCTCTTTCGGCGTGATTGATTTTATTCTTAAAACGTTCTTTTCCTGTTCTGTTTTATCTTTTCCTCTGACCTGTGGTTGATTGATTTACAAGGTAGGTGCGAACTCCCCACATACCGTGCAAATCCCCCCACATAC
>JGI24021J15306_10004006_pt1 | contig 16921 bp, 7 predicted proteins | sample Ectturendosymbi1_FD_15306 | JGI IMG/M metagenome (IMG submission 15306) | reverse complement strand
GAAATGACCGGCCGGGGGGGCGGCCGCCCCCCCTGCCCCCCCGTCAGTTTCGCCACTGGTTCTAACACTTCTTCATACTAAAAAAATTCTCAAATCGAAAGGCTGAATACGTTCATTTTAAGTTAATTCAAAACGTGCAGTATGATAACAATGATAACTACAGAAACACAGTGCAGAGGATATAAATCAGCTCATTCGAAGATACTGGACCTGCAAGACATGCGCGCACCGGATAAGAAAAAATTGAATAGTTGAACAAGTTTTGCCAATCTTCTTCACAATATTTCGTCATACAGAGTTTATACCTACAGTATGTCGCACTCTCTGCACCTTCAATACCTTCAGTTAATTTCATATTACGCAATGCTAGAAACTAATCCTGGAAGCTGGGAGATTGTAAAAATTGCAAACGTGCCATTTCGTTTTCTTGGCCTGCAAATATGTTTATCAATGAGAACTTGTGTGACGTCAATCATTAAAGTATCATTGTATCAAATAAGATTTTTTCCTGTTCATGATATTAAAATTCTCTACATTAGACTATAAGTGGATCATCAACGTTAGACAAAATTGCGGTATAGGTGGAAAACTGATCAAAAGTGCGTAGACCTATCGGTCCGCAGTGGCACAGAACTTTTTTGTCTGCATTTCAATTCCTATATTATATAACGTTTTGAAGAATTACTGTAAAACAATGCACTGGGTAGCCTGAACGTCATCGTTAAAAATTGACTGGAAACATGTAAATCATGCAGTCTTCCTAATTTGTCTAACGTTACGAAGAATTGCGAAAACGAACGATTCAATTCGTTTCCATTTTGGTACCACAAATTTCAGAGAAACCCTCCAAAGTACAAGAACCCAAAGTGAAATTACTAAGGTAACTGATACGGCACAGTTTTAACCAGGGCTGTGGAGCCGAAGCCCAAGCGATTTTGGATGGCTAGAGCCGGAGCCAAAATCTTTTTGATGGTGGAGCCGGAGCCTGAAATTTTGGTTCCAATTGCATAGACATATTTTGTGGGGAAACGACTTTTGCCAATATTGCAGTAATTTTTGGTTGTCAATGGACGAAATTGTTCTGGAGCCTGAGCCCAAAACGTCTAGACCTTGGAGCCGGAGCCAAAAAATTCAGATGCCCGGAGCCGGATCCTGAAATATGAGTTCTGGCTCCACAGACCTGACTTTAACGACGTTATGGTCCCTAAAAAAGCCACGTTAGCTGGAACCCACATAAAACAATCACACTACACGCAGAAATGAAGTTGAAAACAATTCATGTAATTAAAGGTCATGTGATACGAATTTGCTCCTATATGCAGGAGCAGTGGCTCTCCGGCGTCTCGGGAAAGCGCCCATTCGGCCCATGCTTAAGAAACACCTATTTACCGATTATTGAAATAAATTTCGGTGAAAATACTGCGAACAAATTACCTAGTCGTGATTGTATTTCTCAACCCTCAAGAGCCCATACTGGTGGATTAGGTTTTCACAATAAATTGAAGACAGCTTAAAATTATTTTCGTATTTAAAAGTGTCTTGAAGTCGATTCAGCAATCAAAAGCATGAATGCAAATTGATGAAATGGTAAGAAATGGCACTCAACACATCCGATATACTTGATACTATTTAGCAAAAATATGACAAAGCAGTCGACGTTTCTCATTTCCAGGTGTCGCACAGTGAGAATATAATGTTTCACTATAGGCTACCCTACATAAAGATCAGTTAGGCTTATGGCATTTATTTAAATCTTATTCACTCTATTCAGATTAAGAGATCCAGCTTCAGCCAACTTCACACTGAGTTTGTGTTTCCTTGGTATCAACTGGCCACAAATGTTTTCCTCTATGTCATGCTTGTCTTTTAAGTTTAGTGATTGTAAGTTAAGATATCACTGAAGTAAACTCACACCACGCTGGTTACTCTGCCAGACGACAGATGACAGTTGGAAGAAACGCTAATCTGCATGCAGCAAGTGGGATGTGTTTTAATATCTCGTATGCATGGGCGTCGGTAAAGGGGGAAATACGGACATTTATCCCCACTGGAAATTGGGAATAAGAAGCAAAAATTTCTAGAAAACCTCAACTTAGCAGCTAATTTCCGATTTAATTCATTTAATTGTTGCAATGACAGTTTATTTGCCCTTATGACACTGCACAAGAGCCAGGTTCACTGTTCTGGCGTCATGCAAGTAGGAGATTGCAGTTCGCTCATGTTCGGTCCTTTTCCTGCAGAGAAGATTGCGAAACTTGCTATCAGATTGTTCTACTGTTGATCTTATTGCGTAACAATAACACGGCAATGAAACTTCAAACGTTCACTTCAATTTTCGCTAGTAGGCGTTTTTCCGCATGTGACCAGCCAACCAGGGTTCCCACTCAGAGCCGGAGAAAGGGCCCCCCGTACCCCCGTCCGCGGGGGAGCCCCAGGCAAAAAGGGGGCCCCTAAATCTGACTGAATACCTTTGTTAGGTCATATATACGTCTAGGCCTACACACCAGAAGGTAACCCACCAAGAACTGATTTCCCTTTCAATATTCATATTTATCTAATACGTCAAAAAAATTGATCTTCGCATGACCCAGTGGAGTAGCAAGGGGGGCCCAGGACCCCGGGCGGCACCTTCCTGTGGGCGGCACTTTGTTGATTAAAAATAAATTTTTGATAGGAGTTTGAAAGTTGTAGCTCTACTTTAATATTTTTAAAGAAATTTTAAAAGTTTTAAAAGTTGTAATTCTTTTCAGTTTTTGTCGTTAGAAGCCCTAGACTGGAAGGCTAGCCTAGAAATAACAAGAAATGTGGTTGTTGAGTGAGCAAATTGATAAAATGTTTACTCAAATTTTTGGGTCAAATCCAATGTGTATTAATGTGCATCAGTGTTATTCTTGAAATCAGGACTTTTTTAACACACTTAAGTGGAGGCAATTGTGCCCCAGTCCTTGCATCTTTTTCTCCAGACAAGTAATTTCCCCATCCCAGTAAAAAGTCCTTGGAAGAAAGAACAGTGATGACATTCGACCGCACACTAACAAACATTAATGGTCCATTAGTTCGAGGTTTTATGTGCCACGACAGCTGGACCGGCGCGTAACCAGCTTGGGACACTTCGGGGCGAAGAGTTTTCTAAAAGGAGCCCAAAGTTTTTAAACTATGTCCAGTAGTTTCAAACTATGTCCAACACATTTTTCCAGTGGGGAGAACAAATTTTCAGGGGTGCTAAGCACCCGCTTATATTGAAGTAAACGCTTATATTGAGTCAACATTTGTGTGAAAGCTAGAAAGGCTTATATAAATGTGATCTTTGTTGCAGATCGTAAACATGTAAAATAAAAAGAGGGTGATAGCTCAGAAAAAAGATTTTCGAAAACTGCTTCATTGATATAGTTCGTTTTTCTGTTCTTCTTCTAATTCAAAAACTGCAAGCATTTGCAATGCAAACTTTTGTGCAAGGTTGTGTTTTAACGTTTTTGTACATGTTTTCAACCAGGATGAAATTAAAGCGATGAAGAAGTTCTTCATTAATGATGTGAACTACATTTATTGTCAAATTTACCGGGCGGATCCTGCTTAGCACGCATTTTTGTGTAAACACTATATTAATTGGGACAATACAAAGACGTCTTGTTTATAAAACAATTTTCTGAAATGCTTACTTTTGGAATGTGATTTCTTATTTTTTAATTATTAAAATATTATGGTTTTTTTATACAGTTTTCAGTTGTTAGAATAAGAGTAGCATTAATGATGTAGCTCATTTTGGAACATCTGTTTTTAATTTTTTCACTTCTAAGAATATAGCTGCATACTAATATATTGAGAAAATCAAGGGCGTACGCAAGGGGCGGAGGGGGTTAAAAACCCCTTGAGTTTGATAAGTTACAAAAATTTTATTACCTACCCAAAGGAGATTAATTGTTTTCGTATATTTTTGCTTGTTAATTTGTCGACATAGTGCAAATACCACGGAATGAATTTGCATGCAAATTTCAAGGAACATTGTAAATGGGCCAAAAAGTAATAATTAGGTTTTTGTGGGGATCTGGGTTATCGTCTGCATCCAGGAACCATCTCACCACTTTTTGCAGACCTTTCGTCCACTAAGATTGTTTTCCGCAATAGGTCACTTTATCGAAACAATTGTCTTTATTTTGTCTGCTATTGCTGATCAGCGCATGCGCTGACCACATTGGCTACATCACCAGTTTCTGTAGCACGATAGAACTGCTGCACGAGCTCAAAAGCAGCAATTGTTAACACAGAAGCATTCAGGCATTTGATAATGTCTCAACAGGGAAAAAGAAAAAGTACTGTAAAAGTTTGCTGGACCTCTATATACCTCTATATGCAAAAAAACGAAAGTTTTCCTGCCTACTTTATGCACATTCTCAATTCTTGTGTAGTTTAGCAAGATCCGATCTTGCAAACCAAGGTGTGTGCAAGCCAATCCAGTCGCACACCTTCTATGCTCGACTGCTCGTATTCGACGAGATATTAGCGCAGCCTGATTTTGCAGTTGTAAAGTGCTCTGACGTAGTGATGAGTGTGTTTTATTTTACTCCCCTGTTTTAACACGCATCCTGATATTTTGCAGTTTTGAACTGCTGTGTCATAGCATTGAGTGCATTTTCCTCCGATATTTTAACTTGGAGCTCTAATAGATTATATTCATTGCAATGACACGTGAAATAAAAAGAGTGCGCGTGCAGAAGATGTAAACGCACTAATTTGTAATCTGTCACGGCTATGCGCACGTTTACAAAAAGGCCTGTTCATTAAAGTATGAACTTTAATTTTTACGTCCATCCATTGTGAGTTCGGCTTTTATTTGGACTTTTTGTCCTTGTACAAATGAATATTTCACTTTCCACTTGTGGTTCATATTCGTTCATATGAATTAATTCTTGCAACAAATCTATTAGTTTTTGTAGATTATTCGAAGTTTCAGCGGACGGTTAATATATTTTTCTATGGTTTGGAACAAATTGTAATGACATAAAAATGCATGGTTCAAATNTGNTAGCGATTCNATACAATACATGATGAATTCTGAAAATGCAATGTACAATTCGTAAGGGCACTATCGATGCTCATGATTCATGCACTTGGTTCATTTGCTACTATATCATCAATCGAAACGATCATTTCCTGATTAACGCAATACAACACTATCGTTNATTGCCATTACGCAAAACGCATTCTCAGTGTCACATGTTTCAAGATTTACTCCAAGTCAGAAGTGTAATACAATCTTGGCTTTCTTGTGGCGTACTTTGCAGACTTGTCGATTGATATTTCGTTGAAGAATCAGCTTCGCATACATTGCTTTCATCACTGTCCGTGTTGTGAGACGCAGTTCTCTCAACAACGATTATGTAAATTGTGTCAACAAACTTCGCCAAAACGTTGGTTTGGAAACATGAATATTACGTCCAATTGTGACGTCACAAACAGCGTTCACGAAATAGAAATGACCACCACATGCCACTGAATGAAATCCTCCCATAAAAATTTTCTGCGTACGCCACTGGAGAAAATCTTACTGCTGGAATGAGCATGCAATTATTTTGAGTTATTCATGAAAAACTTGTAAAGACATGTACAGATTTTGAATTGTAAATGTAAAGAAAAACATAAATTTTGAATGCCAACACTTTGGCATAGATTTTATTATAATGGCAGTAAATCACGTGACTTGTCGAACAATCAGCAAACGTCAGCTATGCAGCGACATAAACTGTATTTATCCAAATGTGCATGTTCTTGTTCTTATATCACTGATGCTGAAAATCTTCCTGCACAACTGTGTCCGTGGAGCGCTGTCCAATGGAATTGAGATTTAAAAACATACTTCTGAAATCGTTGCAAAAAACATTGACCGCAACAAGAGAAGCCTATTCTCTCAACTTTCATGTCAAAATCCTCGAATCCTCTCGAAAGCTTGATTGGACTCCACAAATTCTCTCAAACGCTAGTTTCGACACATGAAGTTCTACCGAAAGATTGATTTGTTCCTTAAATTCTCTCGAACGCCACATTAGATTAAGTTCCTTTAATTCTTCGAAAAGTAGTTATGGCTCATATTTGATAAATCCACTGCCCACTGCATTTCTTACTTATAAAGTGTTCTCTAAGGTATTTAGCTTCTTCCTTAGTAACGTTTGCCATTCGCATAGTAGTAATCCTCACGTAACTGCATTCATGTGCTTGCTCGTTTGAGCCACAGTATAGCCCTATAGTCATTTTTAGTCATACCTCAATAGTCATTAAATTTAACAGCGGAGATTTGGGCAGATTATTAGGTAGGGTTTAAGACTTGCATCGGTGCGCAGTTGTTGCCAGAAACGACAATAAAGTAGCGCATGGGTTCTTGACGAACAAGTCAATAATTTACAAGTTACACTACTTGAGGTCGTAGCTGAAACGCAAAAATCAAGTTTCCACTAAAGGAGTAACAATTTGCTGTAACGCTCAATCGTCGTGAAGTTAGCGTGCTCTTGTGGTGGCACGTGTATTGGTTGGAATGTCTTTCAAATTGTACGGTTTCAAATCTGTGCCACTGACTCACTGCTATAGTGCAACATTCACTGCGAAAGGAGCCGCCTGACTCAAAGTGTCCCCGGGCCAAATTAAATTCCCACCCTTGGATCAGGCAACGCATTTTACATTTTCCGAAGTCCTACCCTTCTGTTGACGTATAAAAGGGATTGTCAACATTGTTTCTGGTTTAAGTTCAAATCCGCAACAGTCAAAAATGTCGTTCTAAATATGTTCGATTTGCGTATGAAAGCTGTGAGCCGTTAACAATACCAAACCGAAGTCGTGTGCCCAACTAATTTCATGTTTTGTGCCAAACAGCAGAGCTCGCAGGTTTCACTAATCTTTATTCATCTTTGTTAACATCTGCAAGACGAAACTTTATCTGAAATCTAAGAAGCCACCTTCTCATTTGGTTAGTGAGTTAATCAAAAGACGTTGCTTTCCCCGTTTATATTATTCATTTGTATTCTAAATCGTAGTTCACTTTTCATAGGTTATCATTTAAGAAATTTTCCAGCTCCCAAACGTTGGCCGATCTATAGCATTCTTACATATTAAGCATTGTAAGTACACATTGCATAAAAATCTGAAAAAGAAAAAGTTATTAACTTTTTTGAGATGGTCAAAATGTGTGATGTGACCTAGTCACATTTTTCAATTCGAGTCATAAGCTCTTCAAATTACAGTCGAGTCAGAATCACCAGGAATTTTTCCGAGATAAATCTGAATCGAGCCATGACTTGGTGGGATAGGATCAATTCTTGTCACAAAAGTGCCGAGTCACTTGGAACCAACGGTTTGCGAAGTCGATTAAAAAAATTACATCTCTACCGTTTTTACTTTAATCTGCGTTTGGCGCAAATCGAATCGAGGGCAACGAAGTGGTGCAAAGGATGCGCTTGAGTTGCTGGACGATGCGCTTAAATAGTGCCGGTATCAAGCGAAAGTTCTGACCTGTTATTGTTTGTCAGTCAATTTGCTTCTCAGAATAAAGAAATAAAGTTTGGCAATTACTTTTTTAATGTGTGTTGTGTAAATTAAAACATTTTGGTTAGATGTCAGGTACTCAAAACAAGATACAGTACGGAAAAAACTTGAACTACTGAAATTTTTTCGACTTAGTGTCACACCTCCATTATTTTTCTTTTCTTCACGTTAGCCCAAACCCTAACCCGACACACTTATCTAAACACGAATCCCTAAGCCCTAATTATCAGTTTTCTCAACGTATTTGATATGTAAAATATTACTCTATGCATGCGTACATGGCGTGAAGTCAGAAATTTCGCTTGACACCGGTCGCCGACGCCGGAACTCTAAGCACAAAAATTAGAGTTCAGGTGCCGGAATCCTAGCCACTGCCTATTTCTTTAAAATCTAAATAATTAAAAGCTATTAACTTTCTTTCTTGATATGGTCAAAAGGAATGATGTGACCATGCTACATTTGTCAAGTCATGAGTCAAGTCGAGCCATAAGCTCTTCAAATTGCAATCGAGTCAGAATCACCAGGAATTTTTTCGAGATGAATCTGAATCAAGTCATGACTTGGTGGAATAGGATCAATTCTTGTCACAAAAGTGTCGAGTCACTTGGAATCACTGGTTTGCGAACTGGAGTAACAAAACAGACATGTTAACTGTTTTTACTTAGTTTGATTTAGCCCGAAATCAACTGCTTCTTTCAAAAACGACTTGGAGACTTTGTAAAAATGACTCGCATCGGTTGCGATTCAAATCATTGTGTATTAGATTAAGTCATGTTTCATTAAAAGTGACTAAATTTTGAGTTATTGCGTTTTTGCTACAGGGCATGACATGATTTGGTCATTTATTTGAGTTGCGCAACCACTAGTTTTGATTTTGAAATATTACAAGTTCAAAACTTTTGCTTAAATCAAGTACGGCGTCAAAACTTTTGCTAAATACAAGTTCAAACCTTTTGCTAAAATCAAGTAAGGCGTCGAATACAACAATAATCAATTTTATTTCACTGAGCACACTTTTGGTGTATCAAGAAATCAACTGAATATTTTATAATTGTTCATTGAAAGGAATCCTTTCCCAGCTAACAATGGGGCACTGAATATTTTACGCTTTTTGTTTTATTTTCGTTTTTCTTTGCGAAACACTGCAACACTTGAGGCTTGCGGTTGCTACGCGACCTTGGAAATCTCGACTGGAGATCTGTGGAGGTACTGTAACGCCCCATAATCAAGGCTTGATATTATTTAGAATGTCAACTGCGCCAAGAAATCTCGCATGAGGTTTCTTTCAATGTGTTGTGAAGTGCTTTTTTCTCTGTGCTTCTTGAATGAAAGGTGTTTTAAGTGATGTATGACAGAGCCCCAAGACCCACAGCAAACTATTTGGTTGGCAGCACGCGTGACAATGTTGGACCAGGCACGTATGATGTTCCAACACCCAGCGCTAAGTATGTTAAAGCAGATGGATATGCGCCCTTTCAATCGATGTCTGGAAGAGAAACGATATTTCATGTGGGTGATTTGGTTATGGCAGCACCAGGACCAGGTTCTTACGATCCTGGATTCGCTCAAGAGCACAAAATAGGCGGAAGTGCTTTGGCAAACAGAGGTACCAGATTTAACGCCCCACCCATCACCAGTCATGAGACTCCTGGTCCCGGAAAATATGAGATTTCAAAAAAAAGCGATTGGGTTCGCAATGTTAAAGGGACCAGTTCATTTCTTCAGCAGACGCTCCAGGCTGAGAAAAGTGGCAAAGCAATCGTCACAAGCCGAGTGAGGTACCTCAGAAAACCTGACGCCCCATCGATTCCTAGCCCAGGCCAAGCATATGGTTATGAAGAAACAGAAGACGGAACACTTCGAAAGCAGGCGCCTCCTGGCAAAGACGGTAGTTTGGGGCCTGCTTATTACAAAGTAGCTGCAGAAAAAACCGCTACCACTGCAAAGTATAAAGGCGTTCATTTTGGCATGTTAAAAGCTGAAAGAATGAAGTTCAGCGGTAAGGCGGGTCCTGGACCTGGAGAGTACAACGTATTGACTGAAAAACCTACATCTGACATGACGTCCGTGTTAAATCCCGAAGGTAAGAAATTTGAATCTCGTTTACCCAGGTATCATGAAATAGTGGCAAATGAAGAAGAAAAAAAAGCAGTCCCCGGTCCAGGAAAATATGAAATCAGCGGACAGTTCACGAAAAAGCCAGCTCCAATAAACGTAGAGGGTTTGGAAGTTGAGCACCCTCCGTTTATGTCTCAGGCAAGGAGGTTTCATGATTCTAAAGAAATTACCCCTGCTCCAGGCGCATACAATGATCCCCGACTGGCTCTTGAGTCGTTAAAAAAAGTCACTGGTATGAAGAGAAGTCCTTTCGGCCAAACTGCTGTGCGGTTTCAGCCAAGCCGCAAAGCGAAGTCCGTTCCAGGGCCTGGCCACTACAACATATTTAACACAGGCATGGCGCAGGAGAGCTTGAAAAAAGCTTACCTGGAAAGCACTAGAAGCGGTGCTTTCGGCACAACGTCAGCGCGCATCATGCCCATCATTCAAAAACACGAGGTCGCCCTGCCCGGACCTTCGCATTATCAGCCAAAGCGCTCCGAGGAGAAGTATAAAAAGCAGCTGACCTCAAACTTTGCCTCTCTCAGTGACCGGCTTGGAGCTGCTGCGTCACAGACAGTCCAAGACAACCCACCTCCTGGTTCGTACGAAGTAGCCGTGTCACACAAGTATTCGCAAGACAAGAAAACGACCGCGATTCCGCGAACGAAAGAGGCATTCCGTCGAAACCGGGCTTTCTTGGCTGGGTCTAACAGATTTGCTCCTCCTCGCGACATGGTAACCGATGAACCGGAAAAGGACACTCCTGGTCCGGGCACTTACGATCAAGGTTCTAGCAACAAAGTGAAATTGGCCCTCATGGCAGGGAGAGACAGCAGATTTAAGAATTTAAACAAGGAACATGTCCCTGGGCCCGGTGCCTATCAACTGAGTCCCTTGCTGGCCAACACCTTGCTGAAAGGGACATTTAACGCGACTTTGCATAACCCGATATCGCACACATTGGACAGTTCAAGAGCTGCAACAGCAAAACAGGCTTTTTTGCTTGGCGTTTAAAAATATGTTTTCCCATACTTGCAATATATGCAATCTATGTGCCTGCACTTTATTATGAATGGGTCAGTGGCCGTGGAGTAAATAACAAGCATGGTGTTTGTTTCAGCAAGCCATGCGATTGATTGCATACCTCTGGAAGCGTTGGTGTGTTTGCAATGATAGCTTCACCATCTTGAGCATGTGTAACGCTAAATGTTTCAGTACTTCAATGCACTACCGCTTCCACGCAGGCTAGTTGTGTTGATTCGGTGCTCAGCAGACCCTCGATCGGAGGGGTCAGTGGTTGCGAAACGAAGTCATGATTTTCTGTTCTTTATTTTCTTTTCGAATGAAATGCTACGCAGAGTGCTGTTAAACTTCGTGCTCCACATGTTGTTTAAATGCAATAGTTTCCTTCGGACGCTGGCTAAGTGAAGACTGTTTCAATCACGGCAGGGTAAAAAGGGCAGATTTTCTGTGACTTTGCCCACACTTTTTTTCGATTTTCCCCCAAACGCCCGGTCCTGAACTGGCACCANAAGTGTTTGCATTGTCGCAGAAATGAAGTTGTTGGCGCGTGTCGGTTGACTTTCCGCAAAATATAGTTGATTAAAAAGAAGACAAATCCCACTGGAATAAAGTTTTCTCGTCTTCATTTCTGCTTCTTTTCTACCGTTGAACATGCCTGCGCTGTGCTTTTTGCAGAATGCAAACATTTATCAGCTCCTTTATGAAAAAATCCACTGTATCGCATATTCTTAGGTCCAGTTTGAATCAATATAAGGTGAACCCGTGTCAAATCACTAGCATCCGAATTGGAAGTTCCCTCAAGTGTAAACCTTAGCGATAAGCCAATGAAATGTGCAAGCACAAATAATGATAATTACCCGATTTCAGGGGCGTGCAGATAGTGGTGAGAACGGGGCAACAGCCCGGGGCATCCAACGAGTGAAATTACATTCAAAGAGATAATGTTACTAAATGCTTCCTCGCACTGTAAGGCTGCTAACACACGCGGCATGTATTAATTTTTTCTAAACTTATTTTTTGTCAACGCTAGATTTTACGAAATGCAAATGGCGTCATTTCTCACATTCCTTGTTACCAGCCTAGAATTTGGTGGGGGTTCGCAATCAGGCGGTTGTCCCGGGCATCACCAGACCTCTGCACGCACCTGCCTGGCTTCCGCACACATCGTATTACGACTAGATAACTTTATTGACGTTGCAACAGGGTGCCTCATAAAAAATCAGCAGCTGTAAGTAGAAATTGTATGCCACAAAAACGAAACTAACAAGAACATAGCGAATTGCAGCTCCGTCTTCTGGCCGGATACGTCGACCTGGTGTTGAAAGCAGCACCGTAGCAAGATCGTGATGGGTGTTCAACTAGAATAGAATGACGTAGCACAGCGCAACCTTGGGCGTCGTAAGGATCATTTCTGGGGGGTCAATATTGGCTTTTTCCAGGAGTGGCCAAAAGCATTTTTCCAGGGAGGGGCAGCTGTGATGAAATTTCATTTTATCAATTCGAAACGTGCGAGAAAAACAATTTTCTGCTATAAATTTGAAAGTAAATAATCAGATTTCAAAATCCTTCTGACGCCCATGTGAACACCATGACCCTCAGGGTTTGCAGCTCCATCGCTGCACCAAATCGTTACTCTCTGCGGTTAGGAAAACAACTCTTTGAAGATCACGGATTCTCTAGCTTTTCACGACACAAAAAACTGTTTCGTGTAAAACGAGCATTGTTTCGTCACAAAACCCTTTCACCTGGGCATTGTTTCGTTCGAAGGGACTGTTAATTCAATAATACCAATAAGCGACCGCTGCCCAGGAAGTCGTGTTAGAGTGTTAATCAGCAGCATTCATGGTTGTTATTCTTTCGTAATCTCACCAGAACACCTCTATATCTCTCCGAGCTAAAGTTATAGAGTGCGAGTAAAAGCTCAGTAAGAATGGAAGAGAATGTAGAGCGACGGGTGGGCCATTAAGTGCTTGTTGCGCAAGGATCAAAGTCCTTGGGAAACCCAGGGCTTTCTCTGGCAGAAAATCCCAGCAAAGCCTCGCATAAATAACTTATAAGGCAGTGATCGAGAGCCTCTAACCTTGAAAGCATGTCTTTCAAAAGGGTGGCGGGCAAAAGGTCCCGCCTGGCCTGTGACAGCGCGCACAGTCTAACGAGCCGTGACAAATGCAGTCGGTCGCATGAACCGCCAATGGAAACTGCACGCGCTACATTTAAAGTCCGCGACGAAAGTCAAATGCGGCACAAGCGAAAGATGCTCCACGATTGGCTGTTTGTCCAGCATCGCTTCACGTGTCCCTGATTAAAATGGCCGACCATTGGTGGACAACTTGCGCCAATGTGCGGTAGCCTGAAAGCATGCGGGATGTTTATCACTTATCGTGATGTTTATCACTTGTTTATCAAAAGATGTTTATCACTTATCGCGCTTTACGACAAACAACCCAACAAGGATGACTTCAACATTGAGCAGCAGACAGCACGCCTGGTTAGGCTTGAGTCGGTGTTTAGCATCTTTAGGCAGCAGCAGATGCTGCTTACCGAAAGCATCTGAGGAAAACCAAATGCTGGGCAACAGAAAAAAATGTCAGCTTTGCGGTTCGAAAGATTTCGGACAGGAGTGCACAACACCAGCCGCTTTCAAAAATTTTATGCGGCAGTGCATATGTAATTTAAATTATAAGTTATGGCGAGCGTGCATTAATACAGAATCTTTGTCTACTGTTCACGGGTACTTAGTAGAACGACAGCCAAACAGACGTGTGGAAGAAGGCTTGGCTCAGTGTGTGGAAGCAGAATAAGAAGGAATTCAAAAGCCAAAACTGTCCTGAACTCATTGGCGGCCGTAATTCATGAAAATAAACGTAATGCGGCCAGCATAACGAAAAGGTTGTGCAACTCTAGTTTGGGAAAAACAAACTCACTGCCACCAGAGCATTTCCTGCCCCTGATACATGCTGATAAACGTCGAAGTTCAACACCTTGACTCGCTACAAAATTTAGGTTTTCTGGGCAGAATTTTGAAATTAGCTCGGTGTGGCTCTCGAGTTTGTGTTTGTTTTTTATCANGCTATTGCAATGGTGAACAATAAAAGCTACAACCACACCAATAACCGGTCAACGATAGAAAAAAGGCGAGCAACAGCTCTGACTTCAAACAAACAAACCACACATTCAATCTGAACGGAACGCGCAGAGATTCTGAAATAGAAATAAGCAGTTGACCGCTTCTCGAACGGACGCAAATAAACGATGCAAAGCAAGGCTTGACTAACGCAGTGGTTCCCAAACTGTGGTACGCGTAGGCCTTCATGGTGGTATGCGAGAGGGCATACTTTCTGTTTTTCTTCTTCACAAAAAAACTGTGTTCATATCTTTTAATTACCGGGTTCTGTTAATGAATTCCTGAATTTTTGCGTACGCTTTTAAATGGCCATTACAAATTCTCACAGCCATTTTGTTTATGTCGCATTTGTCTCAATTTTGGTGTTTCAAACTTTTGATCGAATGATATTTACTAGATTAATTTTCCTGGAACAAGGTGGTATGCGGTGACAGCCCCGGATTCACAAATGGTACGCGATCAGAAAAGTTTGGGAACCACTGATCTAACGCATAAAAAAATAAATAGCATCTTTTCTTGACTCGTGAAGTTCGTCAATCCTTTCTGTAGATATGTCCGTGTACTCGGTTCCGAACGCGGGGATTCCCCGCTGCAAGCAATTCGCGGTACAGGCCTGGGGCCGCGACACAAGTGTCGAATCGTGAGATTGGCCCCGAACCGGACAGCGTCCAAACTGCGCCGTGACAGCGGCCAACAGTAGCCAGCAGTGGTCGATCTGAGCGTGGCCAAGGGCCACTGCACGCCGTGATTCGAACAACGAACCTTCAGGACGCACCTCTTCGCGAACAAAAATCAAGCGCCGCCCTGGAAAACGTAACAAAGCGGCTTAGTCACGTGACAAGCCGCAGGTGTACCACGTCACACGCGCGAAATCCCAGCCAATGCAACAACAGTCTTTAAATCATTCGTTCTCGATGTTGTCAGGCCCATGGACCATCCTTGCATTCGATCAACCACTTCGCACAACATGTGAGATTCACAAAACTACAAACACAAAAACCTAAGAAATAGTCTTACATAATTTATTGTAAAGTGAAAGTGAAAGTTACAAATTTTTAGGAACGTTTTATCTCAAATGTATGGAACTCTTTGTGGACCACCACAAATTGAGAATCACTGCTTTGATCGAGTGACAGTGCATGGACAAACCCAAACACCAATTGCACCTCGAATATTATTTCGTTGGTCAGCCGTTAACTTGAATTGAGCAGAGATTGAATAAAATGAAAATGCATCGGCACGACGATGGCGTTGCGTTCACTGTCGTGGCTGAACATTCATAACATTCCGGGAGCTTAACTTCCGGAGATCATTTTCACAACGACTGGTTGCCTTCTTTTACTGTCTGGCTGCAAGTTCTACATTCACTATAAGAGTCGGCATTTGCGATCGAAGCCTGAGCAAGCGCCCAGAACATTAATGTTTTTAAAGCCTTCTGCCCTGAATAGAAGTCCTTCAAGACTAATGTTTTTCTACCTTTTTACTTTTTGTTTATTCTGTTCACTGGATATGAAGCTATGCGGTAGGCGTTTATTTGTAAACTCTAATAACCCTCAGCACTACTGATCGCGGTTTTCGTTTTTTTAACAACAATTTATTTTTTAATTCCAACTTAAAATCGCTGGAGAGTGCGACAGAACGACAACAGGGACTGATCACCGACTGGAATCCACAGCTTCTGAGACTGGTGTACGTATCGATGCAAACTCACCGGCACGTCAGCATCAACTGATGCTTTCAGTGCAAACAGCAGCAGTGAGAGAGCGAGCATCTTAACCAACCTCCACCAAACGTATGAAACCAACAACATGCTTTACGACAGCTGAAGCGTCAGTTCGAATTGCCCGGTGATGATTTTTGGTGCCAATAACTGCTTTGGCGTTCAGTTGGCGATTTCTCCGAAATATCCGATGCTCACCCTTATAGTTAATTGTAACCAGCATCACAATCACTAATACGCCAGCGCAGGGTTATTTCTAAGGATATGAGATACGATTAACTGCCTCCAAATGCACCACTGCTCAGCAAAAGTACAAAAGAACGCGAAACTTTAACCACACAGTCGAGCACACTGGTTTTCAATCGCTCGCTTACCGATCTCGCCTTCTTCCCGTACTTGCTCGACTGCTTGCTGCCACTGCGCACACAAAAGTCTTATTTTCAAACGACGCAAAGTTTAAAGCTGATGGTTGAAAAGGCAGTTCGGGCGGTCAGGTTTTGTTGTCAAGTGACGAGCATCACACGGAGGAGGGACAATCAACAATTGCAACCTGACCACAACAGCGAGACAAAACTGTTCGAAGGGATAAACCAACTTCACATTTTTTCACAAGTTGGCGCTGGTTGTTTCAGCACCTTGCTTTCCGCAAGTCACAGAAAAAGTTTGTCAGAAAATCCAATAAAAAGAGAGATCGGAAGATCCAATCCTTCGAAAACGCAAATGTTTCACAATACTCGCCAATTCTGCCTCAATCTTTTGCAAATTTTTTCGTGGCTCAAGGGGCTTTTTGTCTTCTATGGGTGTGCCTGCAAACGTTTCACATTAAGGCAAAAGTCCTAAACGGGGGGAAGCCGCAACACAGGTCCTCCCACTCGCGACGACCCGGGGTCAGGCATCTCCAGTCGCGGGAAGAAGTCTTTGCGAACAACGTGCAGCGAATCAAAAATTCCATCGAATTCGCTCAACGTTAACATGGGCCTTCACACAACACGCCGTGATCAACTTTAGTGATAAGTTTCGTAGTGCGGGAGTAAAAGTCATTCGCATTGTCAGTGAAGTATGCCCCTGCTGCAGGCCTGCACAACTCAGCAAGCTCGAAGGGTCAAATCAGCAACATAAATTCGCTGCGGGCTCCAGAAGTCTGTTTCATTTCGATGCAGAGATTTCGTTGTAGTATTTCAGAAATTGCAGATCGACAATCATTTACTTGAGGTGGAGCTTTTGCAACATGTTCTACAATTGAGAAAGCTCTCGCGGGCCGCAAGAAAAGCTTTCGCGGGCCGCATGCCGCCCAGGGGGGTCAGGGGGGCATTTAGAATATCTAGTCAGTTTGTGGTTGTCTGAGAGGCGGTATCCCAAGCAAAATACTGTTGTTAGCCTAAAGCAAAAATTTTGCCCCCCCCCCCAAATTTTTGCGCTGGCTA
>JGI24021J15306_10004005_pt1 | contig 16922 bp, 8 predicted proteins | sample Ectturendosymbi1_FD_15306 | JGI IMG/M metagenome (IMG submission 15306) | reverse complement strand
ATCAGTGAATATTCTTTTCAAAAATCATTATATGCTTATTGTTAAATATATCAATGAATAATCATGATAAAATGTATTGTCATAGGAAATCTTAGGGGTGCATGTGCATCTGTGAAAATCCTGAAGGGGTACATGCTCATCTGTCGGAATGCTGAAGGGGTACATGGTAAGAGCAAGGTTGGGAACCCCTGGTATAGACAAACACAGCAGAACAATTCATAGTGAGTTTGGAGGTGGAACAACAGGGTTACAGACACTTTCTTAACGCTATTGTTCAATAACCCGTGGCACTTGGTACAACACTACATTCAGAGTAGGACACTGAGTCCAACCCTGGTCAAGGCCAGGTAAAGTATGGAAGTATTGTGGCCTGCACACGTCCTCAACCAAACAAACACTGCAACGCCAAGCACTCAGTCACAAAGTCAAATGCGGTTGTTGTGTCCAAAGAATAAGGATGAATATAAACAATCTGACTGCATCAAAGCACGCAACCATACGTTCTTAGAATTTCTGCATCATTCAAGAAAGTGGTATACATTTTTTCACGATAAGGCCTCAATGTAGGAATGTTGCATTCAGCCTGATGAATACTAACACTTGCTCACCAAGGGCAGGTTGTATAGAGCCCTGCACCCAAAATTATAGGCCACTGATTGTTTAACAATTTTGTCAATATTTGGTGCAACATTATTTTGTAGCATTAAATGGAAAACGCTTTCGTTTAAGCAACATTGTACCAGATTTACCGGTAGTCACAGATATGCAGGTTCCCACTCGGCCCGCATGCTTAATGTGTTGCGGTTGCTTGTGTGAACCTTTGCAAATTCTTTGTTTGTTTTATTCACTCTTCATAGCTTTGCCAATGCACACTACTTCGCAGAGTTAATACAGATTACTCCGACTAATTGCATATCGGTTAAACCAGTGGTTACCAAACACTTTTGAGCTGTTGCCCTAATCAAGGTAGGGATTATGTCTTATAATCCTTAATATTTCGCAGTGATCGCACATAATACAGAACAACATTGTGGTTTTGGTTCTGCGGAACCCCCAAAAATCGCCTATTACCCCACTTTGGCAACTACAGGGCTGAACGCTATAACCGCGTTTTCACATAAGATTTGAGAATCTCAAGCCATTCAAACGTGAAAAAAATAGCATGGTTAATCGCACAAACCGGATATTTCAATATAAATGTTATTTCAATTTTTAGATTTAAACATTTATTCCATGCCGCTTTAATGTGAGCAAAAGAAACGGTTGTGAGATCAAGCAAGTGAGTGTCGCCATTGGGATGGCCAGAAAGCAAAATTACTCTTTCTTTGGCCGAGAAGTCGCTGTCGTATGGTGGTCTGTAGCTGCCAAGCCACATTTATAAACTTATTCTCACATTCAACAATAGTGTGGCTCAAGTGCAGTTGAATTTTCATAACTATCCATTGTCACATAGCAGAAAAGCACAACGGGAGCACTGTATAAAATTAGTACCATGCAGGTGTAAGGACACTAGGGTGCATTTGAAAATGGGAATTTTGAAGAAGTTTTCACAATTTTTTTGGCCCGTATTTTATGCCCTGCCACTGTGATACGTAACAAATATGAAAAAGTTCAGGCCAATCGAAACATTTCTAGGGGGTCCACACAGCAATCTGATGATCACATATTTCAAAAATACGATTTATTTGTTTTAACAATCAATTTAATTCCTTCTATGCTTCAGAATGTATACCAGTCACAAAAAGAGGTCGTAAACCTTCACGCAGATTCATTGTCAGAAGTATTACACGGATTTAATTTCCTTTTACAAGATCTTCTTCTCAGATCTTGCTTCTCATCTTGTGCTTTTCAGCGGCTTGAATAACATTTTGATAATTTTGCTCAACTTTACGGCAGACAGAAAATCAGAACTCATTCGAAGACCGCGTTCTGCAAGGTCGTGATGCAATTTAAGCAGATTTTCTACTGTGCAGATTCGTAACTGGTATTCCTTGGCCATTTACAAATTAGCTAATTGAAAAGGTTCGTAGAAATTTTCTCTGGGTCGTCAGTGATTACAATCACAAAAAGCTCTGCTCAAGCGGCCTGCTGAGGTGGTGTCATTTTGACACATGTGACCAAAGTAGTTAATTTTGAAGACTAACAGATTTCTTAGAATAAATGCTAATGTTCCTGGATCTGGGTGCAGAGTTCTAGAAATCTATGGCTGTGCATCAGCAGGTGAATGACTCTTTCTAATCATATTGCTGTATTGTCTCATCGCTTTGGTCACTATTAAAATAACTGGATTTAAATTATTTTGAGGTCGGTGTTATTTCTCTTCTCAGAATTTACGCTCTCTCTCTTTCAGCTTGTCTGTTCACTTTTTTCTTAACACTTTGAGAACCGGCCTACGATATATTCGTACTTCGATTTCAGCCTAAGAAACAGCAGTTTGCGGTTGCCTTACCACCGCCCTAGCTCCTCCACCGATTGCACTAGAGAGCTGTTCAAGGGCACAAACGGATCGGCCAGTCTAGTAGATTGCACTCGAAAAAATTTGTTTGGTTGGGGGTTGCGGATTTTTTGTGACTAACGTCATAAGTGAAGTAGTTTTTGGGTCATTATGGCTCATGTTACCTGGCCTAGGGCCCAACCACTAGGCCAAAGTGTTTCGCTGAAGTTATCATTGGAAACTAGGCTCGAGTCTGAGTCTTTTGAGCCTTTGATCGACTTTCTAGCGTTTCTGGTTCAACAGTTATGATCTAAAATAAACAAATTAGTAAATTATCTAATTAGCTAACTAGTCAAATATTTTTACTAACTTACATCACAACTTTTGAACCCGAAATCGCAGCAGGTCATCCAAAGTATCAAAAGACTCGGATTGTAGCCTAGATTCCAGTAAAAACTTCAGCGAAATACTAACACCTAACAGTTGGCGCCCAGGGCCCGGCAAAGTGGGTCAAGGTGGCCTGAAAGTCTTCCACTTATGACGTCACTCACAAAAAACCCGTACCCCCCAAGCAAAAAATGTTTTTTTTCGAGTGCAGACTAGAAGACTTGCCACGTCTTTTGAGACTTTTACCGGGTCTGTAGAGCATACCGGACCGGAGAAATATCCACGCAAAGCCACGTGCATTAAGGATTTTTTTTCCGAATATCCCCGAATCTTAGAGGACGCCAAAGAGTTAAGCTTATTGCCATAGGATACTATAGTCATTTTTCGAGTTTCTGTAGTTCCTTCTCATTTCGCTTGCTTGATTTCGAATTACTTCCTTCTTTCCTTTTCTCTGAATTTGTGCTTTCTCTCTTTTAGCTTTCATTGCCAAGCTTATTATAAATGGATCCCATAGTCATTTTTCACATTAGAGTAGTTCCTTCTCTTTTCGCTTTCCTTCATTTTCGCATTACTTCCGTCTTCTCAGAACTTGCGCTCTCTCTGTGTTTCAGCTTTTCTATTCACATTCTTCCTAAGCTTATTGTCATGGTATCGCATAACTATCTATCAAACCGTGCTCATGGAGTTGAGAAAAAACACATCGTGTTCATGAACTAAGCGGCCTTCCACGCATGCTGGCCATATTGCAAACCTAGTTGGGAGACGCTTTTCCTTATCCAATGATTTTCGTTTCGCTGATTTTGAATTTCTCCTGGCTATTGCAATGGCTCTTAGCTTTGCATTTGGTGTGGTAAGAGAAAAAATTTTCTCTTCGACTTTCTTTTCTGTCATGGTCAGTGTGGTATGTCTGCTTTCTCCAAAAACGGTAATAATTCACTTACAACAATTTAAGCACTATCCTGTTGAGTCTGATGAAGCGATGTGGATTTTAGCAATTGAACAAATAGCACTGCAGCACTTGCTCACAGATTGGTAAATGACACCTTCTAATATGACCATCGTTTTGGGTTATAGAACAACACATTCCATAAACTGTGATCCTTGAAGACATTTTAGGACTGACAACTGAAACTTGATCAGCCTGAGATTAATGGAAATGATCTACTAGTGAGATATGACACAACGACACAGTTCAGATCAATGCATCAGGTCTACTTATGCCAAACGTAGTCATCACTCATCACTACAAAACATTCACCAGATACAGTATTTCTCGTAATTGTAGAGAATTACAAAATATGGACATCACCATAGTTGTGAAGTATTACCAAATATGGACATGCGGCATCACAGACTCTCTAGAGCAAAATTGAAGTTTCTACTGCAAAAAACTTACATCTCCACGAGGCCAGAGTAAGTTCTACAAAGGCTTAAACATAGGCAAAGATGATGAAGACAGGCTTAAAAAGCCTGAATTAATTATTAGTTGTTGTTGGATAACATGAAATTGACACAGGATAAATATAACCAATAAGATAAAAAACGAAGAAATCGAAGTTTTCGAAGTCGATGTGGACCCCCTAAACATCACCAGAATCAAATTCTCTTTAACATGGATTTTTTCTTAGCCAAGCCTCACATAAAAATCATAGGGTGCAATTGATCTGAAACAACATGAAATGCAAAAATGCACTTTGAATTGCACCCTAATGGCCACATTGCAGAAACTCGTCGAAATACTGAAAGCCAAAGTGGCATCGTACGCTGCGTGGAGCTGTGTCAAATGCAATAAGGGCGCAGATGTTATTGTTAAAGGGATTTGGCATGCCGACTAAACACTACCCCTAGTTGGGCCCCTGAATGTTTGCATGCAGACTCGAATTCAGCCTGCAAAATTTCAAGATACTTGACCCCGATTTCCATCTCTGCTGAAACTAAGCCAAATAACATGTAACGGTGTAAAATTAGCACTGGCGTAACGTTTGAAAGAGACACATTTCCGTTCAAAATTTTTCTGTTATAGAGCATGTAAGGGCTCAAGCCCCCCTAGTGGGGCGCACCCCCTGGTTAAGAACCACTGGTTTAGAGGGTTTGATTATGAGCTTTCTAGCATTTATATTTCAAAAGTTATGGCCAAAAAAGGCAAAAAAAATTGGGAAATCCCCAGAAATCCTTTGGGGATGATTTATAAATTAAGCAATGAGGATACTTTGGGACTACAATCTCCTCAATGAGAGCTTTCAGATGATGTATTGCACATGCCAATTGCATGTGTGCTCGTTGAGTTACTACCATTCAAAATTTATGTCCTGCATGAGTGATTTTGATGACTACCTATCTACATTACCCCAAAATTGAGGTAAGCGCATATGAATTTTTTGAAAATTTTCGTCACAAGTGAAGAAAAGATATTTGAGACAATCTTTTGTCAAGTTTTTACAACAGTCAAATGATTAGTGAGAATGATTTTGTTTTAAAGTTGATGATTTTATTGCTAGTTGTTACAGACCACAAAATGTAGTCATTTCGTATGGTCCAAAACTTCGCGAAACCTTAACCAATTTNAAAAAAGTTAGTTTTTTGGAATTAGCATGAGAAGTTCTGTCTGCTTATGAAGTTTGAGGAAAATCTGAGATGGTGGGTTGACTGGCTAGGACAGTTGACATAGAATGATCCTGGACGTAATCATTCATCAACTTAACACATTTGATACCAGGTGTTTTTCCTGCAGCGATATCCATGGTTAACTGCATAGTTTTGGTGGGAAATTCAAATCCCAGAAGGTAGATACTGATAGACTGTGTATTCCAGCTTTAGGCTATAACAGCAAACCTGACTATTGTTTTGTTACACTACTCAACTCAATTGCCAACATTTCAAATCATTTCCAAAACGTTTTAGGCTACATACCACTGAAACAAGCCTGGGCCTACTGATAACTAGAGCCACTATTTTTGCAAAGTTTCACTTCATTGGAGGCATTTTTTGAGACAATAAAAGCAGCTAACATGGGCTTTAACACCTTGACGTCCGGGTTACTTCAAGCAGTTCGCAAAAAAACGGCTGGATTGCACGTGGCTTTGCGTGGGAATATCTCCGCTCCTGTACAGGTTACGGACCTGGTCGAAGTGTCAAAAGTCTGGGCAAGTCTTGTAGTTTGCACTCGAAAAAAATTTATTTGCTTGGGGGATGCAGGTTTTCTGTCAGTGACGTCATAAGTGGAGGACTTTTTGGCCAACTTCACTTGGCCCTGGGCGCCAACCGTTAGACGGTAGTATTTCGCTAAAGTTTTTATTGGATTCTAGGCTACAATCCGAGTCTTTTGATACTTTGGATGACCTGCTGCAGTTTTTGGTTCAAAAGTTATGATCTAAGTTAGTAAAATTTTTTGACTATTAGCTAATTAGATAATTAATTTGTTTATTTTAAGATCATAACTTTTGAACCAGAAATGCTAGAAAGTCAATCAAAAGCTCAAAAGACTTGGACTCGAGGCTAGTTTCCAATGAAAACTTCAGCGAAATACTTTGGCCTAGCAGTTGGGCCCTAGGCCAGGCAACATGAGGCAAAATGGCCTAAAAACTACTTCACTTATGACATCACTCACAAAAGATCTGCAACCCCCAACCAAAAAATTTTTTTTCGAGTGCAATCTAGAAGACTGTCCGATTTGTATGAGCCCTTGAACAGCTCTCTAGCGCAATCGGCAGAGGAGCTTGGGCGTTGGTAAGGCAACTGACAACTGCTGGTTTTANGCCGATTTCAAAGTACAAATATATCGTACCCCGGCTCTNAAAGTGTTAAGCCATTTTAAACTTTATCAATGTGCCTAAATATAGTTACCATATTTGCTTGATGGTAAGCCAANTTTGATTGTAAGCTGCACGAAATGGTGTTAAGAAATTGATGTAAGGTGTACTCAAGCATAGGTTAGAGATACATTCACATACTAGCATGTTTCGCGTTTATAGGCAACCCTGGTGATGATGCTTGACATTTGAAACTGCTTTCTGTTCATCATAATCCCTCCTCTGATGGATGTGCATGTGATGCTGAAGAGAATATAGTATGTGAAAAGAGAGTTTGGTCGACAAAACGTAGCCAAGGAAAGACTGAACGTCATTTATACCTTTTGATAAGTTAACTAAGTAAGCCCACCTTGATTATAAGCCACATGAAATGATGAAAAAAACTTCAAGCTGTGGCTTACAATCAAATAAATATGGCACATAAACGTTTCTAAAACATCCTTCCGTGCTTTTCTAGCATTTGGCAGCATATCAAAGCACTTGCATTGCACAAAATCACAGTCACTGCTGCAGGATCCTGGTTGCGCCTAGGTGGAGCAACTCAAAAGAACCATGCTTTCAAAGAGCCACTGAACCATAGAGTTTGGATTCTTATTCCAAGACCTAGTGTTACTTAAACTTGTCTAGGACCACATTCNGAGACCATTTCCAGTAATGTAAATTAAAAAAAGGATAATTTTCATTCCCNAGAACTTTTGATGGCAAACGCGTAAATTTAAGACTGCCGAGAACGGTGGACAGCATACCTTGGNTGTCGCACTGTGTCTGCTGGTAACCAAAGGGTTAATGCTTTATCAGGTACTTTAGAGGAAGCCAGTGTATATAATGCATGCAAAAAGTTCAAAATTTTATTTTTCTTTGAATATATGCTAAATTTAATTATATAGTAAATGGTGTTTTAAAAACTGGTTAAAAAATTACCGTTTGCAAAATAGCATGTACTTAAATCATGACGTTATTGAAAGTGAAAAATTTAATGTGTATTTAGCATAAAAACTTCATGATAGCAAAGAAACACCTTCACTATAATTTGTTACATAAATAGCTCATAATCATATTGCAAGTAGTTGCTGAATATGTCAAGATGTTACAGCCAAACCGAAATTTAAGAAAAACAACAAAATTTGTCAACAAATGCCTGCACTGGGTAGGTGTAAATGTAAAAATAATGCAATGAATGTTGGCACTAACATGCTTACAGAAAGCAGTTGAATAATTCAAAACCCACAGCTGAAATTGGATTTATGCGCCAACATTTTCATAAAACCGTTTTTAATTCTTTTGTTATCTGCTATTAGTTTGTTTTTTTTTTCACTTTTTGCAGAAAAACATTTTCTTAAGTTCAGGGAAAAGATCAGTTTATTGAAAGAATATTGTGGTTAAGCCTCAACATTCCTCCTGTGTTTCAGCCCAAAACTGCTTAAAATTAAATGACTTGAAACAACCTAGCAAGCAAAAATGAAAGGCTGACTATGCCTTCACAGCAAGTAGTGACTTGACTCAAAGTTGATTGCTGATAACTTTACTTGCCTTGTTGGACTGGAGGGTGTGAGAACTTCACTTCCAGATTCATGACATGTGCCCATCTCTGACACCTACAGGATTTTTTTAGCTTGTGAAGAAGTAGTACTGGTAAATCATGCAAAATAAAACAAAAATTAGGGGAATTGCTTTGAAAGTATGTTTGAAAAGATGGCAGGACAACGAAAGACAAGTTTAATGCAGTGTATAAAATTAAATTTCTCAACCAGATGTGTGTTTATTTGTTAATGTCACCAATACAAATATTTGCTACAACCAAGATTTTAATTGCTTCCCTGATTTATGTTGCTAGTCTGTAGTTTAAATATAAAGCTGTGAGGAAAAAATATCCTTAACAGCTGTAAAAGAACTAGTGTTGTCAATGTGAAAAATTGAGGTTCCCACTTGGTGGAAGGTTGCTAGAGAAGAGCACAGTCTCCTCGGCTGCTCTAAACTACACATCAGAAATAACTTAAGATGCCACCCTATGTGAATATCATGGGCAAAGACAATGACTACATTCACAGCTCTTCCAAAACAAAGTTTGAGGGACTAGAAAAAACCTTGAGATTTAATTTTGAAGGTAATAAGCAACAACATTGGCTGTATTGATGATTGGTATAATTTCATACATACGTGGTTCATGTAGATATCACTAGTTCTTTATGGAAAAAATGCAGATTCTATCCAACCCATGAATATTAACAAATAAAGTGAAGTTTAAATATATAGACACAAAGCTATATGCTTACTCTAAGCAACATTTAGTGTTCTGGAGATGCAGTTCAGTCATGCTAAATTTTACCAGAAGTTACTTCCAAAAGTGGAATTCACCTTGAATTAATACTTCTGCGTCTGGGTGGTTTTGGCGATTTTCGCAAAAAAAACAGCAGCTTTCGGTTGCCTTACCAACGCCCTAGCTCCTCTGCCGATTGCGCTAGAGAGCTGTTCAACGGCTCAAACGGATCGGCCAGTGATGTAAGTTAGTAAAAATATTTGACTAATTAGCTAATTAGTTAATTAATTAATTTGTTTATTTTAAATCATAACTTTTGAGCCAGAAATGCTAGAAAGGTGATCAAAGGCTCAAAAGACTCGGACTCGAGTCTAGTTTCCAATGAAAACTTCATCGAAACACATTGGCCTAGCGTTTGGGCCATAGGCCAGGCAACATGAGCCATAATGACCCAAAAACTACTTCACTTATGACGTCAGTCACAAAAAATATGCAACCCCCAACCAAAAAATTTTTTTGGAGTGCAATCTACTAGACTGGCCGATCCGTTTGAGCCCTTGAACAGCTTTCTAGCGCAATCGGCAGAGGAGCTAGGGCATTGGTAAGGCAACCGAAAACTGGTGTTTTTCAGGCCGAAATTGAAGTAGGAATATACCGTAGGCCGGCTCTATACGTGTTAAGCTCTAAGCAATGTGACAGGGTGTGATCAATTTACGTACACTGAAGCATTTATGCCTGTTTTTTTTTGGTCATAGATCTAAACGTTTTTGAAATGACAAAAAAATCAAATCATTGCAGTCAAAATGTTTGAAAATATAGGCTAAAAAACACTGTTATGATGAGTTTTAATACAACTGTGAGACAAATGACTGAAACGTTTCAGTGACCAAAACGTCTCAGCAAAAAATAACAGATTTACTCTCGTGGTTAGTTTGTTTTGCTGGTATAATGAGTGTGTAATGTGAAACCTTGGTTGCCCTGTAAGTTTAAACTTTGATTGTGAGATAATTCTTTTTAATTGGAAGCGAATTAGAGTTGCTTTGTTTCTTGTGTGGTCAGGGGCATGTTTACTCCATGTTGGGATGTTGCAAAGTTTGATATAATATCTGTATTTATAAACAATGTCTATCCAAGCTAACCAGAAAATGCCTGATGGACTCAGACCCATGCATAGTAGCAATTACTTCACTTCCATTATTTTTGTTCTATCTCAATGTCTTGAAACCTGGCAAGCGTTCTCTTCAACTTATTTGTGGTGTATTTTGAGATCATAATTTCTTTTTTACTTTTCAGTGGATTGTGCTGTTAATATATGTGTAATTGTGTTGGGTGCTCAGAAACAAAATGAGATCAAGATAGCCTCGGGTATTGCACAGTTTGCTTTCCGCAATGCCTGCTGCCACAAAATGAATGACAAGGTAAGTTTCAGAGCTGGTTGTAATAAACTTACTGAAATGGACAATATAGAAAATGATTACAGATTTCAGAAATTCTTTCACAATGTGTGGTTTCTGAGGAATGCACAGTTATGCTCCACAACTTAATTACAATAGTACATTCTTCCACCAAATCGTGCAGTCAATGATAGTGCTTGTGTACTGCTGAAATGTGTGTCAGCTACTGCATATATGGCTTTATTTGGAGACATGTCATTGTCAAGATCAAGACCCTCTTATTTGTCTAGCCAAAGTGTTGTTTGTCATCTAGTTGTAAGGTGAAATTTGAAACAGATGAAAAGTTGTATGTTGTGACTTGATAAAAAAGTGAGGATCTTTGAAAAGGATGTCTAGACTGATTTTGGAATCTTCATCCAAGTTGAGATAGTTGCAGAAGCAGTTTCATTTTTAATAAATAGAAAATTGTCATATTTTGCTTGTTCTTCATTTTAGTGTGCTATTTCACTTCCACCTAGTTAACATCTTTGGAGCCAGCCTGGTTTTACCTTTAAGACCTGCGTGAGCCACCTAAAAGGTTATCACTTTGCAACTTCATAACTCCTCTGCTGATTGCGCCAGAGAGCTGTTCAAACCCTCAAAAGATGTGGCAAGTTTTTGAGTCTGCCACGAAAAAAATTTTTTGGTTTTTGGTTTCAGTTTTATTGTGAGTGAAGTCATTAGTGGGGTAGGTTTTGGCCATTTTGGCTATGGTTATCATATTTACTCAATTGTAAGCCACATCAAATCATATTTAAAAATGAATGTGGTGGTAATGATGATTCACCACTGCAACTGCCTTCTGTTCATCATGATCCCTCCTGTGGTGGATGTGCACATGATGCTGAAGAAAAGAAAGATAATGCAAGAAGAAGGTTAGGTCAACAAAATGCAGCAAAGAAAATACTGGGCGTCATCTGGATTTTTGATAAGCTAAAGAAAAAATGTAAGCCGCACAAAATGATGAAAAAAAACTTTATAAGCCGTGGCTTACAATCAAGCAAATATGGTACCTGGCCCTGGGCCAAACTGCTAGATGAAAATATTTCACTCAAGTTTTTATTGGAAACTAGGCTCAAGTCCGAGTCTTTTGGGCCTTTGATCGGCTTTGTAACATTTCTGGTTCAAAACTAATGGCCAAAAAACATGAAATTGATCATTTCACCAAAAATTGCTTATTTTACAAAAATTTGTAATTTTACCTTAACAGTTGATGACGTCCAGCTGCTTTTGGGGATTTTCGGAAAAAAAACACCTAAACGCATGTGGCTTTGCATGGGAATGTCTCCACTTCTGTACGGGTTACGAACCTGGTCAAAGCATCAAAAGACGCAGCAAGTCCTCTAGTCTGCACTCGAAGAAAATATTTTTGCTTGGGGGTTGCGGATTTTTTGTCAGTGACGTCATAAGTGGAGGACTTTTAGGCCACCTTGGCCCACTTTGCCTGGCCCTGGGCGCCAACTGTTAGTTGTTAGTATTTCGCTGAAGTTTTTACTGGAATCTAGGCTACAATCTGAGTCTTTTGATACTTTGGATGACCTGCTGCGATTTCAGGTTCAAAAGTTATGATGTAACAATATTTGACTAATTTGCTATTTAGGTAATTAATAAATTTGTTTATTTTAGATCATAACTTTTGAACAAGAAACGCTAGAAAGTCGATCAAAGGCTCAAAAGACTTGGACTCGAGGCTAGTTTCCAATGATAACTTCAGCAAAACACTTTGGCCTAGCGGTTGGGCCTTGGGCCAGGCAACATGAGGCAAAATGGCCCAAAAACTACTTCACTTGTGACGTCACTCACAAAAAATATGCAACCCCCAACCAAAAAATTTTTTTTCGAGTGCAATCTAGAAGACTGTCCGATCCGTTTAAGCCCTTGAACAGCTCTCTAGCGCAATCGGCAGAGGAGCTAGGGCGTGGGTAAGGCAACCGAAAACTACTGTTTTTTAGGCTGAAATTGAAGTACGAATATATTGTACGCCNGCTCTCAAAGTGTTAACTCTTGAACCAGAAATGCTAGAAAGCNGATCAAACTTGAGCAAATTACTTACATCTTGCGGTTGTGCCTAGGGCCAGGTAATCTGAGCCAAANTGGCCAAAACCCTACCCCACTTATGACATCATGCACAAAAAATCTGTAAACTTGAAACTATAAAATATTTTTCATTTCAAACTAGAACACTTGCTGAGGCTTTTGAGGGTTTGAAGAGCTCTCAGCACAATCGCCCTGGAAAGTTATGGAGTTGCAAAGTGGCGCGATAAATAGCAGCTTCAAAATTGCAGCGCAATGCGTGATTTCCAAGCACGATATACTCATACACTGGCTCCGAAGTTAAGCAAAATGGCACAATTAAACAAGGAACTGTGTCTTGTCAGTTATAATATATAATCAAATAATTGCATATCAAAGTTTTTATTTTCCAATGTTATGGGCAAAATTTGATGTTTTTTTGCTTCAGATCATATTGTATGTGTGTGTGATTGTGTAGTAGTAGTCCGTGTTTTAAATCTGGAATATCCCCAATACGGAGCTGGGCGGATTAACCTAACAACTTCCAATAATTTCACTCTTTCCACTTCAATCGATTCGAAGATCCTTTTGACTCAAACCAGTTCCCTTAATTTCCTCTTTCACCTGCCTTCTCCACGTTTATTTTGGTCTTCCTCTTCCTCCATTTAGTTAAAAATCCAACACCCTTCTCAGTACTTCATCCAACATGCCCATGCCACTGTACCCTATTTGCTCTTGCCAACTTGCCCACCGTATCTTGTAAACCTAACAACCCCATCAGTTGCTTAACTACACTTGTGGTGAATGCAAAAAGGGTGAGTTAGCCTTGTGTTGACCACTGATTGTTTGACTTAGTGTTTTAGTAATTTGAATTTGAAAATTCAACTTGCATTTTATTTCATTAATTATTGAAATAGCTTAATTTGTAACAACTGTTTTAAGATTTTTACAAGTGCCTTGACTCTATGCAAATATTTTAATTGGTTGGACCAACCTCATGAAGCAATGAAAACAGCTTCACATGCTATTGTGTTTTTGACAGCTGAGGAAGACCAACTGAAATCCATGGTAAGTTTCCACTTTAATTTTTAGAAAATTGCAGCCTATTAAGCCTAAATCAGCGCAAAAGTTTGTTTGCCAAGATAAATGCCACCAAAAGCAATGATTAATTAACCCAATAAGGGGATTGATTTATTGATTGCTGTTTTTGGCCATAACTTGCCAACAACTAACACTAGATGGCCAATCAAGGGCTCTAAAATAAGGAGTTTTCCTAGTATATTTTAAAAGAAAAAACAAGTAAATTGCCACTTGAACTTTTTCTCAGGTTCTGATTATGTCATTCAAAAACCTGACTTCACACAGTTGTGACATCACACCAAAAAAAGGTCAAGTCTAACAGAAAATAGCAGTCTTTCAGAATTTTTAAAAATGTCCGAGTCACTGCAGTGGCTTTCGTGGCCCTTGAAGGGCAGGAACTGTTTATCCAAACTTTTTGCATACATCTGTCCAACACTCAAAAGTTTTGGTGCCAATGTGAAACAGCATCAACATTATTTTCTGCATTTTCTACAATTTTCTTTAACTTTCTTGGTATCTTTTTAACAAAAACTTCAGTAACGGTCTGCTGTGAGCAAGCTATTGCAGATATTCTCTTAAAGTATTATTCTATGTATTATTCTATCAAGAGACAATTACTTTATCTTTCTTGCCACTTACTTGAGGTGCTCTTAATAGGTAAGCATGTGGCTTCGTGGAAAGATTTCTTTGACTGCTACATCTTCAAGTAAAAGGGATATGGAAAGACTTACCATTGCTGACTATCTTCCAGCTGAGACTAATACTGCTGTGGTTAACCAGGCATTGCTCTGTGAACTATCCATTTGCAGACAATCCAGGTGATGATCAGCAGTGTGCTGTTCCAAGTATTGTTTAAATTCATTTTGTAAATTGTTTATTTTTAAAATCTGTTAGTACATTTGGGGACACACCATGTTACTTTTCACATAAGTTGCAAGGGCACTTGTGTTATGATGGTGATGGGGTGTTATGACGGTTTTCAGCATGTTATTTGGATTCTTTAATTTTAATAAGTTATTTAGTTTTAAAAATCGATAAATAATTAATTCGTTGCTTTTAGGCTATAACTTGCCTATTGCTAGGAATCAAGGGCTCTAACAATGAGGTTTTTGCTTCAGAGTTTATTTTAAACGAAAATTCAGTAAAATTGTCACTTGAACTTTTGTCTCTGGCCCTCTTTCCGTTATCCAGAAATCTCCAAACCACCCCTGGTTGTGAAATCACACCAAAAAAGTTGAATCCAAAATATTTTTTTTAATCGAACCTAGAAGACTGTGTGCTTCTTCAGAAGGTTTGAACAGCTTTTTAGCTGTATCATTCAGCAATTTATGACTGGATTAAGTCCAAGCCACAAATGTGGCTTACAAAGATGTTGTCTATACTTTCTGTAAGTGCAGTTGAATAATGAATAGCTGCTGTGTGACTTGCTAAAAACCACATACAAGATGCACTGAGGTTGAATAAATTATTCAAAATTAGTGTGGAACCTAAGAACTGTGCAAAAGCTGATATTTCACTGCACACCCATCACCCACCCAAGAAATTTTTGAATGGTTCCTGCCATATTTTTGCAGAAAATAACTAAATTGCAGCATTTCTGCCTGTGCTTACATTTTCAATTCATGATACACTCTGAAAACGTTTATCAAGCTTGCAAACCATGCAATAAGGATTTCTATTTTGTAGTAAGGCCACTTTGCAAGTTCACATTCTAGCCACAATGTTTGTTTATTATATTCCTGAAACCTTAAGGAGTTGTGCTTTACTTCGATCTCAACAAGTTTGTTTGCATTATGTTTATCACAAAACAAAGCGTTTTGATATTTTAAGCTTCATAGCAAGGATAAATGAAGTTTGTGAGAGAAAATTGGAAAATAGCAACATCACCAACCAACAATGAATCTGAGTTTAGATTGCATGTGTGACAAACACTGGGTGTACATTCGCTGTTGTTTCACAAGTAAGCCCCTTAAAACATGAAGTTCACAAGCTGTGCAACCAATGTGTGTGGATACTTGCATCCAGGCATTAGTAAAAGTGCTGCTACTCATAAAACGTAACCTGTTTGCCTCAGAGTTGCAGGGAGGTGTGATCCCACATGACAAGCATCTTGTCTCCTCAAAGACGACATGAATGAATAACAAATGACATGTTGATCTGTGCAGGCAGCATCCTCCAACTGCTGAGTTCCATGTCTTGTCTAAACTGGAAAGTCTGATTGGAAATAAAAGTGAAAGTGCAATTCTGGCCAAAACATTACTGGCTCTTTTGTTGCAAGCTTGGCTTGATGTATTTGAATACAAAAGGTATTTTTTGTGTGGTAGTACAGTACTTAAACAATTATACTGTACGAGTTGAAATAAAATGCTTAATGGAGTACACAGCTGCAGCAATTCGTAGCTTTACCCAACTTGCTCTAAACATTTTCAAGTTCTGTCGTTTGTTATTTTTATGTAGTTGAATACAGATTTAAGACATATTCTGGTTTCCAGTGGAACGCTTTTACAAACGGGTTATAAATATAATTGAGCTGGTACGTAAGAAGATATTATATAAGAGTCAGGGTTCCCACGCAATATTGAAAGAACTGGATTATGAAATCAGTTTTCAAGACCTTGAAAAAGTATTAAATTTAGCCAAGATATACATGAAGTACTGAAAAAGTATAGAAATTGTAAAAGGAAAAGAAGCATAATCATACTGATAAGTCTAAACTTGTATGCAATAAAGTTGTTACTTGGATTCAATCTTGCATACTTTTAGCAGTGGGATTGATAAGTTTTGTTCTTAGCCCCTTTTTGGCAGTTCCACAGAATTTAAAGCAGCATGTTTTTACAGTGGTATATGATATGTAAAATAATGTTCAATGAATAAAATTTTAGAAAAACGAAAATAAGCAATGTTATTAAATTTTTTCCATGTAGTATTGAAAAGGTATTGAAAAAGTATAGAAAATGGTTTTTGAAGATGTGTGGATACCCTGAGTGCTTAATATAACATCTTCCCATAGGTTTCTGCTTTGAGCAGGTTGTCACTGTTTATGTATAACTATAGTTAACTCCTTGAGAGCCAGCCTACAGTATATTCGCACTTCGATTTCGGCCTAAAAAACAGCAGTTTACGGTTGCCTTACCAACGCCCTAGCTCCTCCACCGATTGCGCTAGAGAGCTGTTCAAGAGCTCAAACGGATCGGCCAGTCTAGTAGATTAGACTTGAAAAAATTTGTTTGGTTGGGGGGTGCGGATTATTTGTGACTGACGTCATAAGTGAAGTAGTTTCAGGGTCATTTTGGCTCATGTTACCTGGCCTAGGGCCCAACCGCTAGGCCAAAGTTTTTCGCTGAAGTTTTCATTGTAAACTAGGCTCGAGTCCGAGTCTTTTGAGCCTTTGATCGACTTTCTAGTGTTTCTGGTTCAAAACTTGTGATTTAAAATAAACAAATTAATTAATTATCTAATTAGCTAATTAGTCAAATATTTTTACTAACTTACATCACAACTTTTGAACC
>JGI24021J15306_10004004_pt1 | contig 16923 bp, 10 predicted proteins | sample Ectturendosymbi1_FD_15306 | JGI IMG/M metagenome (IMG submission 15306) | reverse complement strand
ACGTAGCCTATAGCCTAACGCTTTTTGGTTGATTTTGAAACGGTGGTTTTCAGAATGTACCGTACGTTTTTTGTATTTTTAAAATGTACAATATAGGGTGGGCCAAAAGTAGACGTGCTCTTGATTGCTTTTTATACTTATGGCTGAAAGTTTGGGAGGGTATTGACAAATACTGGATCGTTCCGGTAAGAAAATTATTTTACTGTCACCACTGCCTATTACTCATGATACCTTACGCAGGAAATAAAAAAATGTAAAAGCTGTTTCTAGTAAGGTTCAGGTACTGCCATTTTTGCGGCCGTCGAGTTACTTCATTAGTCTTCATTTGCCACTCGGAGCAATTTGAGTTTGAGACCCCTGCTCTAAGGATTCCCGGGCGGCAATCATTTCCGTAGTTAGCTTCACCGGCGGCCACGGGAAAAGCAAGATTGGCCGGTAGTGCCTCTGAAAACAGTGTATGTCATCAATACTCCAATTGCGACTGGAGCATGACAGACGTGTCATTTTTGTCACATTTTGATCGTTTTTTGTCGACGATATCATTAAAAAACACGTTTCACTTATAGAATTGTTAGATTACTGCGTAAAATCAACAAAGCTTACTCTGGATAAACACTTTGTTGATAGTGTATGTCAAACTACTTCTACGCTCTTTGGAAATCTTTACCTTTCTTAGAAAAAGTTCCTCTGATAAACACACTAACTTTTATTGAACATCACAGTACACGGACTTGTTACCGGTAGTGTAGTGACAAAATAAGGTTAAACACGCAATGATGAAGATATGTCTTGCTGTAGCCAACAGAGTTGAAAGTTTTGTTGTTGATAATTTCACAAAAAGTGATGACAAAAAGACTGTAAGTTGGCGCCACAAATATAGGAAAATCCTATTTATTTTTTAAAAAGGTGGGTAACGGCATTTTCTATTTCTATAGCTTACATCGCGTTGTTTCATATCGAAAAGATATCACCGAAATTGAATAACTTTGACTTTATTTTCTCAGATAATGTCTGTCTTCATCTGCAAACTTCTATTAGACTATCATATTGCACCTCCTGTCCAGTGCCACTAAAATGTTAGGAAAATAGGATTATTCACGATGAGTTCCATATTTCAACTTTCACGCAATAATGCTATGCCAGTGTATTTTGCACCAGGGTTAAAAAGCGGACAGTTCACATGTGTTTCATCAACCGCCTACGGACTCAAATAATCACAAACGCAGACAAAATTATTGTGATCTTTGTTTTACCTTCAAATGAAACTTTATTTTTTGTGTCCATCTTTACTGTTTCAGCACCCAAGCACGAAAGCCACAGTGACAAGCGAAACCAAAACAAGTTATATTTCCTGACGTGCAACCACATAAAAATTGCGGCAGCATAGTTTAGGTCCAGTGGCTTAATTCGTTCTTGGTTAACACGTTAATTAGAAGACAGCTTAGGTCTGTGGTGATTATGTTTATCCTTCCGTTGTTAGCGGGTTACTGCCAACTTGCACAGCCAGAAGCTGTGGAATAAGCTCAAGAGCACGAGAATTCCTGATGCGGACACCCTCGCACGCTCTGTGCAGATTCTCGCATGCCCACACGGCTACGCAAATTAGGCATTTTTGACTGGCACTATTTCATAACTTTTCTAGTGTGATGATGTACTAAACAACGGCTTCTCCACCGCGGGATCTTTTCCCCTGGTGACAATCACCAGGAACTCTGACGTGGATTTTGTAAAATGTAAGTGGTGTGGGCCATTTTGTTCTTGAAACCCATAAGGTCTTGGAATTCAAGGATAGTGAGTACGTCGAAAAATTATGCACGAAAAATAAACGTGCGTGTAACAAAATTTGATCAGGATTAGTGGCAACATGGTTTTGGTTTTGCCGAAATACACCAGTATACAAGAGATAGTAAGTCGGTTGCTGCATAAATTTATGATTTATGGCTAAGTGAGTATATCTGCCGTATGTCACTGCGTCGCACTTGAACGTGCCAAAAATCAACATTTAGGGAAACATTCGTTCTTACTTTGTAAGATATTTGTGTGAATCTATCAATAAGATTATATATTTTTGTAACAGCCGCTGATTTAAGCATGGTTGGGACTTTGGAGTAATAAGCAGACAGACAGATATTCAGCGCGCAATAGGCAACTTTCCAAGTGCTTGCAAAAGTTTTGATAGCTTCGACTGCCGTTACCCGTGACGCTTTGAGCTGCGGCTGCATTCTTCCAGTAACTTCATTGTTTCGATTGACCGTTAAATTTTATTGTTTTGACTGTCTGTCAAGAGGCACGCAGCAACCTGGTTGCATTGTTAACATGAATACATTCACTGAGAAAGAATGGTCTTCAAAGCAGTTCAGGACAAACGCTGTGTGAGGGCCGAAAAGTACGCGGCACCAGTGAATAAACAGAATTATCAAAACCTGATTTTCTTTGCCGAATGTCATTGGGTGTTCTCTTCTGTGTGCAAATAAAGAGAGCCTACGAGAAAGGGTATCTTTGCAATGTCCCAACACAGTTCATTTTCTTCCTTCAGTTTAGAATACAAGGCTTCTATCGATAAGTTGAAATTTCAAAGTTACACAGAACGCCTGGCCGAACACTTTCAAACACCGCTGAACCAAGTAAATAACAGAAATGTTAATTACTTGAAAATTCCCGAAAACCATCGCGGGCCGCGTATTTGAGACCCTGGTGTAATGATTTCTATCAATACAAAATTGATGGAAACTGAACGTCTGCGGCGTAAAGTAAGTACTAACCAGTGTGACAACCTTGGCAAACATTGGTGAAACGTTTACCAAAACCCTTGAGCTTTTAAAGAATAATAAAGGGGAAATTTTTTGTGCTGCTCATAATTGTCCTGAAGTGTTCGTTATACAAAATAGCCCTGTAAATTCGCAGCCTTATATACTTAATACTTGCAAATATACAAGTGAAAGTATTTGCTTGAGTGTCACAATTTCGACTCATTAAATATTACGACGATGTGATGGCAACGCCTGTCAATGACAAAAGCAAACAGAGATTATGATATATTTGAAGAAAGTGTAACCGAAACAACGGTTGCAGAAAACCTCATAGATTAACTTTTGCTAAACATCTTCCATCCTTTCAAATTTCTCTCACCAGATGTCCAATTGCTTCAGTTAGAGTGAAAACCATGTTGGCACAACGTTTTTTTTTAATATTGCATCTTGTTTTGGCAGAACAATTAATTTTCATAAATTTTTTTACTAAAGGACAATTTTTCAGTTTGCACAAGCAAAACAACGCGACAAATTGTCTTGCAGGTAAAGAGTTTAATTGTAAAGTAAGGTTTTGAACACTGAAACCTCGTGCTGCCTAGTTTCGATTCAGGTTTTCCATTGTTGTCTACCCTCCCTATAACTCTGGGATGTTCCTTTCATTTTAACGAGTGCCTCACAAACTGATGAATAAGGTCTTTCCCCGTCAATCGCTTCGTGATTGTGCGTCACTTGCGCATATTCTATTGCTCGACGCTGCCGCTGCGTCGTCAGGTCTTTCCTGATGATGAGGGATTTTTACTATCGAGCGTAGTCCTGCTGAATAAGTTGAAGTAGTATGCAAATATCAAGGGATTTTTTCGATTAGCCAATGCACAGGTCCTTCGCGGACTAAGAAAGTTTGCAGTTCATCAATTAGATTGACTGTCAGAACACTACTTGAGGATCAAATTGACTTTTATTTCAAACTATCCATGGTTTGCCTCCCAGAATATGGAAGTTCTCATCTTGAGCGTTGTTAAACATGACACAGAATAGCCTTTTACAGATATTACGTACAGTGTACTCGAAGGTCATCGTGTGTAAGAAACACTTTTTATTTGTGTGAATATAATTAGAGAGTAATTTATTACATGAGCATATTCTCCAAAATCTTCCAACGTTGCATGCAAAGAAGCAATGCATTAAATGCAAGATTCGCTGCAAGTAACCTTCAATTATTAATTTCCCATCTTGCCAACATAATTGTTTAAAAGTCTAACTATTTATCAGCTTATCAAAGGTAGTGCACACTAGTTAACGAATCAGTTACAGGTAATTTGAAAGCAAGGCATTACTATTTTACTATGCCAAAGAGGTATTATTAAATCTGACATAACTATCGATTCGCTTAAATAGCAATAAAATCCATCAGCTGAGGTCCCACAGCAATTTTTCATTAATGGCTTATAACTCGCGAGAACGACGATGAGAACGGTGGCGCTCACCATCCTCCAAACACAGTTGTCGGACTACGTTTTTTCTGGGTCGACAGCGCATTTCCACTCTTTCTTGTTTGATGCATATTTTTCCTTCGAAATGGCCGCAATTCCACAGCCGTCTAAATCACGTTTTAAGACATTCCCAAAGCGTAGTTTTGTGCGTCCAATCATTCGAGGAGCATAAGGTAGCTCACTGTGCAGACTTGCTTTGCCAGGCGGTTGTTGTCAATCCGGCACACATGCCCAGCCTTTCGAAGGCATTGATGTCTGATAGTGGTAATGAGCTCATGTGAGCCAGTTGTTACAAAATGCAATAGGACTAATTGCTCACCTGTTTTTGTTTAGAAAACAAAGGCAGCAGAGCACTAGAATATTCTGCCTCGCGCACAGCAAGATACCAAAATTCATCATAATGTTCTTGTAGGTTTCAGGTAGATATTGTTCAATTGAAAAACCGCCCTTTAAAATTTATGCGGGAATGGCTTTGTGTCTTTCTTGATTGGGTGCTTAACGCAAAGCATCACAGCTACAGAAACATCCGACAACGAGTGTTCTACGAAATGAAAGCATGTTGTTGGTGTTGTTTGTCATTGTAGAAGTTCTCGCAGAAGCTTAAAGAAACCGATTCTTGGAAGCTTTGCGTCCGACAAGACTTCCATGCGCACACTAATGCGAAAATATTGCTAAAGATGTGGTTTTATGAAGAAAACAGCGAAACACTTGAAGCGTATATATAACTTTTCAACAAACTGCAACTCATTTTTCTCTTTGAAAGTAGCACTTTCCAATTTCTGTAGCTACATACGCTTCTAGAAGCATAACCGCAAAAAGTTAAAGCAAAAAAGCTTTGTAAGCCTTTTTGTTGGAAGTAAAAGAACAAGACGTTTTCAAAAGTAATTTTAACTTTATTAGTTGTCCTAGTAGCACGTAAGAAAAAATCCCCCAACACTTGTTACGTGTATGTAGAAATGGATCTGATCGAGCTTCACATAGTTTATTTTTGGTAGTGTTGTTATTCTTTAATCATTCCCGACATAGGCATAACCAGGGTGTCCATGGACCCCCAAAATTTCTAACATATCTTGTCATTTGGTGCTTTGAGAGGCAGTATCCTAAACAAAATACTGTTGCTCACCATATCAAAACATTTGTCCCCATAACATTTTGGACTGACTACGCTACTGATTCTCGAGTTGTGTAGAAAGTGTCCTCTGTGAAAAGAAAGTTGCAAGTATCAGTTTAAAAGAATATTGAAAAATTGTTATGCCACGTTTTGCCTTCTAAGGCAAAAAAAGTTTTAAATAATTTCAATTGTGGCTTGACAATCTCTTTGTGGCTTGACATATAGATTAACTGGTATTACGAATTTTTATCCTTTCCTTTTGTATCTAAAAAGCTGTAGCGTGTTAACTGTCACACTGCCTTTCCGCAGAGCACCGTGGAGATGCGAATCAAGGTAGCTTCGAGCTTGATGTTCAAAGCGAGGCCGTGTTGCGAGCAGCACAACGAAACCTGACCTCTCTTTTGTTTGATTCCCCGCTTTCAAGCGGCAGATGCACCCGCCCGAGTAGCAATTAGCGAAAGCGTCGCGATCAGAAACATGCTATTAGCCAAAGCTCAAGGGTGGGTTTCCGTTCCCGTTGGCCGTACAAGGTCGAATCAGTTCGGTAGCAGCCATTACCAGAAGCGATCTTGCATGTTAGGCAGCTATTTGCCCAGCTTGCCAGAGCGTGGGGTTAGCTCGGTTTGAACGCGATTATATTTATCGCTGGCGGCAAAAGTTGCTTAGGTTTGAGGTTGTTTACACACTTTTTTGCTTTTTGTCTACCAAAATAAGACCAACGCTTTGGGAAGTAGCATCCTGAGGACAAATGGAAACAACGAAAAGTCTCCTTCAGCAGCACCACTTCTGAGACTTGGTGTTAGATCGTCGGATGTTTAGTTGTGCAACCATTGCCAAGAACTTCCAACATCAGACTTTTCGCCCGATGGACTGAAATGAACAAAAATCCGTATTAGATTGCCTGACTTGATTAGTTCAAAGCCCTAAAGAACTATCGGATTTCTGATTATTCTAACAATGGAAAACAGTGACGGCTAAGACATTTTTTCGAAACATCCCAGCAGAAACCTCGTAGGCCCGAGATGCACGTCACGACGTTAATCGAAACTCCTCGCTTTTGTCTGCAGGCAAGCCGGAGAATCGATGTCATCACAGCTGACAAGTCCATCTAATTTTCAAACCTGCATGCGTGGACCAATGTGAGGCGCAATCGTCGGGAGTTCTCACTTGAAACTAAAGGTTGCATTCCAGTTTCGCATGCGAACCAGAAATACAATCGGAATACAAGGAAAATACAACCTCTAGGCAGTTTCAACGAAGCTTCCCGACGATCGCGCCTCACATTGGTCCACGCATGCTGCTTAACAGGTTTGAAAATCAGATTTACCAAGAAAAGAAGTAAATCGGAAGATTGCATTTACCACGAAGGAAAGGGTCAGTAACAAAGCTGTACACAAATGCTACTACCACTTTGCAAGGTCGTGAACTTCAGTGAAGGCAGCTGTCTGCAGAGATGTTTGCAGGGCGCGATGATTTGCAAAACAGTCAACCTGGCCTTCTAACATGTATTTTATTCGTAGTCGAACGCTGGAAAAATTATTTAAAAGCCCAAGAAAATTTTGCCCAACCTTTCTGTTTCTCATTTATTGCGCTTAACTTTTTCCAATTCGTTTCCGGATTTTGCCGTAAGCATTTGTGAACATTCAGGTAAAGATCATTCTCAGACCTCAGTAGAACTTTCCAGCCGTTTTTTTCGAATTTTAACATTAACAGAAGAATTTTTGCCGATTAAAAAAAATTTCAGCTGTGAGAGGGAAATCTCCATTCTTTGTCTCCAACTCTGCACAACTATGGTCTGGTGTTGTTTAGCTTATCGCTTGCTGAACGATATAATCCAAAACAAACATTTTCAGATCAATTCATAGATTGGCCATTAATTTTTTCTTATTTGCTGACCTAAGTTTCAGTTACGCAAAAACGTGAAACCTTGGTGCATGTGAATTAATTTTGCAGTTTCTGTACGGCAAACCAAAACGAGCGAAACTTGGCGTACATCCAACTGTTGCTGTGGATTACTTGAACATTTTACAGGCTGTGCACGATGCGTCTTCGCGTCTTTGCACGTTTCTGTCTACTGAAGCATTCTCAATCACACTTTGGCAGGCGTGACCAGGGGGAAAATCGTTAGTTTGCCTTTCAGATTAAGATAAATCAACGTTTTATTTTGTAGAAACAGCCATACACGCGGCAGTTACTGTTTGTTTTGTCAGATGTTGAAATATGTCAAGGGCCTCTCTGACAAAACGGATGCGTAGTTACCAACAGCGCACCTCACGCGCGTGCGCACGATTCGCATCGGTTCCGAAAAAATGCGTTGCTTTGTCACAGCATTTCGGTGTTTTCCATGTGTGGTTGCAACACATGTACGCTTCCAGGTCTCATTTAATCTCCAGGCGAAACAACTGCGGCGTTCATAGCGCTGCGTCATGCTTACAGTGCGGGTAAGGTCAGTTCTGAAAGGCCATCAAAAACAAACTGCGACGAGCATGGACGCATGCAGACGCAGTTGCTGTTTTCAGCACGTGCGATATCAGTGCCTGTCACAAAACGTTTTGCTATGATACGCTAAGTTATTCGGACACCTTGTACGGTTTCAAAATATTATGAACCAATCGTGCCCTTGGTGCAGATTTTGCTACCTAGCTGAGGTGCACCTCTAAAGAAAGATTTCGTCGCAGGAGTAGATCCATGCTCTTTTTTCTTTAGTTCACATAAGGTCACCTGTTATCCTGCCAGAGGGTCAATAAGCTGATTGTTGAAAGACAGTGCGTGGCTACCTTTGAACTTGTTTTTGAAACTCTTGCAGGTTTTTCAACCTGTGCACATTACCTTGACCTTGTCGGAGAACATTACTTTTATGAGTCGTTGTCCTTACTTACATGAGACCTCAACTTCTGCGCGGAAAACATGTTTAAACTAGTGACAGCCTGCAATGATTTCAATGTTCCAATAAACAATTGATGCAACTATGCAAATGAAGACCTCCGTAAACCTACTAGCATGCATGAAATGCGAAATGCATAGCACATCAAATAATGGACAGCACAAATTAGGGGCCAAACCCGTACATCTCTTAATTTATCGTTGGGGTTATATATTCAAGTCATCAGATATTGGTAATTTTGTTTATTTTTTCATTGAAAATACGACCTATGAATGACAAAAACCTTCTTGCACACTTCATCATTTGAGCCAAATGTTGAAATCCACTGCTTGCTGCTTGCAAAATCCACTGCTCAACCCTTGCACACTCAAAAACATGCAGTGTCCAAAGTGCACAAAAACTGTGTGCAAACAGCCACGAGCGTGCTCCAAACCTTGGACGCCGATAGAATGAGGCAAGCAGAAAGTATTTCTGAGGCTTCAACGAAGATATATGGCATGGTTTTAAATGTTTGCGCAAACGCTGTCTTTTCTTTCATTTGACTTCCGACAACGAAATTATATAATTGTCATTTCCGTTGAAAAATTTTTCTAATGCTATTTGCTACAGATCGCATGTGATAGATGGAGTAATTTAATATGGAGTAATTTAATATAAGAAGAACTATCTTTTAAAAGTACATTGTTTAAGTTTTCTATTGTAAATTGTGGATTTTGCGCTTTAACCGTAAGTATTTTTTGGAAAACAATTAACCTTCAGACTCCTGGTGCTTTCTTGAAACAATGATTTTGCCAAATTACAACGTCTACTCTGAAACATTATCAACTTGAGGTAATCTACTATGCTTCGTTTGCATTTCTGCGTTGTGGGCAGCAGTACACTTTCAAAAAGTACTTGGAAAAACTGAAATTTACTACAGCTGAAGTAAAAGCAATGCAATGAAGCATAAATGACAGTGTAGTTTGCTTAAAAAAGACTAGACTTATAGATTGAATCAACATGAAGTAGATATTGATATGAACTCTCAAGAATCCAAAGTGAGTAATGCAGAGTACAGTATAGATTGATGAATCACAAATATTCAAAAAGAATTCAGCGGTTAAAATGTTGATACACTAACCTTTCACGCTCGTTATATTGCAATATTCCATAATAGTAAAAGCAGCTTGGTTTCCATATATTGACACAAACGTTGGCTGCTTTCGTCTTGCCATGAAAACACTCGTAAGGAAAAAGCACCCAAATAATCGACTTGCCAGAAAAAATTGTCGTGATTTGTAAAGCACGAGAGTCTCTATAAGACCGTCCATTGTATTTTTCGTACACCTCTGTGCACTCTCTGTATTCAGGATTAGGCTGACCAACATTTCCTGTCTCTGAATAACACCATGTCACAACGACAGAGTAACGCACGGGTTTTGACCTAGAGAAATGCAGCATTTCCTGACATGACCGAACATTTGGCATTGCACGATTGAAGGTGCAAGTAAACGGAACGTTTTTCATGCACAAAATCGTGCGGAAATTATGTTTCGCTCGCATGCGGATGAATTCATGTCGTTACGCATTTCCTGCGGGATCCAATGGCGCGAAAAATCAATTCGATGGCTCGTAGATGGTGAGTTACTGGTGTTGGCACAGTCTTCCTGAATGTAACAGCGTTTTTCTTTGAAAATGTCAGTGATGAGGTTGTCAGCTCATAGTGTCCTTTTTGCGTCAAACGCAAAGTGTTCAGCAGTTGTTGCCGATGCAAGCGCAGGGTCTGGTCTGATTTTATGCTATAGCTGCGTTTAGAGTAGGCCATGCATAACATGATGGTGATGCTCAATAATAATTTTATGTTAGTTGTACTTGTGAAATAAATTGGAGTCATTGCATTTGGTATTTCCACCGTGGAAACTTTTCGTGTCTGCAAAACGCCCATGCTGAAGGCTTTCCTGAGATGCTTGTTTTGGTGCTGGCCTGTAACGAGTAACGACTAATGCCGAAGGGAAATCAGTGATCTGTAAATTGCTACGGCTTCAAGCTGCAGCACAGACCGGCTCAGTGCAATGTTCCGCAAACGCGCGCATTGCATTCCACGCGAAACACCTTATACGAGTATTCGCACTCAACAAAATCTACTAGTCAAGCAGCATTGAATAAGAATCTCACGCGGAACATTTTAGCTTAAAATAGCTTATTTTCTTCTGTTTCATTGCATTTGCAGTTTGTGTTGGACGTCGAAATTCGCAAGAAAGTAATTATTAAGTGGTTCTTGTTAAAATTAATCAAGACAAAACCCAAACAACAAATGGTTCATGTGAACTAGGGTGGCATGATACTAGCATCATGGAACTGATGGAGAACCCGTCTGCTACTGGCATTCTCTTATTCATCTGCTCCCGGCAGAACATCAACCACAGCACACTAAGTGAAGAGTTAACCCAGTACATCAAGCTAGTGCCACTCATGACAGCTGTTGGGAAAAAAGCCGCCTTTTCAAAAATTTATTTGTTGCTTGAAATAAATATTTATACATTTAACTGTTTATCCACACTCTTTTCATGGAAAACAATTTTGGTACAAACCAGTTGATTTACAATTACTTAAATCTTGGTGGTGTGCTCTTTAGCACTCAAGGGATGTGTATGTTAACATTCCCAACTCATGTTTATTATAATTAGAAGCAGCCCAAATTTTGATCATGTTTTTTGCCTCGATCTCACTGCACGCAATACTTTTACATCATGTTCGTATTCCGTCGCATACAGCTGTGCGACTACTACAGTAGAACTTGGGTCTCTCACCTAAACAGTGGCTGGGGGAAGCGCCACAACTTCAGTTAGTTACAGGGGAGGCGAGCGAGGCACGGAGGGCACCCGTCGAGGCGTTCCGCGCATAAATTTTCCTCATTTTTGGTGAAAAACGTATTAACCAGTCATATAATGTATTCCAAAACATATCATATATAAGTACTTTGTTGTCAAAGGATCCCCAACACCAACTGCATTGTTTAGGTACTCTGCTTTCAAAGGGGCCCCCAACCATTTTAATGCGTAAGTACTCTGCTTTTGAAGGGCCCCCAACAACAATTGTAATATGTAAGTGCTTTACTTTCAAAAGGGCTCCTAACAGCAACTACAATGTGTAAGTACTCTGCTTTCAAAGGAGCTTCCAACCAGGAGCGTAACGAGGGGGGCACAATTCCCCGGTCGCCGAATCACTGTTGGGCACTGAATTACTGCGGGGGGCGCCAAAAGTCTCAATGATGTCACAAGTACTTTCTTCAATGCAGTACATTTCTTTCCAAAAGAACTCAGGTTCGAACATTGGGGGCCAAACCTGCTTCTTGCCCCGGGCGCCATCCAACCTCATTACACCCCTGAACAGCAACTATAATATGTAAGTACTATTCTATCAAACGGGCCCCAACAGCAACTGCACTGTGTAAGTACTCTGCTTTCAAAGATGACCCCAACCGGAACTGTAATGTGTGAATGCTCTGCTTTCAAATGGCGCTATTGAAAGACGAGTAAATACACATTGCAGTGGCGTCTCTAATGTGTAAATAGGGAAAACCTTCAGACCAACCTTAATATCTTTAATAAACTGTGGGTTAAAATTTGTTACAAAAAGTTCTGAAAAGACCCTATCAAGTAAGAGCAAAAATTTATACCAAATGGTGATTTTTTTCACTGTCAGAAAATGAAGCCTCTCGTAATATAGACGGCTTTTTCTGTTCTGAAATGCGTGGAAAACGAATAGTGGCTTTTATGCTTAGCGCTTTTTTCCCGATTTTGTTGAATTCAAATTCTTTCATTTTTACTTGCAGTTTACTCGTGAGGTTGTTTTGCTTGTGAGAATTTTGTTCAGTATTCCATCTGGCAACAGGAAAAGATGAATTTTCATAAAGAACCGGTGGTGCATAATGGAGACAGGTGTTCACGAATTGTTTTTAATTTAAAAACAGAATTGTAGCTAATGTAGAAATATTGCAGTAGTTTTTCACTGTATCCAAAATTCGCAACACTCACATCTGTCACTTACATTTTAGGAGATCGCAGTTTATATAGACCAAGTTTACTTCTGAAATCTGATGTAATAGCTGGTCACCTGTCAAGTATTTTATCATCATTGTCTTGGACAGTGGTTCCCAACCTTTTTAGTGTCATGGACCGTTTTGACAATTTGACTGAACGCTGTGGACCATCTTAATGAAACCAGTTAAAACCCTGCTCAAAGACATGTGGCTTAATCGGCCGAAAGCAGTTTTTCACTTAATTTTATCATTACTTAGAATTAACGTTTGTAACTTATTCTTTTAGTAGCTGCAATTTTATGTGCTCTGTCAAGCAGCCACATCGATATCTGCATAAGTTTCGTATTTTTCGAGTTACGGGAGGTAAATGCCCATTCTGGCCCTGCTTTCTTGACGTGTAACGAAAGGATTTGTGATTTGTGCAATTTGGCCTTTGGTAACTGTCGTGCAACAAAAGGAATATGTGCGCATCTTGACCCATGGATACCCTTCGAGTAACAAAAGGATATATGACCACTTTGGGTACATCACGTGTAATAACAATGGACACCCGTCAAGTAACAAAAAGATACCCACATGGGTACATCACGTGTAACAATTGCGCATGTGAAAGTACCAGTATAGGTTACTGCAACATTTAACTTGTTTGTGAGCTAAATCATGTGGACATTTTGGCTTTGAGGACCTTATGTGGCAAAAAAGTGCAAAAGTACTCTTGAAAATAACATGTTTCATGTATCAACTTAATTTACTTCTGTTGCATGTAGAACCGCAAGCTCGAGTAGAGCATGGTTTTGATCATCAACCGACCGCCAATATTTCTGTATTTTTCTTGTCTTTTAAGGGTCTTTACTATGAGTAATTCACATTTTTTTGGGAAAAGTATTTTGGATTTTACAAAATAAAAGTTTTTCGAAATTCAACTAATTTATTTTCCAGGTAAGATGAACTTGCGAATTGCTCAGCAATTGCTGAGTTGTTGAAAAGCTCGCCTGTGCTCCCTAAAATGTTTCAGTAGGCCTCGGTGATGATGAGACAAAATTCTTGCCAGTTTGGCCTATGGTTCCAACAGCGTTAATGTTCACTCGTGGACCTGAGCGTGGGTTGTTACGTACAAGTGGTCTCTTTCAGAAAAATTTATCAATAATTTGATTTGCAGGTCAAAAATCATGAATGTTTCATGAAGCTTATCACGTAACAATTAGAAGCTAAGTTTGCTAAATTGCTTCAAGCTTTCGAGGAATCAGACGACTGGGTTCTGCTCATAGGCGTAGCCAGGGGAGCTGTGGTTTCTCTCCAAATCTCTAGCATATCTTTTCATTTCGTGCTTCGAGAGGTGTTGTATCAAACCAAATACGGTTCCTCGCTTCAAGTCAAAATATTTGGCACCTCCAAAAAATTTGGGCTGGCTACTCCACTGGCTCTGCTTTCTTCACCTGGCGATGATTCAAACTTGAACGTATCTGTATTCGAGTAACTAAGCTCCACAAAAGCGACGCAAGTGAATCTATCTGCAATTTTTGTTATAAGAGATCGATTTCAGGTAAGTGTAAGACTACACATAGCCTACTCTTTCCTGAAAACTGCAAGCAATGCTTACGGGTGAATAATTTGAAAGCCTGAAACAAGAGCAGAGAACGCAAACACAATCAAGAATAAAATTAAAATCAATAAACCCAAACATAAGCTGCAACCATTACAAGACTGGAAAATACATCGTTGCTGAATGATTGCTTTCACTGAAACCAGTGGCGGATCCAGCCTGTAAGTTTAGGGGGGGGCGATTTCAGTAATATCTGGCAGTCAAGTTTCAGTTGGCAGTCAAGTGTCTTTCCGAATTGTACAAGATCATGGTGAAAAAAGTTACTTCCGTAGGTTTTAGTGGGGGCGATCGTCCCAATCGCCCCCCCCCTGGATCCGCCCCTGACTGAAACTGGAAGACTGTCTAACGCCACTAGTCGAGCAACGCAGCAAACCCCACATTGAATCTAGCCGCTACGACTCAAAACAGAGCGTTAGTAAAATGTGCAAGCAGGATTACTTTCGTTGGTTTGGCAGCCGGAAAATATGTTTAGTGTTTGGCCAAAATATTGTTGATGGCACATCTTACAAAGTTACAAGTCCCTTCATAAACAATGTAATTTGCACGTGTCAGTCCTTGCTTTAGCGGGAAGGTTTTGCGTTTTCTCATCATTTGTGAAACACACGTGACCATTGATTTTCTGTGTTTTCCGTGGCAGCTACAAAGTGCACAGCATTGCAGCAGACCAGCTCTAGCAATTTTGTTTTGTCCTGACCTTGTGTTTCATGCATGACATGGAAACATTTGCATTTGTTGCAAAAGTACACGAGTGTTCGGCGAGTGGTTGAAGTGTCACAACAACATTGAAAACGGGTAGAGAGAAACTTCACTTCAGTTGACACCAGTTTCGACAGCTGACGCGTCAACACGACAAACTTGCTGTATGGTGAAAATATGCTGCTGTGACGCACATGGTTTTTCCCCGTCTTGCACGATTGCTCACGCAGGTACAGCAAACGTTAGCAGCAGCCGCTGCATCCAGACAGCAGCTGTCGCAAACGCCCGGAATGTGAAAAACGTCAGAAAAGGCTTGTGCTGTTTAGAACTTTGCAGCAAAGGGTCAAAAGACTGCAGGGTTGTGAATAACATCTACAGCGTTGGTTTCAAGTCTTTCAATAGCAGCAGTTTGTGCCAAGCATGTTGCTCTTGAACTCGGCGGGATTGAAAACTGAATAGGCAGCTGATGACATTGGCCACATTTGCTACACCGAGTGGAAAGTTAAGACGCAAACGGACTATATTTCATGTGACCTTGACGTTGCTTGTCTCACTGTCGTGAGGTTTTGCAACTGCCATGAATTGTTAGAGAAGGGCCATCGACATCGGTTTGTACGTCAGACTAAATATTTGAGTCACGCCGCATTTTGTGCGCCAGAATGGATCGCAATTCGCAACGAGCGGGTTCATCATAACTTACGCTAGAGTAGATTATAAAAAAGCTTGTAAAATTGTTGGCATTCACGTGGTTTCATAGTATGACATCATTTGAATTTATCTAATTTGTTGCAAGCCACATTTTCAATCTTACAAGTTTTTTGTTTTAATGAAAAATGCACAACGGATATCGAAGCTAATGGAGCAATTGCAACATAATAAAGTAACATTGTTTAACATAATTAAAAAATATCTATTCACCTGCGTTTTAACAACTAATTATGCAAAAAATCGGTAAGTGCGTTCTTTTTCAAAACACTGTTTTGCCCAATTTCAGCGGTTACAAATCAAAACCATTCCATAATGTGTAGCTAGGTTGATAGACAAAATTACTTTTCTCAACCTTTTCCTGAAACATCAGCGCTTCGTAACTGTTTCGAACTTTAGAGACTTATAACTATTTCATATATGGAATACTTAACTGTAAAGACTCACTCACATGTGGTAAGCATAGCTGCAAATCAAAAAACAAGATGTGAAACGCTTCAAAGTCACTGAAGTACAAAATGTTTGCCAAATTGATGTTTGTCTCCACAGCACAGTTATATTTGTATAGACACGAAACTCCCAACGTAAATTAATACAAACTCAGAGCACAGCGGTGCAGGACTGTTGCTGGAACTTAACATGAGTTGTCATGTAGCGGGGCTTGGATGGCTCATACTGTGGGGTGCATATGACGTTTGCAGTGTATTGACAGCAGTTTGCGGTTCAGTGCCAGTCAATAAAAGTCACAATCTTCAATGTGTCAATGTTTGACACAGCCCAAAATGTAAGTGGATCCAAGCCTGCACGCGCCAACTTTGCACCAACAGCAAGGCCCAATCAGCTTTCAGTCCCCAAGTCTTGGGGCCCAAGCCTGCATCCACTAAGCCTGCCAAGCTTAGAGATTTAGAACTTTTACAATAACCTTGTCTCTGATTTTATGCAAGGCAGGCAAATTTGGCACAGCGAAGCTTAATTTAACTCTTGCTTGAAGTCAAGCCTTTTAATATATTTGTATTCTGACAGGATCTTAAAATCTGCCTTATCTCTATGAATCAACATCTGTTATGAACTCATGTCCCTGGTTTAAACAAACATAAATAGTGATGCTACCAGTGACCTGTTCATTGATAACCATAAGTTCTACATGGGGAAAAAGCCAGTATGAGGTCACTTATGATTTAACTGAATGTAAATTCGATTTCGCTAAAGAGCATTATCAGTAATCTTTTTCTTAAATAGATTGTTAAGCACCTGACACTGGCTTATTTCCTCATGGAAACCTTGTAGTTACCCCTAAAGAAAGTTTCAATTTCAACTGCTTATGAATGTGTTGTAATTAATGATTTTGAATGTGAAGACACACGTAATATGTTTGAAGATATGTTTTGATTACAATATCCATGACAATTTGTGTGCTATAAAAATGGACATGCTGGTATTTTTGCATTAGAAAGTTCACGTTTGTGATTCATAATCTACCTATGACGAAACAAAACAAGATACTGGTGGCGGGACGAGTCTCGAATACGATTGGTTCGCTGATTCGTTAATGAAATTCAACAATAACGATGCCGTCTTGTTGTAGCTTTCGAGTTGGTTGACCTCTTAGTTCGCGCGCTTAGTCAGTTTTTTTTTTTTATCCTAAAACGGTTGGACCACGCGG
>JGI24021J15306_10004003_pt1 | contig 16923 bp, 9 predicted proteins | sample Ectturendosymbi1_FD_15306 | JGI IMG/M metagenome (IMG submission 15306) | reverse complement strand
CTGGCGCTATACTGTTCACCAGGCTGTCTCCTCCTTCGAGGCCTCCCGCAAAGAGGACCTGAGAGAGAAACGCCGCAGGAGGAAGATCATAGCAGCTTCAACAGCTACATCAGAGCCGGGCCAGACCTTTGACTGCAGCCACTGCGGCCGGACCTGCTTGTCCCGTATTGGACTTGTTAGTCATCAGCGTGCCTGCAATCGGCGTGGACACCCACCTTTATTTAATCTTCGTTAGCGAAGTTAAGCCAAGAATATGCGCTTGCAGTGGACATGACAGTTGCAATCACAAACTTACTTTTTTTCGAGTTTACTCGCTACACACTCGTATTAAAACCAATTGATTTCGTATCGTCCTATTTTTCCTCACGTCTGTTAGAAAGTGCTGCCCCCATGAGTATAAAAAGAAGTACTGCGTGCTGATTAGGTTTGATGTATTACTTTTGTTTGCGTGTACGAGTCAAAAACAACAGAAGCAATAAGTGTGGGACACGTAGAACCCTCCACTAACAGTGACTGGAATTTGGAAAAACTTTACACAAACTAAAATAAGCCGTTGTGGCTGAAGTCATCGCAAATGTTTCCAGTGGAATAATGTGATCATTTGGTAGCTGTATATAGTGACGTACTATAATGATTACCATAGATCACCGAGTTCGTTGTGGCCACAAGAAGCTTGGGTCAGTCTTAATCACAACCAAGTAAGACTTGGTATCAAGCGCAACATTTCTTGATTGTTTAGAAAAACTTACACCAATGCGAAAAGAAAATTCAAGGCACTCTTGCACGAACTTCAATAAAGCTAGAACAGTATCCTTGTTTTCCCGGGGATCAAATAATGGTTTTGCACAACTATTTATAAAACATCAGTAAAGTAACTGAAAGATCGCTACGCCATTGGTTACGCAATACGTTATCTCCATTTACCAACTACACTCATTTTACTGTAATGCTTGAAATAAAGCAGCTCGCAAAGCCAGCAGCTGTACAAATATTTCCTGGTCTACCTTCGAACCCGTTATCCATCTTAGCGCTTATTTCATGAACATTTGAAGGATAGGGAACGCTTCAACTGTAACTTATTCTGTGACTGCATTGAGATCCCTCTGATAAAAGATCATTGACTTCCATCAGCCACCCAAATTACCACTTATTTCTTGACAGATTTTATGTGTCAATTGCGAAAGTAGTTTACTGCACATTAGGTTGTCATTGACTGAATAAAATTCAAGAATTTACAGAAGATAGCAGGGACCGTAAGCCTTATTTGCCCCTTGTCAGGTGAGGTTTTTGTTGCATCGTGTATGCGATGGTATAAAACACGGCAGATGATGAGCTAAAGCTTAATCTCTGGCGTCACACATTGTATGACGCCTATCGGCCATCCCGTTAATATTGGTAACACATGCGAAAAAGGGTGCCCGCCTATAGTCAAATACTTCAAACGTGGCATTCAATTTTGCCTTTCGCTCTTTTCACAATGTTTACACCAGGATCTTACCTCAGAAACTGGATGCTGGCCTTTGGTCTGCAAATCTTTGCTTGAACCTTGCTGTATTTGAAAGTTGGTGTCAATCAGTATATACCAGTGGTTCTCAACCTTTTCGCTAAAACGAGCCATAACCAGATCTACAGTTTTTTTTATAGAACCGCACTAAAAATATTTTAACACAAGTCAATTGACACGATATGTTTCATTGCAGAACGAAGTCTGTTGCAAAGAATATTAGAGGTGTATTTATCCCTCCATTGTGACTTCACCCACAGAGCAACCCTACTCAAAACGAAAACATTTTTTTTAAATCTGAACTAGAAGATTTGCCGAATCCGTAGATGGTGTGAATAGCACTCTAACTCAATTGGTTGGCAAGTTATGTTGGTGCAAAGTTCTCCAAAAAACGTGGCGCAGGCAGTAGTTTTAAAGGCTACTAGGAGCCGCCCAAAGGGTCCTTGGGAGCTGCATGCGGCTCTCGAAATTGAGGTTGAGAACCACTGGTCTATACTTATTCGTGTAATTGACTGAGAGTGCGGGTGTGATATAAATGCTGCACGCGAAATTTAAGACCGCAGCGTCTGCACTGTTGCCTTTGTAGAAAATTGTAAAGGCAGTAGGACTTGGAACATTTTTCTTAACTGAAAAGCTGTAGTATGGAAAGAAGTTTCATGTGCGTGCATTTCTTGCTTTTCTTACGTGACAACACATTTCAGCGAATTTTCTGCTGCTTTCAGAACGATTTCAAGATGCTCATTTATTATGGTGACGCAGATATGGCCTGTAATCATCTGGGAGGAGAATGGTTCGTCGATCAACTCGGATACCCGGTAAATGCATGCACAGGTTATTAACCTAAAGGGCTTGGAGTATAGGTTCTACTACAGCAACTATTAACTAAGTGAAGTTCTTCGGAGAGCCACTGCACTGAGCTGAGTTTTTCTTATCTTTTTCATCTTTGTTCACATAGTTATCACAAGAACACTCTGATGCCGTCATGCGGATAACAAGAACGTCGTTACGCATGATACTGATGTATTTTATTTCCATTTTTAATCATGTTTATGGGGTTTGCATAACTAACGTGACACGGGCCGAAAATCACATACTACACCTCAATCGTTTCTTGTGCGTTTCTGTATACTGCGTTAGCAACATATTTTGTATGAAAAGAACATGCAAAATGGCACAGCTTCATCATCACGTCAGATTGAACACTGTATTTAGATACGTTTCAAAATTTTCATGACATTGCATAGACTATAATTATGACAAAAACTATATGCTTTTGTGACCTAAAGGTTTTTATAACGTTAAAGTTATACATTGAGTGTTTTCAGGTGATTTGCATACTTTTTCGTAAAAATCAGTTTTTCTTTTATTCAAAATGACCTGTTAAATGTTGTTCGCAATGTCTATTAAGCTATAGTAACTTTCACAAACAGCAAAGCGGTTGCTGATAGCGAAATTTAGTGACACACGATCGTTTGCATTAATGTTTTCCCAGCCAACAATGAGAAAGCTATGAAATATTTATTGATTGACATGGTTTAAATTTGCGGACCTCCCAAATGATATTTTTTGAATCGAAAATGTATATAGATCCAGATACCAATCAAACAGCTGAAATGTGAATGGTATTCTTTTACCAATTACAAAAGTAACCAGACCTGAAGAAAATCCACGAAGTGTGTTTGTAGGTCTCGTTCAGAGTAACAAATTCCGAAAGAGTCTCAGTCGACTTTTCAATGCCCTGAAAAGTATACTGCTGATAACGACCAAGAGGATGGAATAAAGGATAAACAAAAAAAAGTTTTCCTAAAGCTTGCAACGAAATGTTTCAGCCAAACATTGTCAGTCAAAAATAAAATCTTGAATCTTGGGACAAGTGTACTCAAACATCGAATATTTTACAATGCGTTGCTTCAAAGGTACAAATGATAGATTTGTTACCAAAATGTTTTGGGACACAAAATTTTTTGGGACAAAAATTGTAAACACAACCTGCCTCATCTTACCAGCCTAAAACATCGTTTCATATAACAAATTACTACAAAGAACAAACAAATGAACGACACGTGCTGAACTTTTTAACAGCAATGAAATAGATTGCTGCTGTTGTTTTTGTGGCATTAACTTGGCAATGACAGAAAGACATTAATTGCTTTATAAGTGCCTGTATATTTATGACTGCGAAACCATTTCTTTAAATTTTAGTGAAACGCTCAAGATGTAAGGGTGCATTTCTTAAGCTTAGCTCTTTGCACAGCACCTCTTTCTCTGGCAGATATTTTGACTTTTTATCACTACTGCAAACATTGGAAAAATGGGAAGTATGGCATGTTAAAGTAACTTGCATGAAAAACAAACAAATTTACATGCGCAAGAATTGCATGTAAAACAAAAAAATTAGATGAGCAAGAAGCTGCCAGAAAAAATAAATTTTATGAATTACCAAACCACTCAAATGAATAATGACTGTTAAAAAAGGGAGCCGCGCTTTAAAATCTGACATTAAAAGTACTTGCCTTATAGAGAATCACGTTTGCTCACTGGTTGATTGGAGTTTCGTCCAGATGACGANTTGTTTGGTTATGATCAGCTCAGAGACGTTACAACAAGTAGACAGAAAAGTTTTACGACCCATTTTCGGTAGAAATGCTTTAAAAGTATTTCTGTGAATGAAAGATCATGTCGCTCAATAGGCAGATGGTTGAAATTAATGCTCCTGATATGGTTGTCTACGGAAACTGATGTAGAGAAAAACCATACTTTATAACTTCTCATTATTACATCATCAACTGTTGATCGTGTAGTCAGTTATAGCATTTATAGTTTATTGAATTGAAACTATGGCCTGCAGAGGGATTGTAAAAAGTAAATACCATGTCGCTTAACACTTTCTTGTAAAAACTAATTAAAGTGGCTTAAATGATCAATTTAAATATGTTGAACTATTCAGGGTAAAAATCATTTACAAAGCAAGCATTCTGAACGCGTAAACAGCTAACTGAGCTTGTCTGTGAGTTAATACAGTCATGCTTTCTTGTAGTTTGTCTGATTTCTCGAACAGCAGCTTCACTGATCCTTTGATGATGTTGTGAAAAACAGCAATAAAGTATACAGTCATAAGAAATGTTTATAACAGTTCGTGATTGGCAGTCTTTCAGTCAGTTCATATCAGTTAGTGTTTCAGAATCAGTTATTTATATTCTAATCATTTCTTCACGTTTGTTGTTAGTTAGCTTTCTTTTCATTTTTGCAGGTTTTGTTGTCATGCTTTTCCTGATTGTAGTGGGAAAGTCATCCACCATTAGTAAAGATCAAAATGTATTTTTAATTGTTGTCACGTCTGATAAACTTTCAGGTTTTCGTCTTTTTCTGGTATTTCTTGTATTTCTTGTATAGCTTCAGTTTCTTCATTGAATTCAATTCTTAACACAGTAGTTGATTCATGTTGGAAACATGAAATGTCTCCAACCACAGGCGTCGGAAGAGGGGTTCAGGGGAGCATTATCCCTGTTCGGATTTTGAAATTTGATATTTTCGTATTAATGTTTTGTAAAAACTGTTTTTCTGTTAGTTTTGATCTAGTAAAGTGAAATTTCACCATGATGTTCCCCGCTAGAAACAATTCTTTTTGTCACCACTTGGAACAATCCATTGTTGCCCACACTGGAAAAATTCCTTCCGACTCCCATGGTCCCAAAACAAGGCAACTTGGGTAACGCTCTCGTTTGACTGATAAATACAATTCATTGAGGTTGCTAATAGTATTATAAACCGGCCTGATTTTGGTTGAGTAGAAAGGCATATTTTACCTTTCATAGCCCTATTTAGATGACTTGTTATAATTTTGCAATGTCTTTTTGTTTATGTCAGATAGTCATGCCTCGACGAATGTGGATGATTGAAGATGATGACGGCTCGTATCAAGTTGCTGGATTCTACAAATCTTACGATAGGTTGACGTTTGCCATTGTTAAAGTAAGCTGAAGCCATTTGACCCTTTTGTATCCAATAATGTACAACTTCAATTGCTGTAATTGGACAGTAGGTTGTCAACTAATACAATTTTCTCAAGGAACGTTCCCAGTATCCACTCTACCTCACGAGTGTACAAAACATATTTCTTGGTACTTTCCAAGGTTGCGGAGCCGAAGTCCGGAACGCCGGAGCTGGACATTTTGCCAGGAGCCAGTTCTCAGATTAAAAATAAGAAGCAATTGGAGCCGGAGCTCTGTTTAAAATTAGGACCGGAGCTGGAGCTATAGCTATTTGAGAGATAGGTCCGTACTTCCAGATACTCACGGCTTTGTCAAATTGACAGACAAGTGGAATCATTTTACCTAAAGCAGAGCTCTTTAAAGCACACTAAACGCGATTGTCACGAGTTACGACACCAGACTGCAGCAGTGGAACTGCGAGTCTTTGATGTTTCCTAGGTTGAATCGTCGCTAAGGCTTTGGCATCGCAGCACAGGCGTGGTGTTACATGTAGATGCAAGAAAAACGTTAACTACCACAATGTCTCTTTCTAGTCAGAATGATCAAACCAGATCTGTAATAGTGTAGCGATCTAAAAAGAACCAAATGATCGTCAGTAGGTATATAATATCCATAGCTTTTGCAGCTGTGCACACAGCGAGTATGATTCAGACGTGCTAACACTGCAGACCTAGGCGTAAAATGCATGGTACGACATTGTGAAGTAGGATTTTTTACTAGAAACCGATAGGCTTACTAGCAAGGTTTACTACTGTAGATTTCTGGCAAAGCTCACTAGGAAACATTGCGTTTACTAGCAGCAGCATAACATGAAAGTGATAACTAACTGGCAGCGAACCACCATTGATTTGCATGGCAGTGCATTTTCAGGAGGATATAAAAATGCATTGTAAACAAATGTGGGCTTTTCTTGAGGTTTTCATCTGTGGAGGCAAATTATGTTTTCAACACGGTAACCAGTCTTGTTTTCTCCTAAGCTTTGCAGGTTAAATTGTGATTTACATTGCGATTCAACACTGCTTATGATGAATGCAAAATATAAGAAATCAGAAGTTTACAATTATTTTTAAAAAGGCAAAGGTTAAGTTTTTGCTAGAAGCCTTGCTATTTCTTTGAACAAAAGGTTAAACACGCGTTTGTGTTAATGCAAATGTGTTGCACGTTAGAAAGAACACATGAGAGATCTAATTGACTATGTGCTTTGCGCTCTTTACATGGTTGACCCAGGAAAAACTGTCAACTGGAATTGCGAAGAATGCTGCAGGCAAAGCATAAACGAGTGCAAAACATTTGGTCGATTAGGACTGGAATGTGTCGAAGTGCTCGGACACAAATGTAGTTTTCCAAACATCCGTTTTCTTAATTCCGGTCATAAGAGATAACAAAAAGTCACCAGGCATTAAAACAGGAAAAGCGACTGCCGTTCCAGAATTTGTTTATATTACCGTTATCTTGAGTTGTGTTTCTGCTAGTAACTATTCTCTGAATCTTCCAAACCTGTGATTGCTGTTTTTTCTGATTTCTTACGGTAAGAGCGCTGATTGCAAAAAAATTACCAGAATAACCTATTCAAACAAGTTTGGTATATTCTTTTTTGGTGCGCTTGATGTATTTCATTATTCATTCAATTTGAGGCACACCAAGACAATAGAAAATATTAATGTATAAAAACGAACAGAAACCGAAGCTGGAGCCGGAGCCATGTTACGAAAAAAGAAAGCCCCGGAGCAGGGGCAGTGTCCTTTTCACGACGGCTCAGCAGCCCTGGTATTTTTTGTTCCTTTTTATAACATATAGAAAAATGCGTCAGGTTTGAAGAAAGATGCCTTTAAAAAACTTCGTAAATCAGGCAGGTCAGCAATGTTCTACCGACGTAAAGTAAAAACGTGTTTATTTTCATTGAAACACAAATGTAAAACAAAGGTTACAGAATTGGTAACATTGTTGACTTTAATAAGTAAAAGCTATTGGTGCGCTGGGCCAGAACTGTTAACAAGGAAGCAGGGTTGCGCAGTCGGAGGTAAAATATCCGAATCCAACCTTTCAAAAATCTCCGACGCCTTAACAAAAAGTGAATGAAGCTTGGCTGGCAACAATTTTGTAGCAACTAGCACTCAATGGAAATCGTNGTACAGAGCAAGACTTCTGTTTCAACAGAAGTTTCAAAAGCAATTATGCCATTTNAACAGGAATTCCCAGGTTAGGAGTGCGATGTAGAAAATGATCCAATTAGACTTCCGGAGTCGGAGTCGGACAAAAAAATTCCGACTCCGGCACCGACTCCCAGTGTTCTTAGGAATCCGAATCCACTCAATACCTTCGACTCATTATGACTCCGACTCCGCAACCCTGGAAGGATGTATGACTGGTAACGAGCATGGCCACCTCTTTTGCTATCTCTAAGTGAGAGATTGGCAATTTTTTTCGTACTGCGGACCGGTTTCAGCCTGGTATTATTTTGCGGACAGGCCCTCAATAAAAAATATTGAATGTTTGGTACATGCAAATTTATTACAACTCGTAACTCATCATGGCACTGATTCAGTCAGAAATCTGTGCTCACTTTGCCGTAGCAAGATGCTCTGACCTGCTTTGATTATGGTAGTCATTGGCACCCGCAATGTGTTCCTCATGTCGGTAGTTCCAGCCACTTTTGAACTAATTTGGCCTTGGTTTCGCACGGCCCGGTAACAATTTCTTCACGGACCGGCACCTGGCCCTGCCCGGTGTTTTCCGAACCCTGTTCTAAGTGACCTGAAAACATGTTGTTGCCAAACTTGCTTCTATTCGTCTGAGCAAAACTGGTGCATTAGTTGCTGCACAACTTTACCGATGCAACAAAATGAAACAAACGTATGTTGATAATAATAAATAGCTGGTAGTATTCCCAAAAGTCAAAAACCTCATGAAATGTTTTTTTCACGCATATTGAAAGAACATTTCAACTGACAAGCTGCTGATGAAGGCTTCAGCCTTCATGAAGGCTTCAGCCTTCATCAGCAGCTTCAAAAAATCAGATGTTTTCTATTTTGTTAATGCAAAATATGCCACCCATTGAGGGTGGTTGTCTTAAATTGCAAAGCTGGAAAGCTCTTTGCATAAGGCTTAGTTGAAAATGGAAGAAAAATCTAAAAATGTAAAAAAAACATTATTTTCATTTAAGTTTTTCCTAATTATAAAGATTTGTAGCAACAAGAAAAATTACTGAGTTAAACTTTATCATCATAACTTACCGAGATGATACTACACGTGCATGCAACTTTTTTACGTTGTTCTACAAATGATTATTACTGTGGATTAATTGACTGAGTATAACATTATACATCACATCCGAAATATTTGTAATCTTAAGACCATGCACTCCAGACATTTTTTTAGTAAGTTGAGTTCATTGACGCAAATGCTAAACAGATTCACGCAGATTACGACCAAAACCCGGGACATCGAAAAAACTCTGCTGATCAGTCAATCTCATTTAGACCAATATTTCTGCAAATTTAGGCGGTTTCATAACTTAGGAATTGACATTTGCATTTACGTGCCACATTTTCTACGTCATTTTAAACAACGGAATTTTATGCTTTCCTTTTTGCAAACAATTCGACATTTCTTTGATTAAGGTCTCCTTTGGTGATGCACAAACCTAACTCACACCAGAACATGTTGCATGTTGAGTGCAGAGCGAATATATAGAGCACCTCATAGAAACCTCAGAGCATAGCCTACATTACAATTGCTACAGATCCCTGGGTTTGGGGCCTGAAAATGTCGTTGAAAAAATGTTGAAACCGTTGAATTAATTGCTTCTGTTCGCTATCAGTCTGAAGACACTTCTGTATGCAGACGTTGTCAGTTATACGCACTGGATAAAATATTTGCATTTCATTATTCGCGAGTGGGAATCACAAAAAGTATTATTGTTGCAACAAATAAGTCAGTGAACTTCATGACACGATAAAAGAAAGTCATGAATCTCACAAAACCTAACCACTGACCAGAAATATCTGCTTTGATCAAGCCGCAAAATTAACTCAGTGAGTTACAAAGAATAAACAAACTACTTTTTCGAAGGCAATAATGTTCACAGAAGAATACTGGCCAAAAATTGAATACTGTAGTACAGTATACATCACAAATGTTTCTTCTGTTCTTCCGCGTACAAGAGGGACACATAAGTTTGCGGTATACCAGAGCAGTTTGAAGCAGCAGGTAACCACATTTTGCGCAATCACCCATCTGTTATGATTGACATTTTCCAGGAAGCTCTGCGAATCCTCTCGGAGTACAAAGATTAACTTGCAGAGTTGCATTACTATGTTGTAGTAAATTCATTATATATGATTCATAATCCTGCGTCACTACACATTTTTAAACGGGAAACTCATGCGCAACTGCAATCTATACATTACATTAAATCAAACAAGTTTGAAATTTCAAAAACGTGCTTTGCCGGCCTTTGATTTAGAATTTGTGTTCTATCTCAAAGAAATGCTTCTGTGGAATTTTCAGATGCTCATATTTGATCAAGATACAAATTTCCAAATGTGTTGACTTCCCGGCATTTTTATTGGTAAATCAAAAAATTTACGGCTAATTCAAAATAAAACTTTGAACTAAACGAGAAAGCGCGCGTGTAAAACGATTTGCAAAAAAAGGAAAACCGCACTTTCACGCAAAAAGGAACTGACCTTCATCGGGGTTGTGATTGCCATGCTAATGTACAAGAGAGCAGCCTGCGGTGATCCAAACAACCTCCACTAGTTAACATTGATTGTTTGACCACAAGCCTTGACAAAGGATTACTCAAGTTACCTCGGAATAACCATTTCCGCCATCACCAAAGCATTCCCTACTTATCTTTCTCAGGTAACTACCTGATAGCTCTGACGAACCGTTACGATAAAGACATAAAATCGTACATTGAAAAATTTTTAGCTTTGCTTGTGGCTTACCAAGAATTCTAAACCATTTTCTAAGCGGTGCTGAGCGTTTTTTGGTCTAGGAGCAAAGCTGCCTGTCAATTTGGTTGCACTTCAAGTTACGATCTAGCAGCGGCACACTAAGTTGGTGCTAAACCTTTTTAAGTAAAAATAACACTATTATTATTTCGTCAATTTATCCATCACGGCTGTTGCAACAAATGCTGATTTTGTTAAAAATTGGTTCACTGTGTGGAACATATGAAGTTGTAGAACATATGTAGTGTAGTTACTGTAAATTGCATGAAGAGCCTATTTCTTTCTTGCAAATATGCACTTTTTTGTTTTGTTTTATTCTTGTTCATAATCAAATTTTATACTGTTAGTTTTGTGCAATGTTACATGATGTAATGTTTATTATAACAGGGAGCTGGACATATGGTTCCTGCCGACAAACCACGTGAAGCTTTTGCGATGATTCAGCGGTTTCTCAATGACGAACCCCTATGATGTTTTCAAACAGCTGCTATAAATAACAATTGTTGTTCATACAAATGTACCACCTTTGGGCAGCAATAAATTCCTAAGGCGTCAAGTGTTTCTTCTGCGACTTCACACAGAGCACGTTTTAAGTAACCAAAGTTTCAAGCTAGAGCAGTGGCTCTCAACCTTCTTGGTCCATGGATCTCTTTGCTATGCTGACACCGTATGAACAACTAGTCGAAATTGTATTGCACATTTTCTAGTGAACGTTTTATCAAGGATTTACGGGACTCTCTATGGACCACTAGAAATTTCAGGTGAACCACCGGTGGTCTAACTGGACCACGTTGAGAATTACGGAGCAAGAGCAAGGAGCGTTCTATCATTGCTGGGAACCTAAACGGTTGTTGCCGAAAAGGCTAACATAAAATTGATTTTTAGGAGCAGCTGCATGTGTTTCCTGAAAAACTATATATCAATAGATCATTAACAACTTAACAACCATGAAGGACCACACCACTAAAAGCTTTATTTCTGTACCGTTGTTTTGTATGTCTTGATAAAGCTGCTGTGGTTTTGTCAGACCTATTGAGAAGGTCTTTCTGCTGCAATTACTTGAGTTAAATGAACATATTTTTTCCCCACAGAGCGAAGCAAATACCCTACTCTCGTTTCATACAAGACGGTAATGTGAGGTGCATTCGTTTACGTACCAGTGCCGCCGGCAAGCAACTTGAAAGAACGCTTTTGCTTTTCTGTCCTTGTTGGCTCGTCCATTGTCTGCCTCGGTATAGCGCTTTAATTGTAGGTTTCATTTTTATCTTTATTATAAGAATAAATTTGTACAACTGTTGCTTGTATATTCTCTGGTTTGGGGACTTTGTGTTTACTTTTGTCTGCCAAGTTCACGTGTAGTTTATGTTGCAGCGTGTGAACAGACATAAGTCCTAACACACGTTTGTCAAACGAGAGACATTTATACTTAGACTCAGGAGCAGGGTTCAGATTTCGGGACAAACGAGAAATCCCGGATTTGTACTCAACAGTCTGGGGATTTTTTTGGATTAACAATTTCTTACAATATTGATACATCAACAGGAACGTTTCAAGAGTGCTTTTGTTAAAGGCGGATTTTACTAGCAAAATAGCCACGAGCCGAGAATGCGCGTTCAACTTCAACTGACGTAGGCGTGATAGTTTTGGGCGTTTCAAAGAACCTCTCCAAGGTTGTCTGATAGTTTTGCTGGTCCCCTATACCGAAGTCCAAATTATAATTAAAACAATGTGTCTAAACTTGAATAAAACGAACCACCCGTAGTTACATTGGACTTCGAATGTGTAATGAACCCAACGTGTGCAGCTAGGGTTGCCAGAAAACTGGAATTTTTTTCAAGGACATTTTGTCGTTTTGTGATAATCGAAATGTTACTTCGTGCCTACTTTGATTAGTTTTCAGGTACAGTGGTGTAGCACATTTTGTTGAACATACATTACTGAATAACAATGGGTAATCGACCACATTTATTAAGAACGCAAAGCAATTACTGCATGTACATTGAACAAGTACAGTCGAGTGTATGCAGCACAGGGGTAACAGAATGTGCGCAAGACTATGCCTACACGATAGCAAATGGACTATCATGTTCACTTTTTATTACACAACTGTTTCAGATTGAATAAATCTACACGTTATTCTATTCAAGTACATTGTTTAATCTTGACTGTTGAACGTTCAATGTAATCACTGGTTCAATAATGAACAATTTCATAACTGTTTAAGAAATTTCACGGACGCCGGAAAATTCTCAGGGACAATGAAACGTTTTGCAAGGATCAAGAACATAACCAGTTTTGATAACTAATTCCAGCGAAGTCCTTGGCGTTCAAGGACGTCCGGCAAACTGGTGCGTTGCGGCTGCAAGTGCGTTGTACAGGCCTGCGATTTATCTGCAGTGCGTTTTGGCGATTGAGAGCGGGCGCCTCCCGCGGATAGCTAACGGCATTTTGTGAAGGCGTTCAGTTATAAACCTCGAAGGGCTCGCCGCGCGGAGAGGCGACGTAGCAAGTTTTTCAGGAAATGCGATAAGAGAGTTTTCTTGTTTGTTGTTTTGTTCCCACCGAGGCCGTCGCATACGAAAAAGCTATACCGTAAAAATAATACGTGTCACAAGCCCCAAGTCGACGTTTTGCGCTTCGGCCAACCATCTAGCAAAGAGAGACAGTTGGAATCGGTTTCCCAGCCAGACCGCGAGGGAGACCCCACACAAGCAAGCGGATGGAATGAACGAACTGCCAGGAAACATCTTGTCAAGTGTACAGTAAGTTTTTTTTATAACCTGATTACCTTCTTCAGCGTGTTACTGCCCAAGAGGTATGGGAAACTTTTCAACTTCAACGGAATATTTTGATGATATCCGAGATCTGCACCAGCATTTTACCGCTTCCTGGAAAATTAAATTTGTTACATACAAGTGAAAAGGTTTCCATCACTTTTACCTCAAAAAGTAGATAAGAGTTTTCAATTTGCATGGAAATCACGCAAACAAGCTTCAAAGCGTATAAACGGAAGTGTAGATGCTAGTATCACTAACTGGTACGAATCAAGTCAAACAGTTCGGCGAATGATAACAGCATAGAATGTTTTCATACTTACATGAAGCACAATATTTATTAAAAAATGGATCTTTTCACAGCAAAGAATCAACCTTTTTCGTCGACTCCATCAGGGTCGTCATCTAGACTAAAAATACCGCGTAAGCGGTGAAACCGATTTACCCTTAATCCACCCCTGTGCGCTTGAGCCTGGTTCTGCTGACTCGATACAAACAAGATTTAAGCAAATTACTTCGCCATAGTCTAATCGCCATGACGACAAGTTTTCGTTTCGACAAACGTGTCGTATCGTCCAATTGTCATTGCACCAACTTATGCTATGCATGTTTGTGCTTAGTTGTAGTTTCATTCGGTAATCGGAGATACTCGAAGATTGATTGGGTCTATTTTTGGTCTGGTGCTTCCGCGAAAGACGAGGTCCAGCGGTGGGTTCTGCAACGATAAGATCATGCCTTATCTTTGTGTACCTGGTTTCCAATTCAGCATTAGTGCGTGGTTGAGAATGCCTTGTGGAAAAAAGCGATTAAAATCTCCAAACACTCTACGAATTTAAAATCAAAATGTCTGTTGCATAAGATAAATTTTGTTTTGTTGAAATTTCAGAATTACATTCGAAACGTAAAAGAATTTCATCTAAAAATAAATTCTTGATTTTTATAATTTTGATGAAATGTATTTTCGCCAAGAGAATGAACTTGAATACATTTGAAAACGCTTTCAAGAAAGTGTTACATATTCCTTTGTTGTCAAACAAAGAAAAATGAAATCTAAAAAAGTTGCGTTTTATTTCATACGAAAAGGAGTTTTTTTAAGCAAAACATTGCTTGTTTGTGGCAGGATAAGTACTTATTAATTGAAACTGACAGGAACTGTTGTGGCTGTGCCTAAACATAATGTAAAAGGTTGATGCATAATTGGTTCAACGTTGGGTGAGAAACACGAATGAGTTTGGGATACTTGCAGCTTGGTTCGTACAAATCATCTGAAACAGACTAGCGGAGGATGTTTCCGATAGAACAGGGTGTGCGACCTTTTACTATTGCCGGCCGCATTACTTTTATTATATGAAGTACGGCCACCAACGAGTTCGAGTTATATTTGAGATACGTTTAATTAAAGAATAGGTTTTATCCGGTATATGTCATTTAGTGGTGGCTAAAGGTATAATAAAATCTCAAACATTTTAACGAATTTATTAAAAGAAAAGTTTGGCCGACTGATTCGTGTCGACTGATTTTCTTTCCTTGCGTTTGTTTTGCTTCAATATACGCCAGCACGGCCGCCCGCCAAATCTTATATTTTAAATTACATGTGGACGGCCGCAAATTTCATTATCGAAGGCCGCATGCGGTCGTACGGCCGTAGGTAAGATATATACAAAATCATAAATTAAGTTTAACTGGCGTCACAACAAACAAATAGCGTTGTACCGCACCGATCCAGCAAAGTTTGCTTTTCAAAGAAAAAACTACCGGAGCAGCTGCTGGTCTTGTTTGGTTTCCGTCACTACGTCACTACATTGAACGTTGTGAATCAGCTAGACACAAAATTACTGCCACGTTTCAAATCACATTAGTTTTTTATCAAGCAAGACAATAAAGTACCATCAAGGGAGCACAGTCGCAAGGCAAGTAACATTCAGCATGTCTGTCAACTTACTGGTGTATCCTCAGTGGTATCAAGACGAAAGTTCAGTAAAATTTTGCAGATGGCCATTTTTACTTCCACCAGAGCAAATCGCATTCCGATACAATTTCGAGGGCCTACTCCGAATGGTTGGAAAATCATGGGATCGATTTTACTCATGTCTTCCATTCTGTGAAAAGCGTATTTGTTCGTCAGTAGTTAGTTCATAGTAGTTGCTCACATATGTTTTTAGTTCTACGTTCTTGAGATCACCAATAGGATCTTGAGATCACCAATAGGATCTTGAGATCACCAATAGGATCTTGAGATCACCAATAGGATCTTGAGATCACCAATAGGATCTTGAGATCACCAATACGATCTTGAGATCACCAATACGATCTTGAGATTACCAATACGATCTTGAGATCACCAATACGATCTTGAGATCACCAATACGATCTTGAGATCACCAATACGATCTTGAGATCACGAATACGATCTTGAGATCACGAATAGCATCTTGAGATCACGAATAGGATCTTTAGATCACCAATAGGATCTTTAGATCACCAATAGGATCTTTAGATCACCAATAGAATCTTGAGATCACCAATAGGATCCAATTGCAATCCAAAGACATTACAAGTCGAACGTCAGCACATTTAAGAAAAAGTAACATCAAAACTGGTTTTCAAACCTACCAAAGTGAGTTTTTATTATCTATGATCCACAAAGACCGAATGCTCATATTTTTCAAAAACAAAATTTTGACTTTCATGGTTTGTGCACTTACCAAAGCTTGTACGAATTTTACTTTCGGGTTTCTTTTCACAGGAGACAGACTAGGTTTAAACGCTATTAAAACTGCTACCGATGCAAGAAAATTTCTCCTTCATGTCGGGGTTTTGAGTGTTTCCACTGTTTGTATTTAAGTTATTCCAGAGCGACTGATCTGACAAAGCGACAACGGCAAAAGAAAAAAGCTAGTCAGAAAGTTTAGAGAACGAACCAGCAGCTTGACCTACTTGCCTGTTAAGCAATTACTAGACGTAATAACAGTCACTCGTAAGGACTAAAATTGTAAGCTAAGAGAGACGGACAAGCCAATCTTCCAAGGCAAAGTTGAGTGAAAGCAATAAGATAATGCTGGAAAAACACAACATGACTCATCGAAGTTGTGACTGATACTGCTGAACCTTCCACATTTCGCGCTTTTCTTTTGCCGGTGTCTGAGGACTTTAGCGATCAAAACTTCCACTGCATTCAGAAAAAGCGACGGGTTTTCCCTATGGGCAAAGCTACTTTTTGTCAGTGTGTAGCAGCGCCGGAACCCGTTGCGTTCTTTTTTTGCGGCAATCAATGGCCGCAGAAGATGGCACTCGTTTTTATTCAAAACAGAGTAAATTAACAAATGTGATGGCAAAATTACGGCAGGATTTCTGGCTCCTGAGAAAATCAGCAAAAGCGTCATTGTTTTAAGGGGAACCATGAAGAACTTTTCCTAGTTGGCATATCGTTCGTTTGGCCATTATTTAGTAAACAGGTCCGTCAAGGCCAGTGGCGAATTTAGGGAGGGAGACTGGGGCGATCGACCCCCGAAAACGTACGAAGTAACTTCATTCACCCACAATTTTGTACAAATCGGAAAACAGCATTCGCGATATAAGGGCATTTTGTCAATTGTTTTGTCACAGCACTACTGTGACGTATACTTCTCTCTTACAGCAGCAAAGCGGTTATGAGACTTGATTGCCAAATATTACTGGAATCGCCCCCCCCCCCC
>JGI24021J15306_10004000_pt1 | contig 16927 bp, 11 predicted proteins | sample Ectturendosymbi1_FD_15306 | JGI IMG/M metagenome (IMG submission 15306) | reverse complement strand
CGTCCCACAAGGATCTGTCCTGGCGCCCGTCTCTTCAACATCTACATCTCTGACCTGCCAACCACCGTATCCAGAAAGTATGAATATGCCAGGCAGCCAGCCAGTCAGCCAGCCAGCCAGTCAGCCAGTTTAATACAACGTTATTCGTTTCTCTTTTGAAAAGTTGAACAATTTCTGCAAGAGGTTGCATGGTTCACGGCCACAGTGTGAGTAGCATTAGGCGGGTCTCGGGTAAAAGTGAACTTTAACAAATTTTATAAGTAGCACAGATCAGACGGCAGGATGCTTACTGCACTTTGCTTTTGGAAATAGTTCAAGCATATTTTTCGCTGTTTATTTTTGTTTATTCATCGACTTGCACTCGAAATTTGAAGCGCTTCAAATCATAAATCGCACTTTCTTGTCAACTGCAATTACGTAGCGTCCAGTGTAACCGAAACTACGCCACATAGAATCCACCCATCATGTTTTTTTAAATCTACATTCCCAAGTTAGTTGTGCTGCATTGCCATTAAGAAAAGTAACCTGTTCGGATGCTGAACCTCACAATCGATGTTATGTCACGTCACGTCTAATGCGAAGTTTCTTTTGATAACCATCAGCTTGTGTGAAAATTCTCAAGTGGAATTAGAGAGGTTCCAATGTTGTTCCCGATTTCTTTAGATCTTTAGCATTTGAAGAAACATATTTTTATGACTGATGGTCTATCACACAATCCAAAAATTCAAAATACGGGTAGTTGCTTCTTATGCATGCAGTAAGCTTATATACTCATCTCAGTCAGTTGTGCGTTGAGATCATGTCAATCGCCTCTAATTGCAGCGTAAGTCAATTTTCGAGTAGATTGCCATTCTCGGCATTGGCATATGTGGGGTATGGCAGGCATGGCTCGTGCCATGGGCGCCATCTTGGCTGAGGCGCAAAAATTGCTTGGTAAAAATTGAAAATTTGACTTACAGTTTCTTCACCCTATATTTTGCGCCACATACAACCATTCGCTGCAAAGCTGCATCAGCCATCAACACAGAGCCCTTACCTGATACATTAAATTCGGGGCGTGTTGCGCCAGTACTGAGCATTATGACATAACACCACGATCAGGCATCATAATAGCATTTGCTGCATGTTCTTATTTAATATAATACTACTATATTGTAACATCCAAATTAAATGTGCGTGTCATCCAAATTAAATGTGTTTCATTTAAAAAGAAATTGTTTTTGCAGTTGTAATGTGTTGTGCTATTTTTTCGTAAGATGAATAAGTTGGTCAGCCAAAACTATCTATAAATTATGGTAACGTTATTAATTGAATGTATTGATATTCTTCATAATAAAAATAAATGAGTATGGAAATACGTTGTAGTCCATATGGAGAATTTGTAATTTTGTTTGCTGAAAAGTTTAAATCAAAAATTAACATATATTTTCTGTTTCAAAACCAACATTTTCGTCATGATTTTTATTTCGTAAGAAGTTTGCCTATATCTAATATTTGAATTATAAAAAAGGGCGCATATTTAAACTTTGCCATGGTCGCAATTTTGCATAAACAGGCCACTGTTTTCATGGTAGAATTTTGAGCGTGCGTTCACGCCGTTCAGGTCATGTAAATATTCTTTCCTTTCATCATTGCAGGCTTTTTATATTTGAAATGTTGCAAACTTGAAACTTTGTTTAACAATTTCATCAGGCTTAAATAGTTACCAAAGAGATAATCTGCATGAATAAAAATATTCAAGTGACCAAATCAAAAAAGGGGGAAAAATACGAAAAATTCAAGTTTAATCTGCTCTAACGTTCACAGTTTTTAATCAAACATTCTAATTACAAATTCGATAGCACAGATATCAACAACAAATTTTCTCTCTTGGTTTGTGAAATAATCTGCATTATGCCAGCAGGCAACAAATACAATATTAAGATACCTACATGCTGGGAAAAAGTTTCTGGGTATTAATTCGTTTGCACTCCTCTATATTTTCAGCTAACATTACATTATTTTCTGTTGTTGTTTTTTCTTTTGTAAATACAAACTTTCAGTTTTCTCAAGAAAAAGCTTTGGAGACACCATTTTCAGCAACAGACTTGGCATTGTTTGATGATTGCAATTGTCGTACTTTTTAAAAAGTAGTTTCATGCATTAGACACAAGTTTTTCTATATTTCTACTTCTTGCGGTTTTTTCAACAGAGATAACTATGCTGTTGTCGTATTATGTATGTTTTTCTGGATGTTCTTCACGAACCACAGAAAGTATGTCATATTTTTAAAGAAGAATGTCAAAGAGGCTATTTGGAACTTCAAAACAATGATACTCACTTCATTTTTCAGCTTGCCCAACTCATACAAGAAAAAACCATTACCACACATTAGCAGCAAAAGCTAATTTCTTGTGTAAATACCTGCTTAATAAATACTGAATTTCAAAAATGTTGAACAGAAAATTTTGAAGGATATGAACGAAAATACTAAACGCCACAGTATTTATTGTATTTAACAACGAAACACAAGATACTGTATGCAAAGAATGCCATTTACTTATTTTTACCTTTTCGTTTAGTAGTTTTTCAAAATGTGGTTGTCTGTTGCTTAAACTAGGGACCTCCAAACTATGACCCGCGGGCCAAATCCGGGCCGCGAAACCATTTCATCAGGTCCACAAAGGCATTTATCCAATGAGGAAAAATAAGATAACTACGGAAAATTTGTTGATTTGGTAGAATTAACATATCCCTAAACAATCACATGGTGTTGGATGTCTGGCCCTCGGACTGTTGAGTAATAGCTGATGTGGCCCTCGGACAAAAATCTTTGGAGCTCCCTGGCTAAAACCAATGCATAAGTTATTTTCTACCTCTGTAAGTCGGTAATGCAACATAATTATCTTTGATCTGGCATAGGTTGAACCATGAGAAGTCCTATCTCGAACCATTTCTGTTGCGAGATACTCTCAGTTAAGAACTGCTTCTCCACTTTAGGGGATGCTAAATCTTAATGTTGTAAATGTAACGTTTGAATCCAGTTTTCCTGAATGTTAAAGGTATCGTGAGTTGGTAAGAAGGATGTGTGTTTTTTCTGTTTGAATTTGAACGTTTGGTTGGTATTTTTCCGATAAAGTTTGACAGCGGTTTTACTTAATTTGATATAAATGTTTCAGGGCACACGGTTTCATAGGTACCTTAAAGCCAAAGAAAAAATATATGTCTGCTTGACTTGATTGATCGTTGGCAACTTGTCCTTGTCAATTATGACAATACTTATAACCTTCGCTTTTTTGCCAACAGGGTTAGAACAGTCGAAGTTTGGTGGTTTAGGTCGTCCCAAGGCATATGTCTACTGGCCCAAATGTATAGATTTTTACTGCTATGCAAAAATACTTTTTGAAATAACGGTTTTTATGCAATTTGTCAAGCTGGCAAAAAGCCCAGAAAACATTTTTGCTTTGTGAGCTTGCGAAAATATTTACAACCCATCAGTGTCTCTCAGATGGGGGAAGAGTCAAAAAGTTTCCATGTGTCGAACTTACCTTTGCACTGTGTCGAGGAAAGATTTGAAGACCACCAATGCTGAACAAAGCCATCTGCTCAGTGAGCTTCATTACTTCCTGAGGATAAAGTGGGATTGTCAGCAAAGCTTCCCTTAAACAAGTTGCTCCATGACTATGACCAATAAATACATTGGTGATTTTTCCACATTGGCACAAAGCTTCTCCTCTTTGCATAGCATCTTGTATTTCCTTCACAGTTGTTGCATGCGGTTTTCCTGGTGTTTTTCCTTTATTTATGATTAGCGAAAAATAGTCTTCTTCCACATTTAACCAGTTTCTCACAATCTCTAAAGAATGTTTTCTCACATCAGACATTGAGCTTTTTGATGAACTGTAACCCAGACCAGTCACAAAATACAGCCTGAGGTTACCACAAGGGCACAAGCATGCTCGTTGCCCAGACATAATGAATATTTATGCCTGCAATGCATAAACGAAAATAACAGCTTCTTGAAAACAGTATTACTAGGATGTCCAACCTTTACAAGTGAAGGGCAACAACTCTTTATCAGGTTGCTTCGCGGGCCGATGTTTCATATCACGATATGGAGGTGTGTTGGCATTGTAGACTTAATTTCATTTTAGCAGCGCACAGGAACAAAATGGAAAATTACAAGGTTCAACCATATTCTTTTTCCCAAGTTACACAATAATGAGCAATGTAATTGCAAATAACAATTTATTATATCGAGGCAAACTTTTAGCTTTTTCGTTGCCGTTGCCATTATCAGAAACAACCTAATGAAAACAGCACCTGCACTACGACCTTGTATTCACGTTTCCAGGGGTGGCGGAACCGGGGTAGGCGCATGAGCCGAGATCCCCTACTTTTAAATTTCGAATTTTGCTTAAATAAGTTAGCAACACGATTTGTATTAGGTCGACTGTTAAACAAAATCGCTTGAAATGAAAAAATTTTGCATAGTTTCTTTGACGTTCACTTGTGACCCACCAATTTGAAAAAGGTTCTTCCAACATTGCACGTTTCTTATCCAACGTTTTGTCGAAGCTTGTTGACACAGTATGCATGTTATTCTACACGCACTCTCCTTATTCGTTATTGCACAACTTAATATGTCATTGTATTGACTTTAAACTATCAGCGCTCCAACCTTGGATACATGAACAAAATATCCTACATTCAACGATGTTACGAAGCAATCATAACTGCAAAAACATCCAACTGCGCGTTAAAACAGGGAAGCAAAACACACTCAGCCCTACAACAGCCCTGGCCACACCTGCAAAATATCAGGCTGCGCGAAACAAGGGAGTGAAATACACTTATCACTACAACAGCGAAGTTCACAACGAAACTTGCTAACATACAAAAGAACTGAGAATGCGCATAAAGTACGAAGAAAGCTTTCATTTCAAGTGGCTGCTCAACATACAACTACTGGCTTAACAGAATATAGATAGAGTCTTGTGTGAGCCGTCAGTGGCGATTCTAGACTTAAAAAATTGGGGTCATTGCGGGGCCAAAGAAAAAGTAGGGGGCCAACATAAATGTCTATCTTGCATATTTCGTGCTTTTTGAAGATATACGGAATAATCAAACACACACGAACTGAAATAGGTCTTGCTTCTGATGTCAATTATGAATCTTGCTTTGCTGCTTGTTACCAACTTTCTCATCCTTACTCTTCCCATTTTTTCTGCTTTCTTTACCCATGCATATATGGACCCGGCATACTTCGTCAAATTTTCTTCCCTATTGACTGTTAGTGCACCACCTGGTTTTAATTGTTTACTCCAGGTTTTCTCAATCTGTGGGCCGTGGAATAATTTTTTACAGGTCACGGCCAGGTACATATTACTAAAATTGAGTATGTTTCAAAGTTGAACCTTTTAACGAAAACGTAGGTAGCGTAGATCATGAACTGCAAATGACATAACATGCTCTCTTTGGTCGTTATGCGTTAGAAACTATTGCAACACGGAAAATAGCCTACCACGTGTTTGCACAATATGCAATTACTGAAGGAATTTTTTAGGCAAGCAGGCGGCTCTTGTTATTAAAAACCAAATCTAGAAGCAGGCTTCATGCGGAAGATGATTTGATCTGTGCATCATCATGTATTGAGCAGGACTTCAGAGCCGGAACCCGAGCGCCGGAGGCCCGGAGCTGGACATTTTGCCTGGAGCAGGAGCTCAAATTAATAATCAGAAGGAGCCGCAGCTCAGTTTAAAATGTAGGACCGGAGCCTGAGCTATGGTCATTTGAAAGGTAGCTCCGGCTCCGGGTCCCTTCCTAGATACTAATGGTTTTGCTAAATAGACTTACTTTACCTACTGTACAACAGAGTTCTTTATAGCACACTTAACGCGATTGTTACGAGTTACGACGCCAGACTGTAACAATGGATCCGAAAGCCTTTGGTTTGTTCCGTGGTTTAATAATCTCTAAGGCTGTGCCATCGCACCTGGGCAGGCGTGGTGTTACTTGTTGAACAATGGTTTTCAAACACTGTTCTAAGAGCCGCATGCAGTATCCAAGCATCCTTTGTGCGGCTCTTAGCAGTCTTTCAGTAACACCTCTAACATTTTGTTCAACAGACTTCGTTAGTGCAATAAAACAAAACGTGCCAATTGACCTGTGGTGAAATTTTACAGTGCCGCTCTCTAACAAAATCGTAGGTCTGAAGTTGGCTCCCTGTGGCGAAATGGTTGAGAACCACTGTCGTAGAAGTAAGAAAGACGTTACCAGCCACAGCATCTTACTTTGTTGTGAGAATGATCAAACCGGGTCTGTAATAGTGTAGTGATCTAAAAAGAACTGAGCTATAATGTGTAGGTATGTAATTTAACATCCATAGCTTTTGAGGCTGTGTAATCATGCTTTTAGCAGGGAGTATGATTAAGTGATACCACTGAAGATTTAAGCGTGAAATGCACGGCACGCCATTACAAAGTAGGAATTTTTATGAGAAACCATTAGGCTTACTAGCAAGGTTTACCAGATCAGTGCTCCGCAACCGGCGTGCCGCGGCACATCGGTGTGCCCNAGACAAAGATTGGTGTGCCGCGGAATAATTTTATCAGAAAATATGAACATTACAGTTCGCTAACTCGAATCCTAGTTCAGTGGTTCTCAACCTTTCATGGTTTGTGGCCCCCTTCCAAAGACTGTTAACACTTGTGGCCCCCTGCTCATTAATAGGGTTTTGCAATTTTACGGCAGAGCTATTTAGTAAAGGCTTCTGCTCGTGGCTCCCAGAGAACCGTTCCGTGGCCGCCAAGGGGGCCGAGGGCTCCGGTTAAGAAACACTGCCCTAGCTAGACTTCCACTGTAGATTTATATGTTTTTATGACATCAGAATTGAAGTTTTCACAAACATCTGTTAGGCCTGGCGTAAGGCAATAATGATAGGCGAAGGTAGATGTTTGCTGCGTTACTGAAACGTCAAAATCCAGACATTCAATTTGCGCATTTCTGTTTACATAGGGAAGCCAGGCCCGTAGTCAGGTATTAAGGTTTGGATGGCAAAATACATTTTAGGAGGAAATATTTTTTATTGTATGTTTAAAACATATCTTTCTGGGCACATTAACATTTGGGAAGACTATGCCCCCTTTGTCTAAGGTCCTGAGGGAAGCTCTGATGATCAAAGTTTCACCAAAGAATTTGTGTTGGATTTTGCTCAAGAACACTTAACTTTGTTACATCAGAAATATGACCATTACTTTTTCAGGATCAATATGGAACAATGTGGTTGGATCCGCAATCCTTTTTCGGCTAATGTTGAAATGTCAACACAAGAATTATCCTTGCCTATCAGGAAAAACATTCTTGAACTACAAAATCACTGAACTCTGAAATTAAAATTCAGGGATGTTCCATATGACTAGTTTTTTATTTGTATTCAAGAGGTCTATAAGCGAGTTTCGAAAGTTGCTATTGAAAATCGTCTTCAGTTTTGCACTAAAAACTTGGGTGAACAAACTTTCTCATCTTTGTTATTCATCACAAATAATAAAAAAAAACATGCTTAAAAAAAAGTTGATGGAAAACTTCTAGTTCCTCTTTTAGATATTCAGCCTAATGCACAGCGGTTGTGGTCATTAAAATAAGTGCAAACAACTCAAAACCAGTCGTAAAGTGTATTGTTTACATTAGTAATTGAGGTGTGCCGTAAAACTTTGGAAAGTTGTTAAGTGTGCCGAGAGTGAAAAAGGGTTACGGAGAACTGTACTAGATTACTGGCAAAGTCCACTGGAAAACATTACGTTTACAAGCAGTAGCATAACATGAAAGTTATAATTGGTAATGAACAAGCATTGCATTGCATGGCGGTACATTATCAGGAGGATATAAAAAAGCAGTGTGGACAAATACAGACAATCGTTGAAGTTTTAATCTGTAGAAAAAATTCTGTTTTCAGCACGGTAACCAGTCTTATTTTCTCCTAAGCTTAACAGGTTAAATTGTGCTTTACGTTGCGATTCATCACTGCTTGTTATGAATACAAAGAAATCAGAAGTTTTCACCTATTTTAAAAACGTCGAAGGTGACTTTTCTGCTAGAATTCATATTATTTCTTTGAACAACGGGCTTTCAAACACATCTTCGCATCTGTGTTAATGCAAGTGTGTGCCTGTTTGAGAGAACACATGAGAGACGCAATTAACTATGTGTTTTGCGCTCTTTGCATGGTTTGCCCGGGCAGCGCTGTTTGCTGGAATCCCATAGACTGCAACAGCAAAAGCATGCAACGAATGCAAAGCACTTGGTCAAGTGGGACTGTGTTTTAAATGCTCGGGCACAAATGTATTACCTGTGTTTAAATGCTCGGACAAAAATGTAGTTTTCCGAACAGGCATTTTCTTGATTATGGTCCTAAAAAATAACAGAAGGTCCTCAGAAATTGACGGCAAAACAAGCAACTGCCTTTCCAGAAATTGCATATAGTACCGTTATCTTGAGTTACATTTCTGGTAGTAACCGTTCTCTGAATCGTCTGAACCTGTGATTGTTGTTTTTTCGCTGATTTCCCCATGGTAAGAGTGCTGTTTGCAAAAATTTACCAGATGAAAATATTTAAAAACTTGGTATATTCTCCTAGTTTTGTGTACTTTATATAATTCATTTTCCATTCAACTGGAGGCACACCAAGACAATTGAAATAATAATGTGTGAAAACGAACAGAAGCCGGACCTGAAGGCGGAGCAACGAAAAAAGAGAGCTCCGGAGGCGGAGTCATGTCCATGGAAAGAAGAGTTCCAGATCCGGAGCTGTGTCTTGTTTTACGACGGCTCCGCAGCCCTAGTGTTGAACCTCGAAATCTATGATTTCTAACAGAGCCGCAACCAGTTGATATTTTCGGAGGGAGCAAAGTGATGTTAATTTGATGTTGTAAATAATCAATTTACAACATCAACTTAGTTTTGGCATTGATTGTAGCGAACATTGTGTCACTAAAACTTGTTCTTATTTCCGCTCTGTGCATGAGCAACAATTGTCAAAATGGAGAAGCTGTACAGTCGGTAGGCCAAACCATGTGTTTGTTTATTAATCAATCAAAAATGTTGAGAGAAATGATGGGATAAATCAAAAATTTTGAGAGAAATGATGGCGGCATAACTACTTTGCAGAGATAAACATTTATGTATAGTTCTCTTCGGACACCCTAAACTGTCTGAAAGTCCGTCATTGCGCTTGTTTAGACAGACGTGTCTGTTTTTGTCCAGAAATACACCCTTTTAATACGATCTTCATTGGCTGTTTGTCAATAAAATGCAAATACATTTATGTATGCTGCTATTTTAAGTAGTATCTCCGTTTTCAACTAAAAAAATTTATATAGATGCTGCATATAGCAGGCTATAATAATAAATTTAATAATATGATCTCAGTGATGCAAAGAAGGTTTCATTGTTCACTCCACGTTTCAGTAGTGGTTAAATTATATGAGAATATGTAAAAGGCTTCAAACGTTAACTCTGTCAGCACTTGCGCGGGGTCCTTTTAAGGTGCGGGAACCACTTTGATAAAATAGGTCAAACAGGCTTAAGACCGGTCTTGTTGAGAAGCGTTGGTTTTCAGCTATCATCATGACCTGCAAACCTGGTCTGTCTGTTGGATTGGGCTTCTTCCAATTACGCGTGCATTGTGTTATTCTTTGCCTTCGTTTATTACCATCGTTCGTCTATTTCGAAAACATTACCAAACCATCCCAGGTGGGACATCTGCTCAGCAGTGATTACAACGTCTTAATTTCAACGGTAATCGCCCTGAACAGCTTTATGCAGTACAGCCATTCCCCAGTTAAAACCTTCATCACAATCATGCCGTACTTAAACGTATCGTTTGCCCTTGTCTTAGGTTTTCAGACTAACATTAATGCCTCTAATTTATAAAATGAGAGCAACATCTTTTGTAAGCTTTTCTTGTTGAAATGACTTTTTTCTGTGACTATAAATGTTAAGTGTACCATTGAACTAAGGGATTTTTATGAAAATGTATTGCCCATTGGCTGCCTCTGATTTACTCTACTTGAATGTTCAAGCCTAAAATCGGAGCTCTAAATTATTCACCTAGACACACTAACTACACCATCTCGTTTCAAGAACTCCATCTTCCGACACCATTACGTCATACAAAAAACAGCAGTTCTAATAAAACTGAGCAAGGTTACCTCAGCAGAGTTCTCCAATTCAAAATTTAATGTTGATATGCCCACCTAATGACTAGACTACAGCTTGTGGATCTTGTTGAAAACGGTTCACTGAACATTAAAAAATAGCATGAGACGAGAAAAATGTTCAAGAAAAGAAATGTTCATCGCTAACGCCAAGAAATGTTCATCGTTAATGCCTAGGTGTCAGGTGATGTAATGAATAATTATGTCCCGGCTGGGCGTTGCTATGGACGCACAATAGGAGAAAAAGGACTAAGTTAGCCTTGAGTATTTGCCGTGATTTCATGCAGGACGTTTTTATCAGATTTTGAGTGGGGAGTACAATATAAACCTCGAACTACCGGACCAGTAATGTTTTGCTGGTCTGCGGTTGAATGACATCATCTGTCCTGTGTTGAAAGGACGTTTGACTGGTGTGGGGGAAATGGTTTTAGCTGCAAAGGAAAGTCTCGGGACTGTGGGACAGTTGCCCCTTCAGTATGTTAAAAAGCCCTGATTTTAAGACAAACACTAATACTGTAGGTACTTTAGCACAATGGATTCGACCCAGATTTTCGAGTAAACATTTAATCAATTTGCTCACTCCACAGTCAGGGTTGGATCCAGCCAGTGAGGTTAAGGGGACGAATTCAGTAATTTTTGATAGTCAAATCTCATTACGGGTTCACTACTGTGAGAAAGATGAAATATACTTCACAACACTGCTGTGACGTAATAATGGATGGCAAAATGACCTTACATCGCTAAGGCTGTTTTCCGAATTGTACAAAATCATAGTGAATAAAGTTACTTTCGTAGGTTTTTGAGGGGGCAATCGCCCTCCCTGGATCTGCCCTTGTTTGCCTGTCCACAGCCATTTTCCCTAGTTTGTTTATGCTAGCCTGCCAGTCTAGGGCTTCTAAACACAAGAACTGAAAAGAGTTAGAAGTTTTCAAATTTTAAAATGTATTTAACAATAGTAAACAAGAGGTAGAACTTTTAAAGTACTTTCAAAACCTAAATTTCAATCAAAAATTGCCACCCCAGAAAGTGTTTTGTTTGAAACACTGAAGATAATTTTAGATTGTGTTGGATTGTTTGCTACCACAGTCCTTGATCTACGGCAGGGGTCGGCAACCTTTCCCGAGTTGCAGGCCAAAAACAAACTCTGCAAGGTATGGCGGGCCGTACTAATTTTCCACCAAGAATTCCGTTCCCTTTGCTGTTGTTAAATCTTGGGAATTTATGGAATTTTAATCAGATTAACTCCTGATTTTCAAAGTTCGTAACGAAAGCCCAAAATGCGACATAGAGTACATTTATAGCACAATGGGAAGGAGGGCAGATTCATACTGTAAAACATGACACCACTAGGCTATCCATAAACAGTTACTACAATTTTGTAAAGGAGCTACGGTCCGGATGATTTTGCTTCGCGGGCTGGATCCGGCCCGCGGGCCGTAGGTTTCCGACCCCTGATCTACGGTGATAGCGTTTTCATGCAGTGACAATACATGATATTGTCTTTATCTTGACATTATGGGTTACAAATGCACTATATTCACAATGGATGTTTTCATGCTTAACTTTACAACCTTACTGCATTTCTTAATGTCCCGCATTGTTATCGTGGTGTTTCTAGTCTTGATATTTTTCTACAGTTGCATGACCCGATAACGGATCTGCGACCGATGTCAGTAGAAGGTCCAGTGGTCACAACTTTTTCTTACTTGTAATGTAACTCCTGAGTGAGTTGATATCCGTCTCGATGACCAACAACTAAACTGTGCAGTTTACATAAATGCGATATCCTGAAAACGTGACGTGTGAGGAAATTCTGATTTCATAACTGGAATCAGTGAAGTAAAATCAGCGTTGTCGAGCAGTTGTTATACTTAACCCGATGCCTAAGTGTGTTGACCAGCGCACTCCCCCAACCGTACTTGTCAAGCCTCAAATCTCAGCTCGAATCATCACACCAAACCTGTTACTTTAACGTAAACGGTAACATGGTTGTATTTGACTATCTGACACTAACTGATACTCACCTTCCTGAAGCCTTACAGTATATTATTATACTCACGAAAGCGTGGAAAGATAATATATTTCGTTTCTACGACTGTTAATTTTCCTCCTAATTAACTCCTGAATAAATGTAAAAGGTCTTCGTTTGTATATTCTCAGCATCTTGACTTCCTGACCACTACGCTAGGTCCAGGCCCGTAGCCAGCTTGGGACACCAGGTGGGGAGAAGAGTTTTATGTGAGGGGCCAAAATTTTTTAAATTATGTCCAATATTTTTAAACTATGTCTAACACATTTTTCCAGGGAGGCGAAAAAGTTTTAGAGGTTTTCGCCCCCTTCACCGCCCCTGGTTACGGGCCTGGGTAGGTCATACTTGTTTTTGCATTTCTAAACATTTTGTCTCGTGATGTTCAGTTCCATAATGGTATCTGTTTCCTATCGTTTTTGAAAATCTCACCAACCCACATTAAAGTATTGCTTTCGTGTTAATCGAAATGATTCCTGATGAAGCATGTAATGATCGAAAACGACAAGTGTCACCCCCTTAGATCTACAAATCCTTTTTCTTTACATCCCATGCGTTTTCTTGTACGTTGTCTAAAAGCAGGCATAAAGTGGGCACTATCTGTAAATACAATAGAATCGGATGCCAATCGAGCGAAATAAGGTGCTGCCAACGAAGTGGTTTCTGCTCAAAGATAACAGAGCATTTCCTTGGAAATCTTTCCACGTTGTTGAGTATGTGAAAATCTAATGTGTAACTACGGTGGCCAAACTGTGTTTAACAACAGTTTTGTTGATGGGGCCAGTTTTTTAACGGTCACCTTCATCATATGAAGTATTTTCAGGTGCTATGTTAATCGGTTATTTTGCTCATCAGAAACGAAATAGAACTGTGTTTTTGACAAAGACTTTCCGTATTTTGTTAGGGAAGAAGCGGCTTTCTTTCTTCGTAGGTCGTAACAAGCATGTTAAGTTGTTGTCAAGCTGGAATCGGTCAATAGACTTGAGATGTGTGGAGCCTGATTGTTTCGACTCCGCATACACTTCAACTTCAAAAAGCATTTTCTTTGCATCCGCGCCTCCTCCGCAACAGCCAAATCTTCGAAGTCCGATTCTGTCACGACTCAGAAACTTTCTATATACTGTAGAAATATAAACGCTTGTTGACCTAAAAGTGAAACTCTGGCTTAGTAAAAAGTATCAACGTTCAGCCTAGTAGACATCATCTCCCTGACAAAATCAAGAGATAAGTGCTCTATGACCACGTGGACAAAACGCAGAGTTCGCTTAGTTTCTTGTATAAATTATTTACTTGTAAATCGTGTTTGCTACTGCAGTGCATTGCGCGCAAGCGATTAAGAAAATAGAAGTTTACTGGTGAGCAGTTTGTTTGAATGCGCAGACTTAAAAACTTTGCTGTGGCACAAACATTTTTTAATTGAATTGAGACAGCAAGAGCTTGAATTTATTATAGACACACAGTTTAGGGGGCTGAACGTGAAGTTCAGTCTCAACGGGTAATAGATATTTTTAGACGTTTAAGACACGCTGACGACAAAATCTGAGGTTTACACCTTATTAATATTGACACGTCAATGTCTCATCTTTACATGTTAATGTAACAGGGGTCACCAAAAAATGCCCGCGGGCATCTAGTCGCCCGCTACCACCACGTATATCGCCCGCAGACCAGTTCTAAAAGCAACAGCAAGGGTTGTCAATCTCTCCAGGGCCCAGCTTCCCGAAACCCAAATCTCTGTACTTGAACTTGGCCTTAACATTTATCGGTTCCACAACCTATCCCCTTTCTGAGAAGATTGTCAATATTTTAGCACCACTGGTTGGCAACACGGAATTTCATGTACATAATTCAAATGATTTCGTTAAATTCATTAAGGACTTACGATTGGAATATGATGAAATTTTGGTGTCTTTTGAGGCCGTATCATTGTTTGCAAACGTCCCAACAACTCTAACAGTAGAAATAGTTAAGAAAAGATTGACAGAATGTGATGAATTTCAAGAACGTACAAATTGGTCTATACAAGACGTTTTCGAGGGACTGGATCTCTGTATGCAATCATCATATTTTACATTCCGAGGTAAGTACTTCAAACAAATATTTGGTACACCTATGGGTTCACCGATGTCACCCATTTTGGCGAATTTAGTCATGGAAGACATTCAAAATGAAGCAAAAACGGAATTCCACCACCCACCTAAAGTCTGGAAGCATTATGTGGACAATACGTTTGTTGTTATAAAACGGAAGTATTTGAAGCAATTTNTCAATCTTTTAAATAGCATTCAACCTACTGTTCAATTTAAACAAGAAACAGAAAATGATGGAGCTCTGGCTTTTCTGGACGTGAAACTAACCCGTGAAAGTACCGGTTGTTTGGACTATACTGTTCGCAGAAAACCAACACACACACAGACCGATACCTGAACTTTCGATCAGACCATCCTCTACAACACACAAAAGCGGTTATTAAAACATTGCTATGCAGAGCAAAACTTCCGACTTCAAATGAAGCCAACTACCAAGAAGAGATGGATCGCATTCAACCAGCCCTCAAGAACAATGGTTATCCGCCTCCATTGACGGCTCGATCACAAAATCGCTCAATACCAAGAAACTGATCTTCAGTGATGCTACCGTATTGTCATGGGTTATCGGAAACACTGCAAAGATGTCTGAGGGATCATAAAATCAAATCGTATTTTAAACCGATGCGAACAATTGGTGACAAGCTACAAAATGGAAAAGATCCTGTCCACCCTTTTGATCGTCAAGGCGCGGTATATTGCGTACGGTGTGGTGACTGCGAACAAAAGTACTTTGGCGAAACAAGAGGGTCATTGAACACACGCAAGACAGAACACATCAACTATATAAAATATTTTCATCCTGAAAAAAGTGAGCTTGCAAAACACGCATTAGAATTGGATCATCAAATGAACTGATCCAAAACTCAGATCGTGGCTGTTTAGAATGATTTTAGAAACAGACGTTTCACTGAATCATTTTTCATTAATTCCACACCCAACGTCATTAACAAAAAATGTTCAAAATTTTTCCAAATATATACAAAGCGACATTTGGCTATAATTGACTTAAAATACGAGATTGCATATTTTTGATTCGTTTTAACTGGACGTACAGTTTGTTTCTTACTGCTGTTATTTTATTCTACTTCACAATCTGTTCTCCGTTACCTACTGTGCCTTGAAAAGGTAGTTATCGGTGTTATCACTACGTCATTCAATCACGCGCCTTCAGTGTATTTTACTGCTCTCCTGTTCGAGTCGCCATTAGCCCTGATGAAAGCTTACTGTTAGTTGGCTGAAACATCGGTTCGTTTTCAAAGTTTTACAACAGTTGAGCAAAGACTTTTGTTACGCAGACTAATGTTTATCACTCCAATGTCGCGTGAACGTCTGGTGTAGACTATACTGATTCTAGTTACTGAATCTTCAGAGCTTCAACTTCGTGTTCATAAAAACCATTATTGCTTCGTGAAAACAAAGTCTCGTTAGTTTTTCCAAATAGGACATATTTTCCTTTTAAATAAAACGCCGTCAATTACTTGTAATACCCGCATTTTCCATCTTCTCTCCAACGCTGCACCGGAATTCCTTTTTTTCCAGTAATTGTTAAAAACTTGGTCCAATCGTTTCACATCAGAACCGTTCACATCAGGTAAAACCAACCAGCGCCCCACAGTTAGGTTGCCGAAAATGTTACTGCACTCAACGCCTGGCCGTTGTTTGATTTTCAGGTTTGTACGAAATGTCAAGACTGTTGAAGAGTTGCAAACCGAGTAATAGCAGCACTGAAGCAGAAATGATATTACACATATTACAATCCATCTCACTAATATTTTCGAAGCCATTTAAAATACCACTGCAGAAGATAAATGTCTGATGGTCATGATCGTTTGATTTGGTAGTTAATCAATTCACCTGTTCTTAAAATCAATTGTGACACGATATGCATCTAATCAACATTAATAAATTAGTTGTCTTGTCTTCAGATAATCTGGGAGCGCAAGAGTTTAGTTGTGGAACACATCCAAGCACTACTTGGCTTCACGTGGACTCAGAGCAGAAGTCAGATTATTTTGTGAAGAAGGAAAGGGAGCGAGGCAGTTTGAGCACTCATTTCATAGTTTGATGTTTAATTTTTTTTTATTGCATGCAATTTAAATCATTTTCCTTACGTTTCGAAACACCGCTAAAAGTGACCAATAGTGTAATAAAAAATGTCCATGTGCGTTTTCAATATTTGGGTACATTAATTTGCATATATTTTAAACACGCGTATGTTTCGGTACATTTTTGAAACCATTTCACTTTGAAATATTTTCTCAAAAAAGTAAATATTGTTTTTTCGACCACTCATAGTAATTTGAAAGAAATGCAGAAACACACTAAATTGTATTGTAGGAAACCGCTTTGGCTGGGAAGTTTTGATTCATTTTATTTTAGGGTTTAGATTAGGACCTGTTTAATCCTAAGCTGGCTTTACCAAAAAAACATGAGATGTGAACCCATAAATAGTGACAAAATGTTTTCACTATTGAGTAACTTCAAAGAAGTACATTACGAAAATTTGGCGTTTTAGGAAACGTCTTCTGAAAAAAGATTGATCAAGCAATGGGAACTGTTCCAGAAGGCTGAGCTATTACATGTCTTTTTAAAATGAATACAGTTTAGTGGTTTATAAA
>JGI24021J15306_10003999_pt1 | contig 16933 bp, 5 predicted proteins | sample Ectturendosymbi1_FD_15306 | JGI IMG/M metagenome (IMG submission 15306) | reverse complement strand
TTCCCACCTGTTTCATACACCGCAGTGCACGAACTGGTCTGGAGTTACTTATACAAGTCGAACCAGGTGATTGTAGATCAAAGTTCATGCGCAAAATGTGCGTCACAGCGAATTATTCGAATCAAGTGGTGCGCTGCTTGTACATAAACAATTTAAAATTTATCAGCATCTTGAGGTCGCCCACACTGGTCTTTACTAATAAGCTGAAGTCGCTTGCACTGCCTTCTTTATAGCAGAAAAGATTGTGCGAAGCGCCTTTTAACGGAAATACAATCTGGATTATTGACGTCAAGACAAACCACGTTTGTAAACGAAAACTAATGGTACTTTCTGAACGGAGAGTTTACGAAATGAATTGCTTGCATGGTACTCCTTGCAATGGAAAATCTGTACACTTTGACATTGATATAATCCAACGCAGGAATTTGTCGCGGTACATCAGTGTGACGGCACTGATGAGTCCCTTCCATAGGTAATTGGAGTAAAGTGTTTTTGAAAACCGATTTGTTTGTGTGAAACAGTGCTGTAAAACTTTGCTATATTGCCATTGTAAGGAATTAAGGTACTTAGTGCAGGCAAAAAGAGAAACACTGGTTGGTGAAAAATATATGCAACGGAGAGACAAAGAGGAGAAATAACTTTTTTAAACACAAAAAAAGCTTTTGTGAAAAACAAAACAAGAAAAACGTTTTTTTCAGCAGAAAACCTTCTTTTGCAGAGACGCAGTTGAGCCCCATACCAGTGTTGCCCTGCTGAAATTTCTATACGACCTGAAGTATTCTGTTATAAACTTGAGTGTTATAAATTTAGTGTAATGACATTAAAATATGACATAAAGTTGGAAAAGATAAATGGATTTTATCTCCGATTACTGTTGCAATTAAGTGACTTGTTCAAGTTTTGTTACGTGAAATAGATTTCCTATCAATCAGTTTGCCGAGTGATTCAATAGTTCGTCACCTTTGCGAAGATTAGGTCTGTGAAACGTTTCACTGTTATAAGTGAAAATTTCCTTGGGATCACTTTGCGTGGAAGAATTGGTTTCCAGCTCATTCACATAAAATATAACTTATAGGTCTGTGTTTCAAGACATGTGTTGGTCATTTCAAATAGTTCGAAGTCGCGCCTTGTATGATTTGCATAAATAGCGAACGACATATTTCCATAGGTTGAGAACGAATTCCTTGAAAATTTTATGAGTTTGTATTTTTCTCTTAACTTTGAGATATAAAGCAACCAAATACAGGCTTCAGTACCTTGTACTTACATGCAAGGGCGTACGCAGGGGGGGTTGGGGTTAACACCCACCCCTTGACCTTGATATTTTACAAAAACTGTACAACCTGCACAAAGGATATTAATTGATTTCGCATAGTTTTTGCTTGTTAATTTGTCGACTGAATGCCAATACCACGAAATAAATGTGTATGCAAATTTCAAAGAACAATATGAATGGGCTAAAATGTAATAATTAGGTTTTGGTGGGAATCTGGGTTATTGTCTACGTCCGGAAACCATCTCACCACCTTTTGCAGACCCTCCGTCCACTACGAATGTTTAAGATTGTTTTCCGCGATAGTTCACTTTTCCGAAACGATTGTGTTTATTTCGTCTCCTAAGGCTGATCAGCGCAAGCGCTGACCGCATTGGCTACATTATCAATTTCTGTAGCATGATAGATCTGCTGCACGAGCTCAAAAACAGCTGTTTTAATATAGAAGCATTCAGGCGTATGAAAATGTCTCAGCAGAAAAAGGAAAACCAAAAGTTTGCTAGACTTCTTGACATAACAAAAAATCGACAGTTTTCTTCCGCACTCCATGCGCATTCTCAATTCTTGTGTAGTTGCGCATTCTCACTCCATGCGCATTCTCAATTCTTGTGTAACGCGCAGCCTGATGTGTTTGCAATGCTGCGTCGTAGCGTTGAGTTTATTTTCCTCCGATATTCTAACATGGAGTGGTGATAGTAGTTGATATTCAGTGCAATGACACATAAAATGAAGGGAGTGCATATACAAGAATATGCATAGTATGTCAACAAACTTCGCCAAAACGTTGGCCTTGAAATATGAATATGTCGTCAAATTGTGACGTCACAAACAGCGCATACCAAAAACAAATGACCACTATTTGCTACTGAACGAAACCCCCTTGAAAATTTTCTGCATACGCCACTGCTTACATAGAAGCGAAAAAATATTGAAAGGGCTGTATTCAAAAAGATTGAAAACTAAAAATCAAGTCTTTGTAGTTTTGTTGCAAGCTTTGCAAGCAACTTATGGTGCTATCTTATCGAAATGATTGCCTGTTTTACGCACATAAATTCAGAAAACAGTGGTTTACACCAAATCGAAACGTTTCATGGCAATACCTCGCGAAAGAAATTAAAATTTGTTCGAGAGGTAAGCTTTCATAGATGTAGAACTATTCTATTCAGTGAAAGAACAAGCTTCATGAAATCGTATAACATTGCCTTTGATTGCAAATCTGAGAAGAAAGCAGTGTTGCAGCTTTCCAACTTGTATATGCTCATGAATCAATGATGATTTTTTCCTGGAGGTGAAGCCCAGCATCATATTTCAGTTTTGCACTGGGAAACACCGAAATAGAAGTTAGTTCTATTGTCAGTTTTTACGATATTTTATGGTTGGATTTTTTCATTATTTCAACTGATTCTATTATGTCAGAAATAAAGTAGATTACGATGTTCAAATGCCAAGGAATGCGTAGTTATATATATATTTGTGTATAATAGGATTGACCTTCGCTAATGGCGAACAATGAAACAACAATCGCAAACAATACCTACAATCGCCAACAAAAAAATTCTACTCACTTTCCATCGTCTTCCTACTATATCTCTGTTTGCAATTGTAGGCTTTGCAAGTTCCATAGTAGATGTCCCAGTTCGCCTATAAAATATTTTAATTTATCCATGAACTCTTTGTCTTCAGACAACAAAGCGCACTGATATCAGGAAACATCTTTCTCCGGAGTCACATTTACTTTTTTTATTGTTTTAAAAATCCTATCGGAAAAGGTACACCTTTGGCATATGTAACGAAGAAATTAAGCAAGGGTGCATTTAAGCACGAAAAACTATTATTTTCAAATTCCAAAACAAAATATTTGCTTGAAATAGCAGTTTGATTAGGAAAACAAACTTTAATACAAAATTATCGTGACAAACATCATTCACCGAACGCTTGAACAAAACTTTTTCTTGCATGTAAGAAGGAAAAGAGCGAGCAAATCTCCGGTGACTTGCACCAACATCTGCTTCTTGATATGCACTGATCCCCATGGTCTCCTCCAAAGTTTCTATAAAAGTAGACAACACTGCAAGCTAAACATTCATCCAAAGTTATTTTTTGTATCGAAATTTTCGTATCTTCTTGCGTTTATGTCAAATATGTGAGTGTCACATGCAAGGGAAAAATCCATTAGGTTGATAATATAACGTTCCGACAACATACAAGTACTGAACGCGACGCAGAATTCAACTAATAGTAAACGAACTGCTTGGAAATCATTTTCCTATCAAGTTGTTTGCAAGTTTTCTTTCCATTCACTTGTGTGGCAAATAATTGAAGGACATTGATTTTTTAGAAAATTGCAAACCGATTTTCGAGAAGAGAAACAAACGTACAATTATATTATTCTGGTCTTCTGTGCATTAAAATGACGTTCATATCAATAAGGAATAAAAAATAGGGCACAACTTCAACGATTATGATACACATAACTCTTTGACGAACATAGGGCATACGTTTAACAAATATGATAAACAAATTGTACTCGGGCGTTTCACAACCCTTCTGAGTGTTTCCGTCTGTGCAAAAATTGCAAAGACATATTTCAGCGCTTCATGAATTGTTGGTGTACACTTACGTCTTTGCTTTGTTTATTTTCTCAAACTCGTTCAATGTTATATCGCCCCAAATTAAGTGCTGCTGTATGGGACTAATGTTTGGAGGGCATCCAAAGTTGCTAATCAAACTAATGCGTAACAAAACCAAACATTTTGTGGCGGATTTTTTTGCGATTCTAGCGGATTTTGCGGATTATTTTGCGAATTTCAAATCTCGCAAAATAAACAAAATGTCGGAACTCTTGCTACTGTGAAATCCTAGTGCGTTCGCCAATTATTATTTTTGCCAATCAATGCTGCAAATATACACATTTTTCTTTTGAAAATCATAGTTGCAGAATGTTTGGAAAATCGGGAAAGCAGCATTTTTATTTGGCGTTAGTAAAGCGTTTAAAGGCATTCAAAACCTTCGTAGTAATTTGAAAACTCGTGGTCTACAAAGTCTCCGAAATAAAGCAGAGCAAAACACTTTGCGGACTCTGATGTAAGACCGACCGCTCTGGATATCATGTTTAGATTTAAATGAACTCCTCCCAATATCGTGGTAGTTTTTAAGTGCGTTATAACTTGATCAACTGCACTATTCCAGTTTACAAAAACTGCCACGTTCGTAGTCAAGAAGCTATATTTCCATCAACCAAAGATTCAAACAGGTCATTCAGAATCAGCCGATGTCCTGACACATGGCGCTAGTTCTCACCTATTTTCCTTTTTGAATATTCTGACCGTGCAAATGATCCCCAGAGACATTTTTCAAACATTAGTTGTGATAATTCTTTTAGTGCGGCTTTGCTGTGATCACACTTTACAATTCACTATTTAATTTCTGCTATATCATCCACAAACAGGCTCCATAACATATTTGTTATTTCTGATCGGGATTAATTAACTAGTTGCTGGTGTGCCATACGCCTGGAAATTTCACTTCATGCTAGTATTCAAAATTCCTTTATAAACGATATTAGAACAGACTTGATCAAGAATCTTTAAACGAAAAGCACATGCTAGCTCTTTTCGGTGTTTGCATACAACTTACCGGAATACGCAGGCAAACAAATTCCCACCAAAACTATTGCAGAAATAACAATTTTCATTGTATTTACTGGAAGCATTTCTGTTCATTGAAAAAGGTCCTGCGAATAACAGAATGGTGACAAAAATTACTGACATTTTGATGACATTCGTTAGAATGTCAGCACAAATGTATTCTTTTCATAAAACAACACGAGTTGAATCGTTTGCTCTGTAAAGCTCAAGACAATAATTATTTTAAGTTATGAACGTGTGACAAGCTTTCCGAAAATTCACAAACTGAAAAATAGCAAATAAAAATTTCGAAACGACTTCAACAAGTACAGACAGCAACTTTTAAAAATATCTCTGATCTACCTTAAGCTTTGTAACAAAGCACTGCTGAGGGCCTGAATTCCTACTGCTGCGTTTTTGAACAAGAACTTCGATTGATCCAGTGTGGCTGAAACGTGATCTATTTAAAGGAAAAACTATTCACCGACAATTTTGTTTCGACAAACACGTGTCATGAGCTCAGCAGAATTGAAGGAGTCGTGATTAAGATTGTCGTGTGATAGCGTTGCGATTGGAAATCCCGAGCGGCATATGGGCAAAGCTTCGCACTGCGGCAGCAAGCAACAATAGAGTTCACATGTCATGATCACTCTTCGCGCACGCTATTGTTACGTTCAATCGTTGACATTATAAGTATCACCAGAGATTACACGTCACGATCACTCTATTATTCCTTGTTCCAGCCACATACATATATTTTTGTTCTTCGCGCATATTCCGTTCGTGGTGAATGATGCAATCAACGCAACACCACCGGAGAGGTTGCAACAATAGCTGTGTACACCCGAGAGTCATGACAACCATCATTTCGGGTGATATATCATCATGCACCTTTGGTTTGCTGAAACTTTTCTACTCACGAAAAGTGCAAATGCAACCAAACCCGATTGTTCCAAGGCCTCTGGAAGCTACTATTACTGCATGCGCAGATTCGTAACGTGCTCTTGGCATTACTCTCAATCAATCTATTGTTCTGTCGCCTAGTGCAGGTACTTCTTTGTTTAAGCAAAGAAACGCGGGGGCAGAGAAACTGACCGTAAAGTCAACAAGTCAGCTACATCCTGAAAACGAAAACGAATGAAGAACAAAGCGAATGACAATCAAAGGAGAATAGTTAACCCAACAAAAGAAACAAAACCACACAATGCACTACAAGCAACTTCACATAATGATCTTCGAGCGCGGAACTAATTACACTCAGAAACTGCAATTATCAAAGTCTACGTGAATGTAGGCAAGAGTAGAAAATGTCTTTTTAAAAAGCCACCGCTTGTATAATTTCATAAAATTGCAGTAAATCTGATGGATAGGTCTTCTGTTATGTATTCCGCATCTTGAAGTGGTTGCAAACGTGATGGTGTTGTTGCATTGCAGATTTGACTGAAGCTTCTTTTCATTAATTGGTCACATTGAAAAACTACGATTATATGACAAACATTTATATTTTTTGTGATTTTTTCTGGTTTCATCTCATTGCATGCCTGCATTAAGAAATAAAACACATTGCTACTTTACAGCAAGCTGGAAACATGCAGGTTTTATACATTAAATATCCAAGATTTGAACGAAATCACTCAGTTGCCTGGTAATGTTAATAAAAATGTTTCTGAAATGTCAGCTGATGTTGCTATTATACTTCTGGTGTTTTTTGACAACGGTTGCCATTGGGCTTGGCTTTCAAACAGCAGTCAATCAGCAATCCTTGTAAAATCTTCTTCCATGAAAAGAAAGTTTTGGCAAATCGTTCTTTGCGGATAAGCACACGTTTCGTCCACTTTGTAACATTTGCTCGGTTCAGCTCATGTTCAACAACGCAGCTGCAGCGGCGCAGCTGTAGTAATTTGCAATTTTTGCTTTCCCTTTCAAGTGCTCTCTTGTTAAAATCAAGTTGATTCTTGAGGAGTTACTGTCTGGTTTAGCGAAGATGTTTGGCTTTACTTACAAGTTGTAGAAGGGGTTTTTGATATTTTTGCGCTGTGATAAAATTCATCACTCACTTGTTACTTAAGGATATTGCGATTTCATTAAGAACCTCATCATCATCAAATACTTTCACTTGCTGTGCATCCCCGTGAAATTTCAAAATCTGATAAACATTCAAGAGATTCACTAAAATTAGCAATGTGTGATACATTTGTATAGATTTCTACTGACAAAACGTCATTCCACTCATGCGATCTGCTTATCCTCACGCTAATGTTGCATTAGAAGAAGCAGCAAAGGTTTTGAAGTACTTCACGGTATACAGTAACCTTCCATAAAATTCTTCAGCATTTGTCTGCTGCTATTTCATTTCAGTGTTTTTTTGCAACGGAAACGTTTTTTCATCAAAGAAGTCTTTATTTGTTTCAAATATTTTTCATAACAAAGATGTATATGAAACTTCAAGATCACACACTCCTATCGCTGTGTTAGTTGCTTGCTAAATTAAAACAACCATAAAGCTTTTTTCCTCAAATACACACTTTTTTGGTCAAAACGTTTGAAATTGCTTTATTTTTGGAGTAATACTTTTTGTACCGATAGATTTTATCACTACAAAAACACGCAAATGCCATTCCAGGCAACAAACACTTTTTTGACTTTTTGTCATTTGACTTTTCAAAATGCACTTAAATCACAACACACAATATCCTTCGCTATGACGCCGAACAAGTGAAAGTTAATCCAAGCATTCAAAGTTTGTTTCCAAACGTAGATAAAATATTGTGTTTCACACAGCAAGCTAAAACATTGCGAAACTTTAGGTTCTTTAACGTCTTTCAAACCGTATATAAGTCTTAAGTACTTTCAGTTTTACCTCGTTTATGCTGTCAACATGCAACGTCAAGCAGAGCGGATTTCACTCATTGGTGCGCAATATTAAAAGTTAAAGCTTGGGAGGGTATCATTCTCTGAAACTCGGTGCAAACGCTAGTTTTTTTTCAATGAACCAAAAAAAAGATATGCGAATGGCTAGGAAAAGTACAAGCCGTTGCAGTCTAAGTTAGAAAAGGCTAATTGCGGAGAAATGCAATTGAAGGCTTAGAAAATGATAGTTGGTTGTACTTTGGCAATATGGGGAAGTTGCATGAATGTACTGGAGCTTCTTTTCAATGATTTATTTTGCACAAAACAAGTTCGTCTGAAGCAGTTTTTGTGTGTTGCACCCGAGGCCAAAGATTTCTAACATGCTTGCCAAAGATTGTTAACAAGTGACGAGTTTCACAGATATGTAACATTTCATGAACAATTAAATGAAAAAACATTCGGTAACGTCACAGAATGTCAAAATCGCCCTGAATACTTTTTGTAAGCAAAATCGAATTGTAGCCCATAGAGCACAGCGGTTTCTGTGGCCCGCGAAGGTTTTCAGAAAAATCTTTGAATCTGAAACTTTTTCCAACTTACCAACTCAGTGCAGAGGCTAACTTGCCAGTGCTTCGACATCCATTAGAAGGTACAGCCCTCCACTAAATGCAGCCTTCCAAAAAAGGCCCCTGAGCCAAATTCATTGCCCACCCCTGCCATGGAAGGTTAAAAAATTTCCCAAGACTGGATTCAAACATGGGAATGGATATTATTTTATAAACCTGGGGCTAAGAACTGAACATAAGGATGAGAAAAAAATATTTTTGATGAAAGTTGCAATGGTTTTCCACCGTTTTGTCGTGGGCTTCATTCCTTCTATTTTCACACATTTATATTGCCATCATGACGACGTAGAAAATTCCTTTGTTTTTTTAGTCGCGTGCTATTCTTCTTTGATCATGAGACATAAAGCTGTGTTTTTTCTGCAACAAATGAGCCAGCGAACTTTATAACGAAAATAGCGCAAGGCCAAGCAGCTTTGCGGAATGTTGCCTCCGGCGAGAGAGCTTGAAGAGAGATCACCTTACGTTTCACAATCAAATTTGAAGCAGAGTAAACGATTCGGCGATTTGAAGGCAAAGTAACTGCGGAGTGTTTGAAGCGTGTGTTGCTAGAGAAAAGCACAACTTGCATAAGGGTTTTTTTCCAGTTCGCCACACCCGCAACGCATGTAGGTTCACCCGAACGGTTTAGGTCACCGACCATTCCTTGAAAGCAATGTCATGCTGTGACAACGCCTTTGGCGAAAGCTTTGTCGCATCACGACATTGTTTTTAACGAATGACGTTCGCAAATTGCTCGTGATACGTTGCTGGTTCAAAACAGCACGACTAAGTAGTCCAAGCTCCTCAGATTTGGTTTGCGTAGTTTTATTACTTTTAGGAACAAAATCTTTACAAAAATAAATAAATTATTACATATTGTCAGGCAGAGTCAAGTAATATCATATATTTCTGGCATTTATTTACACTTGGTACGCAAACGTTTGGATCATGTTCAAAACGAAAGAAGATAAAACGAGTCTGAATCACATACAACGCACTGTTTCTCTGAAAATGTAATAAAATGTAAGAATGAATATATAGAAATACAGCTCTCGGTCGTAAAACTGATTCACACCATGATGCTTTGGGTATTTGGATGTCCCATTTCGATGTAGGTGCATTCTTGAATGTTATCATGTGATATAAATGAGAAATCACAGATTATGTAATTCACTGAGAGAAACTACTCTCCACATGTGAGATAAACAAGGAATCCATTTGCAAATTTTCAGTACGAATCGATTTCACATAACACTATGCATCGTCACTCCTTGAATCTCGTTCAATTATATGTTCTATTAGAATAAGATTCAAGCACTGACGATGTGCACTGCGCAAGCGTTCATTGAAGTCGTATAAAATCTCAAAAGTTGCGTTTTGCGTATGAAAGAGCCAAGTGTGTTATATAAGTTTTCTTTGCATTTTATGCGCAATCTTTTTGACGTGTTTTTTGTAAGTCAACAGACTAGACAGTTCGTAGAAGATTTACCTGTAAATTCATTTCTTTTTGCAAATCCAGCAAGCTTACAGTCGGACATTTTTTCTAGACTGTCGGTGTGCATTTATTTCCATATTTCAAATCGGCACCATTTTCAAAAAGAATCAGTCAATAGTTCATAAGCAAATAACTTTTGTGATTAATTCCGATAATGATTGACTACACAGCTTTACATAACAGTCTATGTAATCTACGTTTGAACGATACTTCATATTCTGCGTGTATTAGGCCATGTTGCAACCTCTCCGGTGGCGTTGCGTTGATTTTGTGATTCACCACGAACGGGATGTGCGCGAAAAACAAAAATATATATGCGTGGCGCGAACAAGCAATAATAGAGTGATCTCGTTGGGTGATCTCTATTGTTGCTTGCTGCCACAGCGCGAAGCTTTGCGCACATGTCGCTCGGGATTTCCGATCGCACCAGCCATAAGGCGATTGTTCAAGGCAAACATTAACACACTGAAGCAAGCAAAGGTCGAAAAACTTTTGAAAAAATAGAACATCTTGTATTTTATGAGGATGAAAACTGCGTGAAAAAGACTTTTTTTCAATTTATGTAAATTCTGATAAAGGAGGCTTATAGTGATCTGTGAATGTCCTGGTAGTAAAGTAAATTGTTTCATAATCAGAGCCGAGAAATTGTCGGTTAGGTATTCAGTTGCACATGGAGTGTAATGTTTGGAAGCTCTACTTGTTTCTTGAGCATCAGTATCAACCTGTGTCTTCCTTTCTATTAACTGCGGCGATTCTTGTCAACCCATATCTTTTCAACAACGAAATCACAAAACTCTCAGCTTAAAATTCAGCGACTTTCCATTTGATGAGTTTTGGATTTGTATTGAAGAATTATATAAGCAAAATTCGAAAGTGACTATTGAAATTGTTCTTTAGTTTGCACTGCATGTTTGTGTGAACAAAGTTTCTCATCTTTGTTATTGATCAAAAACGATAAGCAATCCACGCTTAAAAGTAGTTGATGAAGAACGATCAGTTGCTCTTTCAAATATTGAACGTAACGTACAGCGATTGTGCTCATTACAACAAGCGGAAATATCATGTCAAAATAAATCAAGAAGTGCATTTTTGCAATAGTGGTCGAAGTGTGCCGCAAAAATGTGCAAAATTCTTTCGTGTGCCGGGAGTGAAAAGAGGTTGCGTAGCACTGTCATGGAGAGTTAAAAACGTTCCCAATAACGAATTTAAAGATGAAAAGAAGATATTGTTGCATACACAAGGGTAATGCCTGAACATTTGAATGAGAAAAAAACTGTTAGATAACTGTTCCGATTACTTTCCACTGTTTTATGGTGGGCTTCATTCTAAGGCGCTTTCTACTTTCACACATTGATATTGTCACCTTAATGACTGAGAAAACTTCCTTTGTGTCGTGAATGGTGTGCTATTATTCTTTTATTATAAGTAGGGCAAGTTTTTGCAACTTCTGCAACTTTTTTTACGTCTTCCAACAGCTTCCTAAATACTCAAAATATATGCAGTTCAATGTTTTGAGCTGTTTCCAGGAATTTTATACGGCAGCTTTTGCTACTTTTGCGAATTTACGTGCAATTTGTTACTGCAATTTGTATCAAGTATTGCGCAAAATGTAAGTGTAATAAAAAAAAATTCTACAAAACTCTTTCAGTTTAATTCTATTCTCGTTGATGGTATGAAAAAGAGCTATATGACGGATTAGCTGCGTCTCAATGTTATCTATATGACGAAACAGTTGGTTTGTAAACTAGACGTTTTGCAACCCCAGCCAAGTACGACAGTGTCCGAAACTCAATTAGAGGTGGAATTGCCGAAATATTGGCTGTTGGCCGAGTCTGCGCTAACGAAAATAGGTTGTGTCAAATCTTTCGCAGTCAAATGTGCGCATAAATGCAACTTTTTGCGCATAAATACAATTTCCGTTGAAAACAAATGCAACTCTCTCACCTTTTTACGGCAACAAAAGCTTGCCCTAATTATGAGGCATACAGCTGTGCTTTTTCTGCAACAAATGAGTGAGTGAACTTCATACCGCAAATTGCGCAAGGCCAAACAGCGTCGGGAAATGTTGCCGCCGGCCGGAACGTTTTCATCATTTTACGCTTCACAATCAAAGTGCAACCAGAAAAAAAGTTTCGCCGATTGGAAAGCAAGCTAACAGCGGAGTGTTCTTTATTTGAAGCTTGTGTTACAAGAATAAATCACAATTTCCATACGGGTTTTTTTCCAGTTCGCCGTACCAGCAACGCATGAAGGTTCATCGGAATCTTTTACGTCACCGACCATTCCTTGAAAGCAATGTCATCATGAGACAACGCCTTTGGCGAAAGCGTTGTGGCATCATGACATCTCTTACGAATGACGTTCACAAGGTGCTCGTGATACTTTTCTGGTTCGAAACAGCGCGACGAGGTAGTCCATGCCAGATTGGTTTGCGTAATTTAATTACTTTTAGGAATAAACCTTCACAAAATACAAAGCATTATTACATACTGTGAGGCAGACTCAAAATAGTGTGCATTTCTCGCCTTTTTTTATTTGACACGCAAACATTTTAATCGTGTTTAAAACTACAGAAGATGAAACGAGTCTTAATCACATACAACGCGCTCTTTCTCTGAAAATGAAATAAAATGTAAAAATGATTATGTAGAAGTATAGATCTCGGTTGTAAAATTGATTTACACCAACATGTTTTGAGTATTTGGATGGCCCATTTTGATGTAGGTGCATTCCTATATGTCATTTTGAGTTATAAATAATAAGTCACGAATTATGTAATTTAAACAAACTACTCTGCACATATTAGACAAACAAGGAATCCATCTGCAAATTTTCAGCAAGAATCCATTTCACATAAGATTACGCATTGACACTCCTTGAATCTCATTCAAATATATTACAAGTTCTATTTGAATAAAATCCAAGCAATGATGATGCGCAGTGCGTAAGCTTTCATTGAAGTCGCATAAAGCTTCAAAAGTTGAGTTTGGCGTATGACCTAGGCAAGTGTTTTATATAAGTTTTCTTTGCATTTGGTACACAATCTTTTTGACGTGGTTTCTGTAAGTCAACAAACTAGACAGTTCGTGTAAGATTCACCTGTAAATTCATTTCTTTTTGCAAATCAAGAAAGCTGACAGTCGTGCATTTTTTCTAGACTGTCGGTATGCATTTATTTATATATTTCAAATCGGCACCGTTTTTAAGAAGAATCATGCAATAGTTCACAATCAAATAATATTTGTTATTAGTTCCAATAATGATTTACATTAGCTATAAATAACAGTCTATGCAATTTAGGTTTAACTGATACTTCGTATTACGTAAATTCTGACAAAGGAGGCTCATAAAGATATGTCCTGGTATTAAAATCAGTTGTTTCATAATTAGAATGAAAAGATCGTCAGTTAGATGTTTAGTTGAACATTGAGCGTAATATTACGCAAAATTTCTAAAGATTTTATCGTATTTAGGGAAATCAAAACCGGTTTCATTGTTGGAAATGGTCGAGAACTTTAAATAATACAAAGCTGTTTAGACGTTTGCTACTACGGAAAACTTGGCCTTCTACATGGTTACATCCTAGTTGCAATGGAGCATGGTGTTTCCAAATGTGCAATATGCATAAACAAGAATTTTACTGAGCAGAGAAGTAGACAAAACGAACACCACATTTAAGAGCAATGAAGCTTGTCTTGACCACAGTGCTTGCGTTCGTAATTCCCATGAACGCGGGCTCAGGTATGATTTGAATTCTTTCATTTCTGGTGTTACCTCCTGCTTCAAAATCTATGATTGAACTTTTGAAAGGTGAGATTGAATTCTCCATCTTTCCAACGCGCATCAAAAATGTTGGATTCAATCAGAGCCTTGCTGGATCGAGATAATGAATGACGGGGATTTGATGCGTCATCTGATATTGTTGAAGGTGATGGAAGGATTAAATTGCAATTGTCTTGCACGGAACATGGGCCAAATGTAATTATCACTGTTGTAATGAACAAACAATTGTTCATTTGAACCACGCCCATTTTTTCTTAGTTGAGTTGAAATATTTTTTAATTACGCATTTGATTTCTTGTCTATCTTCTATAGCAATGGTTCCTAAACTTGTTCGAACCGTTACCAAAATCAAGGTAGCGATCATGTCATATTACTCACCAATAAAAAATTTTCGCATTTCATGTAGAAAATTTATTTTGCAGTGATCGCTTATAATACAGAAAATCAATGTGGTTTGGTTCTGCGTTACCCCTTGAGAAATTCCCCTGGGGTAATTTACCCGCAGGTAGGGAACCACTGTTCTAAAGTAAATGAGATATCTTACTCTAGTGGTATAGAACTGTGGGCAGCAGCACAGACTTGACACAAATAGTTTTTAATTTGAACCACGCCAATTTGTTTCTTTCGCCATTTGAAATATTCTAAAAATTGCGCGTTTGTTTTTTTGTTTTCTATCCCCTCTAGAAGATAACAGATCACATTCTGGTGGAACAGAACTGTTTGCAGCAACATAGACCTCCTAATAATGTATCCATTGCATTTGTTGTTGTTGCTCGTAAAAGTGGAATGTGGATTCGTGGTGTACATTATCACATTTTTACAAAAACGAGGCAAATCATTTTTAAGTTTTCGTCAATTCGCAGGTTGTGTTGCCGTAAAATAAATTACGGAATATTTCTTAAGTTGAAATGTAAATATTTCTATTGCTATTTTTTCCGTATAAACTGTGCTTTGACTGCAGACCTATGTGTAACAAAATAGAGTAAAGTTTGGATCTCCGGAAACCGCAAGGGTAAAAAAGAAGTATGAGCTTTGACTGTTGCGCTCATTGAGCGTGAATGTTATCTTCTAATAGCTGCGTAACCAAGTCATAATTGCTTTCTTTTTGTTGCTTCAGGTTATTTACTGCTTTGTGAATCAAAGGTACCATTTGATAAATTGAGAAGGTTTACAATAGTGTACAGCCTCTTACTGTTTAGTTTTTCATTTGATGAGAATTGTACCTTGATAGCGTGATTGCAGAACGAGTAACGACACGTGAAACATTCCTTTAATACATTCAGCAGTAAATGCATCAAGCAAAACTTTGCTGATTACGTTCACGGTGAAAAATAAGATGCAAGACTTTTAACAAAATAGGTCAGCTTTGATTATGTTTCTACTGCTTAGGTGTTAAAGGTATAGGATATCTTTGTGTAATGTTTTTTTCAAATATGTGATCCTTTGTAATAAGTTTCATAGAAATATGTTGTTTCGCACTATTTGTGAGTGCAAAAAAAAACTTTGCCAAAGATTTTGGGAAATGTTATTCTTTCTCCATGTTTCTGTGGTGATGTTGCCTTTTTCAGCCCTAGTGATTGTCACACCCCTAACTAGGGGGATGCCCCAGAAATGTTTTCGCTCCGCTTGGTAAAATTCGTTGACAAAGTTTTAAAAAATTGGCTCCATCTCAGAAAGCTTGCCCCACTGGTGTCCGAAAGGTGGTTATGGGGCTGGTGCTTATTATACATTGGATCTTTCTTTAACTGTTGCAATTTAATGTGTACTTATTGATCTTCTTCGCTTATTGTTTCGTCTGTTTGAAACCACTTTGCCACGAATTAGGTCAGCCTCGCTGGAGCAATGCCTCATATTCCGTCTGCAACTGCGGCAAGGATACCTTTCACAGGTACAGTGAACCTCGGTTAATCCGGATTCGGTATAATCCGGATCTCCGTCAAAACCGGATAAAACTGGTGATACGATTGATTTCTTTCTTTTTTCTTTATAAAATCTTCGGTTTATCCGGATTTTTAATCCGGATCTTCGTCAATACCGGACAAAATCTGCTCTTTTCACATCTCGTAATCCGGATTTTTCAGTGAAGTAAGTGAACCGACAGGTCTCTGGGAAAGATTCGGCAGCTTTCAGATGCAACACATGCGTGCTCACGATCAACAACGAACATTTAGGATTATTACAATAGCGGCAGCAACTGCACGCAACATTCGACTAGCCGTAGAGATGATTATTGCGTCGCACACGAACGTAGCTTATCAGGTTGAAATATCGCTGAAGGAACGCCGCCGCATCAGGGTTTCAGTGCATTGATTAGTGTTGAGTTTGCGTGTGAAGTGTAGAGCATTACCCCTGGGCGTGTTGTACTCGTTAAGATGTTTGGAGGGCATTACCTTCCAAATAGAGTAAAATTATATGCATCATTCCAAAACCCCAGGTTTTTTCGCAGCCAACTAATCTAAATTTATTAACTTAAGATTGTTCATAACTGCCTGGATATGGCGATTACTAATCTGATGTACCAGTGTAAATACAACAATAAATTCGTTTTGCTCCTGCGAAAATCTGCTGTTGTGTCGTAAATATGTGCAATTTCAAAAGATTCCCACCAATATCTCAGTACTGAAATGACGTCAGGCTATAGAAACAGCCATCTTCGGTTCATCCGGATCTTCGCCTAAACCGGATAAAATCGCCGGTAAAATCGAATCCGGATTAACCGAGGTTTACTGTACATCTTTTGCGGCAGTAACAAAATTCTAGGCCGATAATGATGCTTTTAATTTTTCATTGATGATAACCGATGCCGATATTTTGGCAATAGTCAAACCACAGTTGAAAGATGTTATAGTGCATTTCTTTTTCGTGCAGGCCATATAAACAATCGGAGTGGTTGCAGAAGTTACAAATGAAAGAGCAAACTGTAATAAGTTAGCCACATATTACAAATTTAGGCAATCTGAACCGCAATAAATGCAAAGTAACAGTAATTTGTTTGGGAAACCGCTTCTCAAAGCAGAAAATGAGAAAATATGCTAAATAATAGGGTTGCACGACCCGTTTCGCCACCTGTGGCTTCGCCTCGGCAAACTTCCAATCCTTGCAGGCATCCAACCTGCTGAGCTTCGCCGCAAAGTAGCCACACTGTCTTTAGCAAGTCGTGCCATGAAGCCTGCATATCATCTCCACTCAGCGCCCACCCGTCCCTCGTGTGCGGATGCACGGCGCCTCAAATCGAGACACCAATTTGTGTCCGCCGCACAACAACTTATCAGTTCATATGACAACAACAACATACGTGTGG
>JGI24021J15306_10003993_pt1 | contig 16945 bp, 6 predicted proteins | sample Ectturendosymbi1_FD_15306 | JGI IMG/M metagenome (IMG submission 15306) | reverse complement strand
CATCTCCGACGTTGCTTGTTCCCGTCTTGGCGTGAAGCCAGCAGAACTATCTGAGATTGCTGTTGACCGTGAAGTACTGTATTTCGAGTCCTCCTAGGGCTGCTTTCCCTGCAACCCTTCCCAGAAGAAAGGCGGGCGTGAAATTGAATGGAATTTTCTGAGGTTCTTTGTTGCTATCTTGCAAGATTTATATCGCTTGCAGGCAGGGCCGGCCTTAAGCCGATGCAACCGATGCAGCTGCATTGAGCCCCGAGCATTAGGGGGTCCCGCGCTATGGTGTTTGGGCATGTTGTCCATTTTCGCCAGATACTTCTTGCGCTCGCGAATTCTGTAAAACCGGCTTATAAATCTCATTGCTAGTAATTAATTATCTCGTTTGAACGAACGGTGATTTCCCTCTAATTATATCGAACGTTATCAAACGTGCTTATTTCTCATGCAAAGGTGTTATACCTACGCTCCACCATCAGGGCCATCGACAACGGGGGGGCCAGTGATGCCAGGCCCTCCCATTTAAAATATGGTCTCCCCCATTTCGTGTTTGGCCCCCAGGTTTCTGCATATATCCAACACTGTATGTAAAAAATGTGCCCCGCCTTGTGGTTTTTGGTCCCCCCTGCTGCGAAATCCTGGCGACGGGTCTGTCCACCATGTCCCGCTCTTTATAGATAGAGGACGTTTTTTTTTAACTTGTTACTACAACAGTGCAGTAGACCTACAGCTATTGCAAACAAGGTGTGCTGCGATTCAACTCACAATGAATAGGTCAAGGTGCGTGCCTGTTGTATTAACTTTGATGGCATTTCTTCCAAGGTAACGTTGTTCAGTTCTCGAAAAATCCTTCTGTTTTGGAAAGGTTTTGGTTGGTTGCGGGTCATCTGCATTATAACAAAAGCTTGCAATTTAACCTCATGGAAGATTTTAGCATAGACTAAATATTTTAATATTTTGTCAAAATAAAATTGACTCTACCACGTTGAAACAAACTGCAATAAGGGAGAGGTTGAACCCGTGGAAGCAAAAAATCTCACGCAAATCCGCGCAAAATTTTGTGAAGTGTTTGCAACTAAATTTACCTCCTTTTCTTTGTCCGCAAAATTCTTCCGCGTTACTTGTCGGTTGTGCAAGTACTTTTATCATTTGCAGCCCCACCACACTTTCATCGTATTTTGCTTGTTTGCGAGCGTAAACAGGTAGAAAAACTATGCTTCGAAGTCCAGGTCAATAAATTTAAAGGACACTTAAAGCTGCTTTGCAGCTTATCTCCGCAGGGTAAAAATTGTTAATATCATCCACTACAGTCATTCCTGTTTATTAGTATGTTGGGCGGTTTTATGCTTAGCTTCTATTTCATCTATCAACCATGCGCATTATACTGTATATTGCGTTTAATAATAAGTGTTTCAACATCTGTGCAGGGACGTAACGAGGTTAGATGGTACCAGGGGCAAGAAACAAGTTTGGGGCCCTCATATTCCAACCTGAGGTTATTCGAAAGCAAATGTGCTGTTGAAGAAATTACTTGTGACATTGCTGTGACTTTTCGGCGCCCTCTGCAGTCATTCGGCGCCCCCATAGTGATTCGACGCCCGGGGAATTGCGCCCCCCCTTGCCACCCCGTTACGCCTGTGCATCTGTGACGCTGTAATTGCAAAATTTTAGTGCATTACGTTTCAAATTCATAGAAAACAATTTGTATTTCAAGTTCATGCAATGAGAATAACTATGACATTGGGCGGATGCATGGGTTGTTCTCTTGTGAAGTTTGGTTCATTTCGTGTATTTCGTCATAAAGCGGATAGGATCATGCGCCCCGACGTTACCTTCATACAAGAACGCGTCTGCGCCTGTTGTTAGCGAAAACGAGAAAAGCAAGATATCCATGTTAGCAGTTTTTTCAAAGTCAGTTGTTCTTAGAACGAAAGAGCCTTTCAACAAGAGTGAAGTAATTGCACTGTAAGTTCAATGCGCTAGTCAGTTCGTTTTGATTGACGTAACTTTGCACTTGCGTTTGCCGCTCGGATCTCAATTGCAGAGCATCTTGTTACATCTTTCGGCTTAATTACGAGTGGTAGCTGTACACTGTCTAATGTTCACCACAGCATGCCATAAGTCAAAAGCATGGACGTAGTTGGGGGGACATGAGCTATGCCTATAGCCTACGCCCCTCCAAATAAAAGAAGCTGTTGTGTTACAAATTCCAATAATTTGCCATCTTTTTGTATATTCATATAGCTTTTTTGCTAAAATATAGACATCAAAAAGACTGTAGCCCATTGACTGAACACAGTGACGTCATAAAACCGCTACTGATGGTCCTCGCGCTTTGTTCTTGCATTGGGCCCCGCAACTGCTAGGGCCGGCCTTGCTTGCAGGTTCATTATCATCTTGTATCGCTTTCGTTTGCCTTTTCTACAATGTTTGCCGAAGCTCTGGTTTACAGAATGCAGAATCAACGCATGGATAAAGCTTCATTGTCAGCGTGTTTTCCAACATTTAATGAATTATTCTTAATCTACAATTTTCTCTCTTTTAAAAAAAGTGTCCCAGGAAAGTTTGGCGAGGCACGTCCTGCTGGCTAGACCCATGGGAAAGCGGCCCTGAGGTCGTCCAAGGATCAGGTGAAGTGACTACATCTCCGACCTTGCTTGTTCCCGTCTTAGTTTGGAGTAAGCAAAACTATCTGAAATTTCTGAAAACCGTGAGGTATTTCGAGTCAAGTCATTCAGTACCCCAAACGAAATTAAACAAAGTTGTATCGGAATTTAGTAAAAAACAAAAAAAAGGAAAAAAGTTGAAACCCAAATCGCAGTTGGTTTTTACTCAATGTGATAGCTTGGTCTTGTCATACTTGAATAAAATTATTTGCTCCTGCAAAATGAACTGTAATGATCCTACGTCCAGTCTAAGCATTCCATGGTAGTAGCGGGAAATTCAGGAAATTTATCCTCAAGTATTTTGAAACGAGCTTTTATGGTTTCATTTAGAGCAGGCCTACACATCTCAGAAAAGTAGATGGGTCAAATTACAACTTACATTTGCCGCGGGTCGCAAAAGTCTATTTCATTTCGATGTGGAGATTTCGTTGTAGTATGGAAGAAATTCTGGAAAGACAATTACTTATTCGAGGTGAAACTTTTGCAACATTTTCTACAATTTTAAGAAAGCTCTCGCCGCCCGCAACTACAGCTTTCGCGGGCCGCATGAGATCCGCGGGCCGGATGTTGTGCAGGCCTGATATAGAGCATCAGCGTTCAAATTTTCTTATCATCTCTGGCTAACTGGGGCTATAGGTCTGGGTTTGTGGTTTTCACATGTTGCTGTTGTAGTTGATGCATAAATAATTTCGCATTTTCGTGCGACACGATCACATCGCATGCATTTTACGGTTCTATATTTACTTTCGTGTATGGATCAGCTTCCTTGATCAGCAGTTATTGCGCAACACAACACGCTTCGTCAACGAATTTTTTTAGATTGACTCGTTCCAAAGTCGCCGCGTTTGTATTGGTGCGCATATTTGAATCGCGGATGATCGTATTTCACACAAGTTGGAAAATTCGGACGTGACTGCTTGCGCTCGGACTACTTACCACTCACCACTCTAATGCCAATTTTCCGCTCTAGCAAAGCCTCGTGTAAATAAAGGTTGGTGCTATCGCATTTTGGAAGGCAATCAGCGAATTAAAGCTGATGATAACCGCACAAGGACGTTTTCTTCGATTCGGCAAACTTGAAACGTCATGTCGCTTCGTTGAGAGACAAAATCCTTGCTGCTTTCAGAGCTACTAGACTGACTTTGTTGTTTAGGCCTACAGTATTTGGGAATACCTAAATCAGCATAAAATCTGCAAAGTCCAAAATCTTGCATTGGTTCTAAGACAGCTGTATTGCCCAAACTGCAGCTTTACACGAAATGTATTTAGCTTGTCTGTGATTGTCAGAAACTTTTTATTTCAGCCTTGCATCCGCGTGTTCAGTTCATGTTGGAGGATGTCAGCCATGCACTCTAACCTTGTACACCAATCATCAGAGCGAGCAGCTTTGCCTCATCAAATAGTTCATCAATCAAAAAAATATCTTTACTTTATTTTTCAACTCAGAGGCAAAATCACCTGACGTCGATCTGAAGCAACAAATATATGTTTATCCTGCCATTTTGCATAGAGATGCAAACTTTTTCGAGGTTTTGTAAAGGAAAAAACTAACCATATTCGTCATAGTATCAAGCAAATAAACTACATCTGCTGGCAAATTCTTTGCAATCAGAACTCTTGGTGCAAAAAGCAACACGTAACTACGACATTTAGAAGTGTTTCTTCCTCATGTTGCTGACAAGGCCTTTACAAGGTCCTATCATGGCTGCTGCTCCGTCTGTGCAGACACTTTTACACTTTTTCAATTCAAGTTGTCGTAGTTCAAGATGATCTGATGTAACATGAAAAATTTCTTCTTCAGTTATGTTCTCACTTCTCAGGCAATATTCTGTTGTGATGGTGTCTCCATCTTCGAAGCACACGTTTGCTAGCAGCTGAACTTTGTGCAGATGTCTGTCGACTCATCAACCTGAAATCTACAGCATATATTCCCTTCATGCGTATTTTATCCAAAACAACTTTNTCGTGTCCATAGTTATATTTTCAAGCTGTTTGATTATTTCGATGTCCNGAATGGGAACTTGGCTAATTTTTTAACTGCGCCAGGACCAAGCATCTCGTTTCAAATCAATTTACAAGCTGGTACTTTTACTTTCTTCGTGAAAATCATGGGCTTCGAAAGGGAGGGGCAGGGGTGGGCCCAAGGCCTTGCCTGGATTTTGAATACTTTTGCAAAAAAGGTTGTTTTCTTAGTTTCGAGTAGGAAAAAACAAATTTTACCACTTTTGGTCCCACTCTACAAAAATTTTTGAAAAATCGCCTAGTGCCCCCCCACTGGAAAAAATCCTTCCGACGCCCATGGTTACAATATGAGGCTCACTTAAACTACGAACTTAGCCAAAAAAGAACTAATTTGTAGTGCAATTTCAGATACGGTTGTTGCTTGGTATTATGAAATTTGCTTGCTTGCTTTTCATTGTTTTTGTCACCGCCAACAAAATACCCACTGTTTTCTTGCTCGAGTGATTGGTGTTTTGTTTCGAGATGGCATCACAGCTTGGTTAAAAACATGGCACTGCTACATATCCCTTCTCACACAAGCCTATCAAGCATAATGGGATCACGGCAGTCGGATTACCAGTGAAAGTATATCCAAACGAAAGCAACATTCTTTGAATTGCACCATCACTGGATATGCATTGTTTTAATTTTTACCAAAAAATAATATTTGCATTTGCACTCTTCCTTTTCAAATATCTATTCATCAATGTTACAACACTACTTATATATTATTTATGGTAGTCTAAAATTAGAATATTAGTACTTTCTTCCAATTTAATTACAGCGATGTTGAAGCAGGTTAACAAGTTGGCCTTTTAAGACCAAAATTCAGAAGTCTGGCCTTTTTCATGTTGGTTGGCCCAAAGAACTTAATTTGGCGTTTTGACCTTATTCTGGCCTTGTCGCAAATTGGTTGGCCTTAAAAAATTTATTTGGCCTTTTGGCCTTTTTGGATCTTTTGGAAAAGTTTCTTTGGTAGAAAAATATTTACCATTCCATTTTTTCGGCAAAACGTTTGCAAAATTTTGTGATAAAATCTGCAATTAGACCGACGCCCACGTTCTGATATTAGTAAGGTTTTGCGAGATGCGAGATTAGAAATTAATTTTTACGCAAACATTAGAAATGTGTGCATTGCGTAATTTGTTATAACTAAGCACTGTGCAAGGCTCAAGGCTGTCACACAGGTCTGCGACAGAAATGCGACAATAACGTCGAGAAAGTGTTATTGTGTTATCTACTTGCTTGTATTGCGTTGGTTTCGGTTTTTATTTTGTTAAGAATAGCGTTAACCGTAGGTCGTATTGTATCAAAATTATATAGCGGTACATGCATACACTATAGTACAGTACATAGTAAGCTACCACTTGGCGCCTACTGGTAGGTTGCCAGGGGTGTTGCAAAATTAAAATCTAGTGAAGTTCTTGCAATTTTGACAAAGAAATAGCACTATCTCAAAGAATTTGGCATTTTATATGGCCTAAATAATCGGTTTGACCTTTTTCTGGCTTTTTAGCAGTGTTTAGCTTTTTACTGAAAATTTCATGCGGCAGTCCTGTGTTGGAGTAATAATACGGGTAGTGCAAACTAACCTAGTCTCCTACAGTCTGCACAATTACTGCGCTGTTGAAGCAGCAACAGGCCTATGCAGCAAAAGATTCTTATAATTGCGCAACAGGGACTCACCGCAATAAAATGTCACGTGATCTTTACTTTCCTAATACTGGATAGTGCACATGGAAGATTTCATGGAAGATTTCAAGATTTCACTGGTGACAGTAGTGAATGACTTCCATAATAACTTTCTTGCTGCACATTTAACGATCTTCTGCGAAACACCAGTTGAAACTCACGGACTTACTGAGATGTTAACTGGTTTTATGCGAAACGGTAACAACAACTACGATTGTTGGTAATAATATCAAGATACGGCATACAGTAGGTTGAAAGAACATCAAATATTGTTTTCTTTACCTCACTACAACTGACGTAAATTCCTTGACAAAAAATTCCGAAACAAATACATCTTTTCTTGCATGAAATTTGTGAATGAATCCAATCGCTTCAAAAGCGCGCTTTAGTGCTTAATGCTTATGCACCTACAGTGTCTGCTACAACGAGGAAAGGTTGCTTATCACTTGATGCAGTAAGTAATCTAACCTATGCCGTCCTATTGATGCTCCGATCGATACTACCTTTCCAATGTCTTTTATTCAGGTGGACGGTAGAGCGGTTGCATCAATACGGAGTAAGCGTCATTCGCCGTAAGATGGAGCGAAGCAAGGCAGCAGAAAATCCTTTCTTGCAAACAATGACCGTACGTTGACATAAGCAGGGTAGGCTAATACAATGTGCAATTAAACTAAAAACGGAAGATGAAACAGGCTGAGGTTTTGCAAATAACCGAGGTTTGAACGCTGGATTTCGATGCAGTAGAGCGCTTTTTGCTGCGGCAGGTTAGTTGGTAATTGTGATTTGCATAATGCTTGCTGCAAATAGCCGGGTTCAATACTATAGAAACAAATGCTCTGTGTTTAAAGCTGAAAGTAATCCCAAGCTTGCAGTTGAGAGATCGAAGGAACACTTCAGTTATCTAGCCGATATCACCAATTGGAAGGTTTGAAGATGTTAATTTTCAATATGTCTTGCTAAATGCTACTTAGCACGAATATTTTGTGTTCGGCGATTTAAACAGCTTTTGTTTCAGCTATTATCCATATACAATAATCATATACATCCAATCTAAAATAGTACCAATAATATTGTAAGGAGAAATGGCAAGAAAAACAGGCGAAAAGACAAGCAAAATTCCTTTCATAATAACCACACTCATCCCTCTAAGCATATAGGGCTATTTGCTTTGGAGAGGAAAAAAGTCAGAAAACAAATAATAGTTTTTTTAAGGCGTTTTAGGGATCCGATTCGAGTCCCTAGAATTGAAAATCGAGTCCCTAGAATCAGAGAAAACTATCATCGGGTCCCTAGAATCAGAGAAATCGGGTCCCTACAGGTCCATACCGGGTACCTAACATTTTCCTTTAAAAAACTCTGCAAACAAACAAAAAGACCAAGGAAAATTCACGAATGCAAAGAAAAACATTGACTTGCATCAAGATTTAAATTTTTGAAAGTTATAGACATAGGTGTGTACCACAGGTCAGGCTTCACGTCACGGTAAAAATTAAAGACCAACCTTAAGTGAAACCTGATGCGTGTTCATGCATGAGGGAAACGATTTTGACCACCAAGTGTGGTTATATTTTCTGCAATCCTTTGCATAGATTTTCAACGTTGTCTTTTTCGGAAAACAAATGCTTCTACGTGAAGTTTGCTTACTTTGCGTAATTTAATTTGACATAATGTTTGCGAGATAAATAAAGAAGTTTAGAAAGTAATAATACTTTTTTTCTTCCAAAAATATATATTGTCTAAATTGATTATGGTATCAACATCGCAAGTAATTTGGTAGACACAAAAAAACTTGCAAAGAAAAATTCATGGTCACAATTAGAGAAAACTACAGTATCTAAAAGATAGACAAGGTTAATGAAAATATAGGAAAGCGCATCCTGCAGATTTTCTTGCTGTTTGGTTCACACGCTATTGATAAATATTTGCTTTTCGTGGCACCTAATAAAAAAAAGAATGAAACGGGATACGCAGCATTTGCCCCTGCTTGCCATTACGTTTTCAACTTACATTGTACTTAACTGTTAACCGCTGTAGTTAGTCCGTAAAACACTTTTACTAGTTTAACAAATTCACTGTTTATAGGCTAATTAATAGAAATCAAGAACCTAGGCCAGGTAATACGAACAAAGAACTTGCCCAAATTTTGCAACTTGCCCTAATTCTTCAAAAGCATTTCAACATAGAAAATAACGAATACTAGTCCTTTGTAATCGGCGGATAAGCAGGTAAACGGTTTCTTACAGCCAATAACTCACAAACATTTATGTTATCTTCTTATACACTCAGTCAAACCTCGATGAGTTTTCCTTGCAGTTTATTAAGAAGCGTTGGGAACAGAATGTTTGCAGTCAATTTCATGTGACAACAAGCTTTGTTTGTGTATAAATTCAAATAAATTCGAAAGTAATGCAATATGTAAATTTTCCTGTTTGCCGTGTAATCTGATCGAGAACAGTAATTTTGAAAGCAACCAGATACTGTGGAAGTAAATATTCCAGGAAATTTTTTAAGCATTTTGAAACACATTGGATCAGACAAATCGTTTTGGAAAAGCCAAAAGATAAGGTTTTTATTTTGAGGAAAGTGCCGTGTACTTTCGCTTGTTTTGCTTGTCATACATTCTTTTGCATACTTTGGCTAATGATTAGTTATGTTTTCGTATCCGTTTGTTTATTATTTACCTTTAAAAACTGTTGTTAATGTAATATTGAAAACCATGCAAGAAGTTGTTGCTTGTTGCACATGATTCACAAAAACAGTAACAAATGTGTCGGGAATAAAAAGTTTTCTTCTGTTTTGTTTGAAGTGCGCAGTCCGTAGTTCATTTCTCAGCTAGGAAATATACTTTGCTGTAGACCAAAGCGCATAGAAATAATAAAAACTATAAACAAAACCTTGTAACAAAAATAGCTCCCACATTTTGTCAACTGAATGGGCATCTGAGAGTTGGATATTTTTGAAAAGTAAATAAAAAGTACGTCATTTTACATAAAAGTGATTTTGGTAGCTTTACTTCATTGTTTAACAAATTCCTGGGTAAGTATAATGTTACGGGGTTTATGTGGGAACAACTGTTCTTAAAGTTTCTCTCTTTACAGTTACTAACCTTAAGTGTAAAGAAGTACTTACAAGTTTCACACATTAAGTGATAAATGGAAATCAAAATCTCACTATGATAAAGGAGACTTTTGAGCATTAAGTTTCATTTTCATTATTACGTTTTGATTCTCGAAAATTAGTCTTTTTCAATAAACTAACATTCGTTTATAAAATCTGCTTTCCTTGGTGTAGATTTGTTGCTGCGGAATTTTTTGCTTGAATTAAATTAAGTTTTATGACAATCATAGACTATACAAATCGCAACGTTACGAAAATTTTTTTGTATTTTAAATACATCAGTTGGCTATCGAAGCAAAAAAACAATCGATAAATTTCATTTCAGCTTAAGCTTCTCTCAGTCTATTCTGCGGAACCGACGTATGTTTTGCAAATCCCTAAAAAATCTCCTGCGGAAACGTGATTTAACATCTAATTTGCATTCATTACCCAAAGGTTATAACACGAGCGAGCGTGGAAGTTTATTTGCATAATAAGACCCAATTTAGATGGGTTTTGCATCGGCAGTGGTTGTGCGTCCCACTTTATTAATAATTAATGAGTACAGGAAACCATTTTGACGAGGTGATTTTATGAGCATGCTTGATGTTGGGCTGTTATTAGACATGACAACCTGCCTATTCGATTCATGTTATCTTCTTATTGACATTAGTAAAATTTACCAAGGCTATACTTACGACACTACCTGGACTAAACGTTATCCCAAAAATTATTGATCCATAACTCTTGGTTACTACTGTATAGTTGTTACAGAAAATATCCAAAGTAATCAAATCATTAGATGCTAACCTTTCTCAAGAAACAACCAGAAAATGCTAGTGTGCTTTTTTCTAGCAAATATGAAACCAAGGACATAACTGCAAGTGCTCTGATTTGGCAATTTAATCGAAACGCTGTTCAAGAAATGAAGTGCACAGTAGGTGGATTTTATTAGTTTTTGCTTAGTTCTTCACCTTGACTTGGACAAGCTGTATTTTTACGCCAGAGCTAACTACATCACTTGTGTACAGCACAGCCTTAAATATAGATTTCAACCTTGTTATCAAATTTGCAGGTTGTTAATATTTGTGTAAGGCCATTTTTTCAAAGTAACACGCAGCAAACATGGGTATCGCAAGGGAGGAAGGGGAGTTCTGACCCCCCTGGATTTTGAAAATTTCAGCAAAAAAGTTTTTTTTCTTAGATTCTTGTGAGAAAAGAGAAATTTAACCACTTTTGTCCACCCAGAAAATTTTTGGAAAAATAACCGAGTGTCCCCATGAAAAAAATCCTTCCGACTCCCATGTCAGCAAACAGTTTTAGGTGGAAATTTGAGATGATACGAGTGCTACGGCTAATAGGTCTACGGCTTTCGATTCTTCCCGTATCAGATGTTTAGAATACTAATCTTCAGTTTTTGTCACACTAACCATAACGTCGGGTGTGCATGACCCGGTTTTCAAAAATAAAGAAAATGTAATTTCCTTCAACTGAAGTTTACCACAAAAACTACACTGAAAATATAACTCTCATTGAGCAGTTTGAGCACTAACAAAGTTACTTTGTACTCTAATATCATACGATTTTTGATGAAAGGGGTGGTGGTGTAAATTTCATATATGTCTGAACTGAGTTACTCATAACAAAAAAAATTTGGGCCTGAAGAATTTCTTATGATGTATGCTGCTAACACGACAGTAGCAGCATGCGCTGAGTGAGTTTCAGCTCTTTGCAGCCACCTGGCGCTCAACCCCCTTCTAACCATAACGTGGGTTAAGCGTACTTTTGCCACCTCACGCTAACCATGACGTCGGGTCAGCGTGACCCGAACTCGTGACGAACTCGCTCCTTTGCAAAATCGAAAAGAGTAACGATAACCGCAAGCGCACCTATTTCCAAGTCACACAAAAAAATGAAGCTACTGAAGAGCTGAAAGCGCTCCGACGCGCGCTTACGTAGTTTCACGAGCATGACCTCATATGACCCGGGTCACCGTGACCCACGTTAGTATTCCAGGGATAGGGAGTCTTTGCTTAATACTGATGGTTTAATTACCATGCTGACTAAGGTCTGCACCTTTGTTTGTTACTTTTTTCTTTCTATTGCGAATTTCGTTTATCACGATTTTACTGTATCGTGAACTTCAAACTTGAATTTACGCAGTGAAAGCGAAACGCGAAGAGAAGCGATTAACTTGGGAGAAAATACTTTCACATTTCTTGAAACAAAGTGCCAGCGTGCCAAGTTTTTATCTCCAGTGATAGAGCTTAGGTACCCCATTACTTTTCCAAGGGTTAGTTGGTTTACAAAAGACAAGTAGCCTAAGTCGCATTTGGCCGTTAAGGCAAAGAAAAGATAGGAAACACACATTCATATACTTCGGGCGTTACTGTCAAGAAACTTTTCAATGGTTCTCTCTATTTCCCTCGCAAAACACCGTTGATTGACAAAACGATACAGTTCTTGTCATGAGACCGGAATTGGTGCAGCTGCAGGTGCTACAATAACTATTGAAACGATGGTGAAACGAAAGCAAAGACAGTGGTAAGTCACGTCTGTAATACATAATGAAAGATAACCTAACTGCGGAAGTTCGTGTAAGAGTAGCAGTGCGATGAAATGTAACTAGTTGACGCTCGAGTCAAGTCAGCTAGGGTCAGCACTGAAAATAAGCGGTGGCGTGCAAATCCCTTGCTTCACATTTACGATGATTCGACAACATTCGCTTGATGTGTATTTGTTTTTAACGAGGCGCGAACCGTATGAGACCTATCAGGGCATAAATCGATACGCATAAGAGAGCCAGCAAAGCGCCTGACTTCAGCTGACGTGTTCAACAGAATGTGTGTCAATCGACATCCTGTCAAGGTTCGGCAATTAGGGCGTCAAGAGTCAGCGCCTGCATCTGTGCCTCAAGCTTGACTTTCGCTAACGCATTAAAACTTATTTTAATTTTTTGTTTGCAATAATGATTGTTTACAATGATGGCACTGGTTTCAGATGTTTTTTTTCCCTTCGCTGCAATGTTTACGTCGGTTGTAGCCAACGAAGTTGTTCCAACGTTTGGTTGTTGTCGATATTTTATCATAGATTGCATGGAATGCGTCCACCAATCTTTTCACGGATCCACCTACCGCGTTTGGGATATGGTACTATAGTTACAAAACACTTGCAAATTACATATGTAAATGTGCATCTGTAAATGCAACATGCAATTGGTAGAACCTTGAAAAAGACATTCCTGATGTTCATGTGATGGACAGGAATGGAAAGTTTTTCAGTGCAATGTTAGCCCAACAGAGATCTTTTTCAAAGATTCTTTAGTCTCATACTGTACCTGGTACTGCATGAAAACATAGCATTTATATGTGTCCAAGTCACAAAGCTTGCTACAGACTTTGGGTAAGTACAGCAGGCTTTCTTTTTAATACGCTGCGCTTACTTGGCTTCAATAGGTCATTTTTAGGAATGCCAACACGCATGAGTTTTGATTTTTTATAAATTTGTGGAAAGTCTACGAAAAGCGGAACACCAAACCCATCTGAGTATATCTAGCGTTCCGCCTGGTAGAAACGAATGTTCCAGCGTTGAGTATCTCGATGAAAGCATTTGCTGCCTATTAGTTGATACAGGTATATATAAATCCAACCGAAGATACACTATACGAGATTTTTACTTCAAACAGTTACCTGAATGGCAAACATAGCTGTTAGTATATTTGCAGTTGAATAGGTAACTTTCATGAATTAGCACTGCAAACTTGCGAGAAATTTATCAAGGAGCCAGCCATGTGGGTCACTTGTCTGTACCAGGTGGCGAAACTAACGGGTTAATATGTACGGCATCAACACCTGCAAAATGTAAGCTGATAGTTTACTGCTTCTGTGAACCAAGACACGGATCGCAAAACTACAGTCGGTCCACAAATATAAATCGAACAGCTGTTTATTCTGCAGCTCTCTTAGCTGAAACGTAGTGGAGCTAACAAACGTTTTAGGTGAGCTAAACTAAAAGCCAAACAACAAACGGTAACTCTCGATTACTAAATTATTGATCAATACATATGGACTAAAACTAGAAATACTTAAAGCAGATTTTATTTACACTTATTGCAACGCTTCACACACACAACTTGAAGATAATAGTTGTAATGCCGTTCTCTGAAACCGACTCCACTTCACCTTCGAAAATCGCCATTCTGACTGGTTTACTTATGATATTAACAGAAGACTTGAAGTGCTCAAAAATATCTTGTAGCTGTGAAATAATTTGATCCTCCTAAAAAAAGGCTTACATAAAGGGTGCCTTGGACTGAGACTATTTTAAGTCAACTGTGGCATCTTTATACTTAGTCTTTCGTCTTAGCTGGTCCCTAATCGTGATTATGAAGAAAAGTTGCTAGAAGCAATAAAAGGGTGAATGCAATGCAGGGGCGTACCGAGGTCAGATGGCGCCCGAGCCGGGGCAAGAAACAAATTTTGCACCTCCAAGTTCGAACCTGAGGTCGTTCTGGAGCAAATTTGCTGTGTTGAAGAAAGTACTTGGGACATTGCTGGGACTTTTCGGCGCCCACCAGTTATTCGGCGCCCGGGGCACTGTGCTCCCATTGCCCCCCTCCCTCGGTACGCCTTTGATGCAATGACACATTGTTGAGCGGCTGGTTAAGTGATGGTGACAAGTACATAGGAAGACTTTTGACAGACGAACGGAAACCGCTAGTTCTTCAATGAAATAGTTCAATTGTCTTGATTTCTGACCACAGCCGCTTAGCTTTTTTTTAAAAAACATTCACTCATTGAAATTTGAAAAACTTCTCGTACTTTTCTCGTAGAAAAAGAGCAGTTAGGCGTCAGGGAAATATGCTGCTTGAGCTTTATTCGTGAATTGGTTTGGTGTATGCGTTTTGCCAGCATTTACATCTAGAAATCTATAGATATTTTATAAATTTAGGTAATGGTTTCCTAGGACACATTTGCTACAACCCATGCTTCAATGTGGCTATGTTGCTCATAAAAACACTGAAATTAAAACTGCTCTTGATTAAGCTATAACCTCTTAAGAACAACCTGACGGACACAGTGGCCTACCTAGGGTTTCCCGCGCCCGGGGGCAAACTCAGTTTTGACGCCCCCACCCAGTCCGTTCATGGCCGCAGAGATGCGAAGAATGAGTTGGGAATAAAGGGGCGTCGAAAGCTGACTCGGGCCCTGCAATCGCCTGCATACATTAGTTTCTAGACCCGTCTGAAAATTTCCTGTGATTGTGACGTCACAGAATTGACGTCGAGACCTTTGAATCTTGGAAACCATTAACTACCGTAGAGTTAAGAATCTAGTAGTTTCGCGTGAAGCTATTCCCTCTGAAATTTTGGTCACGATTAAACTTTCAAACTGTTTTATTACGACACTCCAAATTGCGGTAATGTATTCTCGATTTGTAGCAACTAGTGAAATAAAATGCAAAAACTAACCAAAAAGTTCCCTGATCATCAGTACAAATATGCATGAATTTTAATGACAAATTTTTGGACATAAAAATCTTCTGACGACACAGGATAAAATTGGCCAGAGTTGCACCCTGTTTTCTAAACCACTGGTTTATCAGAGTCTTTCGAAAATGCCGAATCCACCGCACCCTCTTGTTCCACTCCAGTCCCGTCGCCACGGGGGGGCTTTTGGGGGCTTATCCCCCCCAAACAAAGCTCCAAAACCCCCCAAATTGAAATATGAAACACTATAAATCAGTTGAGTTTTTGCCAATTTTTATAGTGTCAAGCCACCCCGCACAAACCCAAGGTCCCCCCGCAGAAAAGCAAAGCGTCCCTAGTGAAAACTTTCTGGCGACGGTTCTGTTCCACTCCTTGGTCAGGTCTGGTTACAATCATCGCTGTGCGAGCCGTAGGGACTAGGTATTTCTAGAGCATGCACTCTCCGAGTATTGAGTAATAAAACATCATAAAGGACTGAATGAGGGAGACTCACGAGTCACGAATACATAAAAGAGAACAGACAGAAGAATGCATACAAAAAACTTAAGGCAAATGGTTTTATACAAAACTGTTAGACAAATATAAAATTGCAAAATTCCGAAGCATTTTCTTGGATATAGGCTAACACCCTGAAAAGTTGACAGAAAATTAAAGAAATGCTGCGATTTAATGCTTTACCTGTAATTATCTAACTTCAAAGCAAATGTTTTTTTGCCTTTACTGTAAATTTTCCGATTTTTCCTTCAAAAAATTGCTGTAAATGAAATGTGTCGCATCCACTAACTGATCTGAGAAATATCTAAGGTCAGTGACGCTCCGTGCGAAGTTCCAGGTTAGCAGTTGTGTGACCTGAATTTCGACAGTCATGTCCATGGGAATGCTCAGTTTCTAGGCCAAAGGGATATAAAGCAAGTACATGTAGCAGTAACTTAAAAGTTCACAATAACTAATATACTCAACGTTGTTACACAGCTGCAATTAAACTTTTGCAAAAGTATTCAGCATTTATTTAAATATCCCACAAACAAAAATCATCATAACTTCTATCAGAACCACACCAAATCCATCTCAGCATAAAGTTTGTCAAACCATAAAAGCTCAAATATTTTCCTAAACTTCCAGATCTGTAGTCGTAACAACCAGGGCCATGCAGATAAATCTGGTGATTCACGGGGCAGCTGCTTGATTGCATGCCCCCCACCAAATTCTAGTATTGAGGAATGTGAAAAATACAAGCATTTGGAATAAGTAAGAACTAGTTTTGACAAATAAACAAGTTTTGAAAAATTGAATTAAAATAAATTCAGAGTTTTTTGGTTTCTAATGTGTTAGGTTTTTAATAATTTGTTTTATTCTGAGGGCTTGAGACATCTGTTTGCAAGCAACCTTCTTCCACTCATAGGTAAACTCTGCATTGAGGAATTAGATATTGCATTTTTTCATGGAAGTACATATCAGATAGGCCCACCAAAAGACGATAGCACTTACGGCATGTTAGGAGATAGAGTTGTCTATTGTTTCTCTTAGAAATAGTATCTGGAAAAAAGTAGTACAACCATGCAATTTGATTCCCCGTTTACTTTTTTCTGAACTATAAACAAATTGCTAAGGATGTTTTGTTCAGTAAAAACAAATGAAGGTAACGATGGCAGTGCTTCATCTCTCTCTCAGGTCACTTAACATACATTTGCCTGCATTCCCCCTCAGGCAAGTTCCCATCGGATCCATGCAGCACGTTTTAGTGGCCAATAAGAAGCGTCTAGTTCAGGGGTGCAAAAATGCAGTTGCACACTCGCGCCGCGCGACCGAAAACGTGGAGTGCGCGAACGTTTTTAACCTTTTATATTTCATGCATATGAATGTTGTATGGCAAAGCTCATATGTGTGCGATGCTAAAAATTGCTGCGTGCTACTAACATTCACAGAAAATTTTTGCACCCTTGGTCAGGCTACAAGATTTTGATAAACGCACTATTTGTTATTTCACTCTTTGGATGACCCACTGCGTTCG
>JGI24021J15306_10003992_pt1 | contig 16947 bp, 11 predicted proteins | sample Ectturendosymbi1_FD_15306 | JGI IMG/M metagenome (IMG submission 15306) | reverse complement strand
ATACATTTGTTTGTACCACATATTAAAGTCAGGGGGGCGTGAAACAAACGAAAATTACTGAAGGGGGGCGCGGTGGAGAAAAGGTTAAGAACTACTGCATGCACCATTAAAGATTTCAAAAACTGAATTTACTTTCTGAAGGTCAGCTCACATAGAAGCATAGGAACGGCAGACTTCGATTATTACAAAACACATTTATCCTGCGAAACAATTATACTTCCCGAACTTTTGAAATGAGTTTGTTGTAGAGGTGGACGAAGTCTGATTTTTTTGACTGCTCATCCGCTCCAACTCAAAAACATTTGCGCAAACTATTCTCGGCCTCAGCCGATTTTTAAAATGTCAGTTTTTAACTCTGCCTAGACGGCGCAAAGTGGTAACTTTTACAAGAATATACACTCACGTTGACTGACAAGTAAAAAATCGCCTCCACTCTGGCTTCTACCTAAAAATGTCCACTTCAAACTGTGGTCTTCTCTCCGCTGCGCCTCCACTCCGCTTTCTGGCCAGCTGGCATTTGCAGTATAGAAAGTCGGAGATCAAGTGAAGTCATAGTGCAGTGTTCCCAGGCGGAATGCTGGTTGTTTTCCGTGAATGCTGTAACTTACACTTTTTTGTTTTCATTTTTATGTGTTGCATTTTTATGTTTGATGTTAACACTAAAGAAGACAATCCTTATCAATTAAAATGTGTTGAATATATTGAATGCTTATTTTTCTTTTTTTTGACTTGTTACATGTAGGACTTGGTCAAAGAATTTAAGTCCGAAGTAAGGATTCGGCTTTCTTTTGACTTTAAACAACTTTTGGAGTCTTTATTCATGACTCCGAAGGAATTCGATGCCTACTGCCTCAAGGCTGCCGTAAAAGGGCTGGGAACTGACGAAAAGGTAAATATACCAATTGTTGTCCAGCGGGTCTGAAGCATTTACTTCTATTTACCGATGCACACCAACTGTCGGAAAGAGCAGCACAATGCTGCCAATCCGAAACGTCACTGAAAAAACAGGGGAGCGTTTCACTTTACGACTGAAGAGTCGATCTAACACCTCTGTAGCCTTAGCCTATAAGCTTTTCTTGACTTCCGTCGTTTACTCTCTCAATTTAAATCCGGATATAAGTCAATTCCAGAATGACCAAATAAATTGTAAAAGACGTGACAATCTGTTGATGAGAAAAGTTAATCAAAACTGATGTGAATTGAATATAGTTGCTTTTCTGAACATTATTTTAGTGCTTTCGTAGAAAAAATATATAAGATATAAGACAACTGTTTTCACAAACGCCCTTTTGCAAAAAAGTGCAGTCTAACAAAAATTCGATTATTTGTCCCTAAATCTAGGGATGGAAAACGTGTTTCAATCCTAAAATAGTTAGAAAGTTATTGAGAAACTTTCTCTTTTTTGCTTTGCAAATCTTCAAAACCTGTTTTGTGGTTTATTCTCATAATTTTGGAGGATGGGGTTAGGAAGACATTACTACCATATACATGAAATGCTTTTAAAAACTGTATAAAACTGGGTAAAACTGGACACATGTTGGTAAAACCTGGAAAAACTTTTTAAAAAAATTGTAAGTTTTTTTTATTTTGGAAAATTTTTCCAAATTTTGAAATTTGAGCAACATTGCTCAAAAATGAACAAAAGCGTGATTCAGACTTTTATAGTAGTTTGGATATTTTCACAGAACTTAACGCAAACGTTTAAGAGAAGAGGCGTGGTAGTTAGGAAAAAAGGTTGGGTAAAAATGCAAAAGGTTGGGCAAAATCATTTTATTTCCAAAATCACTTGTCCTTTACGACTATGTCTGCGCTTTTTTTTAAAACATTAAATCATATTGTAGCAAATCTTGCACTAACACTACGATCAGTCTCTTGAAATTTTTAGAGCTTGGTCGAAATACTCTTGACAAGAACGACAGAAGAGATGTCCTTGGTGAGAGCTGAATACTTTGAAAAGCACGGAGTGCAACTAGAAATAGATGTAGCTGACGATACCAGTGGTGATTTCAGAAAAACAGTTTACCCTTTGAGTATGGTGAGTATGCAAATCTTTTTAGTTTTGCAAACAAGCGTCGCAACATAGCAGGAACAACGATATTGCTGTGGCAACTGTTGCAAAGATGCAGGCCGAGATGGTGACAAAGAATATTTTCTTTGACGAATGTTGACGGTATTAGCGCACTATGTGAGAAAACTTAAAAGTTTCTAAGCAGTGGCTTGCAAGGGGAGGGACGAACGGCACGGCCCTGGGCATCCAAGGCGTGGGTTATCCATAGACCAAACTTGCAAAAATTACATTTTATTATCATGCTGTAAATAGATGCTTCTTCGTATTGTAAGGCAAGGACTCTTGTCAATAGAAGTGATGATCCAGGTTTTGTTACTGACTTGAATTGCGAGCTGCAGTTTCGCGAGGTAAATTTATTTGCACTATAACCTGAACGTTAAACCAGCTCGAACGAACAAACTTTATTTGACGTGTTTCCTTTTTGCGAACAAGATTGCTCTTGAAACATCTCATCTATTCATTTGCTTGAATGCAACACTACGACACCAAAGTTTGATTAATATCGATCCCTTACCACGCTTCGGGTGTTACGATGTTTGAAAACAAGTAAGCAGACAGTTACTTGCAAGTATATTAATTATTTATTGATTTTTCGTAGCTTGACATTCTTTAATCTTGTTACAACGCACTGTTTGTCAGTACTCCCCGCAGGAAAGTTAGCTTGTTCTTCTGTGATGGCATTGAAGCTTGTATTAGAAACACTAAAGTTTGAATACATTTGAATTTGATTTGGCGGATTCGGTGGCTCTGCCACGCATGCTGAAGAGTCAAGAGCAGATAAAAAATAGAAGCGTACGATTGCTATGGTTAAAAGCACACCAAGCAGCCAGCAAATCAATGTCAATTTGGTTGCCAATAGTCGAGTGAAGGCGCAGCTAAGATTACAGCCATCGAGGACCAAACTTATATTCATGAACTAAATTACATTATTAAGTTACAAGATCCCTCACTTGTTTTGAACCAATGTTCCAAATTGCTAACTTGACGCAGCAAAAATTTTACGTTTTTCGATCGATATCTGATAAAGCTGTTTGCACTGCATGCAAAATCGTAAACATGACACATTTGTTGGGATCAGTGTTTACTCTTTAGTAACAATCTACGGGCAAACTTTGCTGGCCCAACGCCGGAGTAAAACAGTTTTCACCCATCATTCAGCTCTACATTGTTAGAATCACAACGTTTAGTCTACGAGATGCCATCAACGCAGGGTATATCGTTTTTCTTCTCCAACCAATTTACACGCTTTTCCTGTGAGTGAACTGATGTTATGATTTCCCAATTACGAGCATATGGCAATATTGCCGTTTATGTGTTGCTTTCAAGTCTCGCGGAGTAGAAGCATGCTGTCTCCATTCGCCTCCCAAAATGTGTAGCGGGCACAACCTCCGGTTGTGGATAGCTGACGCGGGGAGGCTGTCGCAAATTTTCGAGCGGGCACCTCTGCCTAAAGCCTTGGTCACGCGCGCGGCGACCGATACGTGACGGTTTTGAATAAATTTTGTGATTTCATGGTAATAACCTTCCAAATTGTATCGTTGGACAAACCGGTCGTGCCATTCCCGCAGCAACTTTTGCAGGAGATGCCGGTAAAGCGTTGCTGCGTACATATTTGTGTAGAACAGGCTTTGTATTAAGTCTACTCCAAGCGCAGACATGCGGTGATCACTACACCTGAAAATGAGAGACTATATTTTGCGTTATCACGTTTCTTAACTGGACAAGGCGGACGGTGTTGTTGGTTCCTTCTGCCTAATAAACCCGCCACATTCGTTTTCATAAAATCCTGCAAGATTTCATGTTACTTTTATCTTAATATTCTGAGCCTTACTTTGCACAAAAATCCGGTTCTATTCTATCTGATGCTGATTTTGAAAATTTCGGGCTGGGTCTAGTACGCCACCTGCAGACTAGTGGGCACTGATGCAATGTATTTTTTGCAGAAACAAGAATTTGCCTAAAATTTTCAGTCAGGTCTTTTGCTGTTTCAATTCTGCTTCAAAACTCTGCCCTCGAAAGCCCAGTACTATCCAATGAAATAAGATGGAAAATTTTGTGAGTCACTTAACTACCATGCCTACAATATATTTGTTGGAGAGTATCAAAGATACCTTTCACACTCGTCGTTTCTAAGTCTTTCTGTTGTAACTTGATGTTGGGTTTGCGCAAGATTTTCCCTCAATTCTCTTGCCATCTACATTATGGTCTATGCAAATATCAGCCTATAAGATTCTTGTTCTGCTAATAACTCCTCGCAGAAGAATGCGTGTTGTTATTAGTGTAAAGACGCAAGGGGGCTTCGCCCCCTCTGGGAAAAATGTTTTCGACATGGTTTCAAACTATTGGACATGGTTTAAAAAATTTGGGTCCCTCGCAGAAAACTTTTCGCCCCTCCTGGTGTCCCAAACCGGTTACTGGCTTGCAAGCACGCCTTTGTAAGAAGGAAAATCAATGAAGACCAGGTGTGTTATGCTTGATTTGATTGGTGTAAACTAGATGTGTGAACAAGAATTTCACAAAGAGTCAAGTGGCAGAATCAAAATTAATCTTGTTCAGAAGCACCATCATTAAATATGGTTTTTTTTTCCAGGATTCGATTCAATCCATAAAAACATTTTGATTTAGGATTAAAATGAAAGTTGAGGCGTCAAAACAAAATATGTATGTTATGTAGCTGTGCCACGCTTGAGCCTACAGAACAACGTAACCGTCGTAGACATCCGGAATAACTTGGTGCGAAAACTGCTGTACAACTATGCGACCTATAGTTAAATTTTCTGTGAGCAAACTGAAGCTTGCAAATTCACTTTTGCCAGTTCTTGAATTTCAATAAAACAAATGTCAGGCGTTGTGCCAACTCTTTGTTAGGCATTAAATTACACGGTTGCTTGCGATGAATTTTTCATAAATGAAGTAGCCTATGTGAGGTCAAACACCTGAAGTGTATACTATATGTTAAACAAAAAATTTCAACAAATGCAATTACCTTTTTAATCGAAAGCTTCAAGAGCACAATTTGCTGAAATGAAAGTCTACGCCAAATTTCTTAAGATGTTTTTACAATACATGTAGATTGAGATAAACACAGAGGTTGGGTGTTACAGTGAATTTTCACAAAGAGTAAAATTGCCGATTTACAACTATTCAGAAAAGCAAATATCTTGTCTCTCTGTAATAACTGATTCTCCCTACAGGCAAAACGAACAACAACGTGTATCGTCGATAAGCAAAAAGCTAAAGAAACTGCAGTGGAAATCCACTCAAGTTATACTCAGTACCGGGGCACTGAGATACCTCGTTTCGATCTCATTGGATTTTGCTGCCGTGAAAGCTATCAGCAAATGAGAGCTACATTTGATGCTTACAAGACAGTGAGTTCACACTGAAAGATGATCATGTTTGGCTTTGTCGAGTGATGTTTAGTTTCTTCAGCCTTCACGTAAGGGTTCTGCACGCTTTCGAATTCCATGCTTGCCAAAAATCGAAGTAAAAACTATGCGGTGAACAAGGGTAAAATGGATGTGGTGTTGAAATAAACTGTTCGGTTTTTGTAGTGGATGATTGGCGGGTTGTGTCTTTGCTTCGTTTGCAGTTGGAAAATTCTTTGCTTTTTTAATCAGATACGTTTAAGTTTGCAGATACGTCTCTGGACCTTTTTTGAAGATAAGTAAAAGCAAGGTTTACACAGATGAATAAAAAGGAAACGCGTTTCACAAGTGTCATTCTGCTTCATTTAATCAGTTCAGACATCACCCCTTAAAAATGTGCACTGTCCTTAATTTATTTTAATTTGACAAGCTGTTATTAATCAAAAGTTGACATATTAGTTTGATGATAATTTAGATACATTTTTAGCTCAGCTCAGGGTGGAAAACAATATTTAGTTTTTAAGTGTTTGCGAAAATAAGTAGCTTATCTAATTTGATTAACCAACCTCAGAGATGAAGAAGATTAGATACTGGATCTAAGGTGAACATTAAGTACGACGCGAAATATCAGTTTGTCACATGCAGTTGGTGGGCCAAGAGTTCAAAGCAGCTTTTTTCAAAGAGAATCTCAAAAGTTACTACTGTAGGTCCAGTCGTTGTTATAACCTCTGGCGAAGATGGTTTTTAACAATGTTGCTAGAAGGCGCGTAGACATGGGGGGCAATTGCCCCCCCCCCAATTCCGAAAGTAGCACTAACAATTTTCAGGTTAATCAAGCATTTGATGTGTAAGCCAAAGAATTACGTCAGTGCAAATCAACGAAACTCTTGAAAAACTATTCTACTTCAACTTTTAGTCGAACCTGATTAAAGCAGTATTGTAGACCAATTGCCCATGATTAATCAAACATTGTGTGTAGTGCAAACGCTGGAGAATTCATGCCATGGCTGACCTTTACCTGAGGTTTTAAGCTCCGTGTGGAAGTTGGTGATAATGAACACATACTTATACGAGCTTTCAATCACTAACTGAAAATGAAACGAAGAGTAACGCTTTTCGTTGCTGTTTCTGGCGCACCAACTTGCTGTGTCCCACCTATTCGTGACGTAAACTTTATTTCAAGTCCATCGCAAAAATTCCTCTGTGATAACTCTGATATGCTGCAAATACTGTATATTTTGCACTTGACTGCAACATCAGCCGTAGCTTTAAATGAACATCGTAAATTTTTGTTTTTGCACAGTTTTAAAGCTAAATGCGTGAATATAGCGGTGATTTACATTTTGTATGTCTTGAAGCTCAAGCCTTGGCTAAGAAGCACATCAGATTCAAAATATATTTTGTTACGCATTTAGGCCAAAGACACTGTTTAGCAACAATAGCATTTATTCTAGATATTTCGTTGTGATGGCATGTAGACCTGTGACGGTTCAAAATCCAAATAAGTGGAGCCTTAACGGTTTCATCAATGATCTCCCATTACTTTGTTAACGAGTAAAAACAAGTTTGTCAAGTAATAAGAATCGGACTTGTACATAGTTAGCAAGTGTTTCAGCATTCACCTGATGTTAGTTGCCACCCTATCCTACAGTAAATTTGAAAGCATTTAGCTGCAAGGCGAAGGTCAGCTAACGAAAGTAAGAAGAATCTAACGAACGTAAAAAGATGCTTTTCATTTTGTAAGTGTTGAGATCACTGACACTGCCATTTACAGATAGCTTGCAATCTGTCTTTTCGATAAAGTGCATGTGACCAAACTGAAAATATGAACTGAATTTGCTCCTAGTCGATTAGATTTTATTATTTGAACACTAATGGACTTAAAAAAGACTTCACTCACTTAGTTCGCAAACTTCTTTGAGCGCGTCCCAATCTACGTTTGGTGAACACCTCGCGACCCAAGCCTCAAACAACGTATGAAAAAGACACTGATTGTGTGGATGGTTTTTGGCAGCAACTTGCTAATTTCGTTTTTAATGTCTGCAATCTACTCTTTTCTCAAGTATCTACGCTACAGACAGACACAGAATCTACTGGGCTAGATTAACTAACCAACCGTTCTGTTAAGCTGCTGCGACATGTAGGCCTATTTCTTAACTTATTGCTGAGCTGTGGTAATAATCGGTTGTGGCTTCGTTTTCGCAAATGCACAACTGTTTTCACACTTTGCGTCGACTGAGTTGATCAAACATATGCAGGTTTGTTTAGGTGGCTTGTATATCTTTCCCCAATCAAAAAAGTTGTCTTTATAATGTTTGTGAATTTTATTTGTTAACTCTGAAAAGCTAGATAGATAAATACCTAATCGTTTATGGAAAGCAGGCTTATGTGTGGGTAGCGTACAAAAATGCTACCGCAGACGCATTTCATAACGTTTACTTAAGTGACATAAAATCGAAACATTTTTCAAACGCGCTGAGGGACTCGAGCGTTTACGTCAGTGTCTCCAAACTACAGCCCACGGGCCAAATGCGGCCCGCGAAACCATTTCATCCGCTCCGCGAAGCCATGTTGTCAATGATGAAAAACATAATGTTGAAAAAAATGCAAAATGTGTTTACGAAAAATTTGTTGATTTGGTAGAATATAACATGTCCCGAAACAATCATATTACGTAAAAAGTCCGGCCCTCGACATATTTTTCATTAGCTTATGTGACCCTCGGACAAAAAGGTTTGGAGAACCCTGGTGTACATTATCAACTGCATGCATCAACCAGTCGCTCAAGGATTGAACAAGATCCACGTCTCAGTCTGCATGCGCGCAAGTTTTGTGGACCCACTTCAGGAGTCGGTGTCTTAGAGCAAAGTCACCACTCGGCTTCGATTGAACGTGTGTTGGTGTGCATCAAAAGCGTGTAAATATAAAAAGCGTATTCACAATGACGGCCACGATGACTCCTTGCTAAACTGCAATTTTGACTGAAAAAAAAGCATACTGCAGATCTTGCACTTCTAGGATCAAGACTTTCGCAAACGCTTTCGCAAGAAAGTTTTATGAGCAAATGGTGGCTTTCACTCAAAGTAAAAACTCGGAAATTTACTAAAAACAAAATTTTAAAACTTCTCAAGTCAATGAAAGCAGTCTTTTTATTTGCCGGCTTCAATCTGAACAGAATTATTCAGAAAAAAAAGTGCCAGAAAAAGGTACATTTTATGGATGATGCTTTAAAACCAAGAGGATTATTTATTTGAATGTTGAGACTTGGTTGTTGTTTGCCCCCCCAATCAAAATTTCTGGCTACGCGCCTGGTTGCTAGTTAGCTTCGCCAATGCTTGCGTTTGTTCACGTCGCCATGAAAACAATTTACATCCCTGGTCTGAACTGTTGCATGGAAAAGTGCGCTTTGTATGTGGTGGCCAGTATGAGAGTTTCAATTTTTATTACTGGCAAGAAAGTTTTGGGGAAGCCGGTAAGAATATCACAATTTGCGGTTGCGTGATAAGTTGAAGGAATGAATATCATTTGAAAAAGCAAACTTGTCCATGGGACCCTGAGAGACAGAAACGGTCTCTTAAATTTTTCCAATGGCCTCTCAAAATACAGTATAAACTCGCTTCACTACCACCATCAATATACACTAAACCCCTGCTGTCAGGGGAGTAACGAAAGGTGCAAAGGAGGCACAATTCCCCGGGCGCCAAATGACTGCGGGGGACGCCAGAAAGTACCAACAATGTCACTAGCACTTTCTTCAATACAATATATGTGCTTCCGAAAGACCTCAGGTTCGAACATGGGGGCGCAAATTTTGCTTTTTGCCTCGTTACGCCCCCGCTTGTACGACAGGCCAGCACAACTCAGAAATTCGAAGAACCAAATTAGTTATCAACATAAATTGTATGGATAGTATGGAGAAATTCTGGAAAGTTGTAGCATGGAAGAAATTCTGGAACAGCAATTACTTTTTCGAGGTCGAGTTTTTGCAATGTTTTCTACAATTCAGAAAGCTCTCGCGTGCCGCAAGAAAAGCTTTCGCGGGCCGTAGGTTGTGCAGGCCTGCTGTACGACCATCTCGGTGTTCAGATAAAACAGTTGCGGTCTCTCAAAATGTCTCTGCGGTCAGAAAGGTCACACATTAAGAAAACCCTGTCTGTGCCGTGAGCATGCAATGATGGCATTAAATTTCTGAATATTCGTGCTATATAACGTAAAAATTACTTACGATGAGTGAGACATGAGACAAATTTCAAGTCTACTGCCCCATCACAAGCCTGTGAAGCAAGAAACAAGCGGGGAATAGCTTTAGTCTGAAAATCGTGAGAGATTCTAACAAGAAACAACGTTTTGAATACATGTTTAAAACCGCGATAGAATAGGTTGAAAAAGATGCATTCTATCAACAGCCACCAAAGGTTTTTATATTACAGAGTAGCTGCGTCTCAGCTTTCGTTTGGATATCTGATAACATTCAATACCGTTTAGAGTAAATGTCGTGTTACCCCGATACAGACTGTCTATTGCGAAGCGTTCAATTTTTAATGAACTGATAGATGGTCTTCCTAGTTATTTTCCGAACGTGACTTCATTTATTTTGAAGACAAAAAGTGGTTAGTTATTTTTTGTGCCTCGGTCTTTCTTAGGTCTTCCCCTGGTATTAGCAGATTGCAAACGTATGAACAGAACTCTTTGAAGCAGGTTATCTTTGAATGGCAAGCTTCACAGAAAGATAAAGAGAATCAATTACGTGCCCATAAAAGTTGAAGTGCAAATTGAGAGTTTTCTTAAAAAAATGCCTTTTCCTTTTCAAAAAAAGGAAAGATTAAGGAATGCGATTCAAGCAATTGTTATAAACATAGGCCTGCATAACTGTGGTTTGCGGACATTTTATAACACTCTCTTTTCTAATGTTTCTTTCGTAGTACAGCCTGAATGCCAGAAACAGCACTAATTCATTAAGGTAATGCAAATATCAATGCTGGAAATACAAATGACACCTTTATTTCCTCAGATAACTGGAGAATCGATTTCTCGGCTGATTGACGACGAGTTTAGTGGTGATGCTGCTTATGCGCTCAAGAGCGCCGTCAAGTGTGCCCACTCGGTCCCTGGTTTTTTAGCCGAGCGCTTGTACAAAGCTTTGGAAGGTCTTCACGTGAACCACGATACATTAAGAAGAATAGTCGTAAGCCGGTCAGAGGTAAAATTTTCAAACGGTTGGAAAATGTTTGATCATTGCTGACCCATTTTCCTACGACGTATGTAGGTACTGTATTCACTATTTTGGCAAAAGACACTTGCACGTAAGTAACAGAGCAAAACGTTTTAGGAGCAGAAGAAGACCTAGGTTCTGCATTTGTAAATTTGAGTTAAATCCGTTGCTTTTTGCCGTAAACATTCTGATGCTTTTGATGTAATGCTGACAACACTAGAAAAAATGTTGCACTGTGCGTACCATTGGGTCACGTATTTTCGTTTGTGTAAACCAAACTTTTGAAGTTTAAATGTAAAAAAAAATTTCCTACCACAATTTTACAATTAAAAACGTTGTTGAATATTAATTTCTTAAACATATAATGATATTTATGGATGAAGAAAAGTTACCTGAAATCAGGTATCAGTTATGCTAACAACTTCCATTCAACTGGAGACTTGTTTTTAGGTCACGGAGTATTAAGAAAAGAAGCCAAATAATTTCTGAATATTGCTAAAAGTCTCAACTATCTAGCAGCGAAGTATAGCAATTGTTTTATTGCATTTGGTTTGGTCCTTCGATTAATTGTGATGAATTAAGGTACGTTTGATTTTACTTACAAAACGCTTAAAGCAAAATATGTTGATGGTGTTTCGACTTTTGAGAGTAATATAAAATGAAACCAATATCAGACTTACGATTAAAGAAGGTGTTCGAGTGATGCATTTTAAAAAGTGTTATTTACATTTTATAGGGTTTACAATGATTGTTTTGATATTTGTGCTGGAACTTCCAAAATGACCACATCAATTTACACCTTGTTTAGCAACGTAATGCAATGCAAAAACCTAACGTGATTCTTGAAGTGATTTGCGTTGTCACTGTTTGCTTTTGTTCTCAGATCGACCTCAAAACAATAAAGAACGAATATGAAGAACGCTATCAAAAAACCATCGATTCGAAAGTCAGAAGCCACACCAAAGGCCCGTTTAAGCATTTACTCCTTGCAATTTTAAGAGGAAATCGAAAAGACGGGGTGTAACACTTTTTTTCAATAACTGGGCAAGTTTCAGTTTTTCTGCAAACATGGCTGGAACTGGACAAAGGACATTGTGCGATTCATGGACCAACTTCGGTCTCTTCCGTAAAAGTCCTGTTTTCCAATCATAAAGACGATTTTCTTCGTTTGGATTTTGCTTATGCATGTTCTTTACATTTAATAACCATATCTTACCTTGCTTCACCTGACACCCAACCTCGTTTTTATTCTGCATTCTCGTGTATGGACAAAACAAGTCAAATGGTAATACTTGGGAGGTAAACTCTTCGAACCGATGGCATTTGGAGAAAAAATGTTTGTGGATGTTTAAAGCGTAGTATATCGTAATGAAATAAAAAACTATTTGTAGCTAGCAGATTTAGTTTTTGCTTTTAAAATTGAATACAGTCAGCCGTTTGAGTAAACACACGCTCAATGCTCCTGTCTTCATTTACCGATATCAGTTTGGTTTGATGATGTAATATGACTCGGGCAGCATTGGTTTCATTTTCCGCATGGCGTATCATATATAAAAATCCGTAATCGGCACAAAGGACTAAAGATCCTTAGAGCATATGCGCATCGCATTAAACTGTTTTAACAAAAAGTATATTTTCTGAACTTTTTTATGGGGTCAATCACATATAAAAGGCACAAATGCGGAAAAGCATAATGTTGATTGATCACCTGTGTGTTGTAGATCAGTGGTCCCCACCACCAGGGCTGCGGATCAATTGGTACCGGGTCGCGAAATTACAAAATGTATACTGGTGGTGACACCACTCGTTTTATGGGTATGTGATTGGTCCATTTTCACCATGGAAGCACTGTTGCGAGAGTACTCTCGGGCCGCGGTAAAATTATCCTGAGTTGACCGTCCGCGGTTACAAAAAGGTTGGAGACCACTGTTCTAGACTACCCCTGAGCAAAAGCCCTGTTTTGTTGCTTTACTAATAGTGCACAAACGGCTGCTGCGACTGTGTTTTCGATAACCGACCACGGACTATTTCTTTGAAGAGTTAGCTGCAAAGCGAACTTCTGCGCTGTGAGAATCCTGTGTTTTTGCGGTTGATGCACGGTTGCTAACTGAACATCAGAAAGCTTTCTCACCAAAAATCCAGACGGAATTATATTTCACAAAAAGATAACTTTGTCCTGCTGAGAGCATGCTAGGCACTGTTTTACATTAAAAACAAAAGGTAGAGAGGGGAAAGATGTTTTAAAAGTGAAATTTATGCGTTGCAGCTTTTGGTGCATTAAAGCTGACGATGCTCGCACAGCGAAATATATTTTCCGTGAATTTCTATTAACCAGCAGGACCAGTTAACTAAGATGGGCCTAGAATCGGTTCCCTCTTTCAGTCACGTTGATTAATTTACAATTCAGCGTAACTCTGAAAAAATATTCATTAAATATCTTTTTTGGTAGAAAGTGTTCACGTAGGATCTTGAATTGCGTCACCGTGCAGAAGAGGTTTGAGTATTTTTTGTAGGAAAAAAGTAACAAGAAATGACACCCGAGTATTATTATGCCATAGTAAGAGTTTCTCATAACTATAAGCGATCCACAGGCAGTAATGCCCATTGCATTTATCTTATTAAACAGGTAATAAAGTTTTGTAAAGTGAAAAGGAATCAGTGGCGTAGGCAGAAAATTTTCATGGGCTGGTAGTGGTGGTGGTTCAGGGTCATATGGTGGTCATTTGCATTTGGTGTGCGCTGTTTGTGACGTCACAATTTGACGTCATTTGCATGTTTCCAAACCAACGTTTTGGCGAAGTTTGTTGACACAATACGCATATGTTTCTACATCCACTCCCCTTATTTTACATGTCATTGCACATAATATAAACTATCAGCGCTCCAAGTTAGACTGTCGGAGAAAAACAAACTCAACTCTACGACACAGTAGTTCATAACTGCAAAAATATCAGGCTGCGCGTTAAAACAGGGAAGTGAAGCACACTCATCACTACGTCAGAGCAATTTACAACTGCAAAATCAGGCTGCGCTAAGGTCTTGTCAAATACGGGAAGTTGAGCATTGAAGGTGTGTGGTTGCACTGGCTGGCGCACACCCTGGTTTGCAAGATCGAATTTCGCTAAACTACACAAGAATTGAGAATGCGGATAAAGTACGCAAGGAAATTTTTGTTTTTTGTGATGTATAGAAGTCCACAGGCCCGTAACCAGGGGGGCGAAATCCCCCTAGCATAATTTTCGCCCCCCAGGAAAAATGTGTTGGACGTGTTTTGAAATTATTGGACATAGTTTAAAAAATTTGTCCAACTCTTAGAAAACTCTTCCCCCCTCCCTGGTGTCCCAAGCTGGTTACGGGTTGGAAGTCCAGCAAACGTTTAGTTTAGTTTTCCTTTTTCACTGCTGAGACATTATCAAATGCCTGAATGCTTCTATGTTAACAACTGCAGTTTTCGAGCTCGTGCAACAGTTTTATCATGCTACAGAAATTGCTGAGCAGACAAAATAACCGCAATTGCAGCCAATGCGGTCAACGCTTGCGCAGATCAGCCTTAGCAGACAAAATAAAGGCAATTGTTTCGGATAAAGTGAAGTATCGCGGGGCACAATCTTAAACATGCTTAGTGCACTAAAGGTCTGCAGAAAGTGGTGAGATGGTTTCTGGACGCAGACAATAACGCAGATTCCCTACGAAACCTAAACTTTTTGGCCCAATTACAATGTTCCTTGAAATTTGCATTCAAATTCATTCCGTGGTGTTTGCATAAGTCGAAAAATTAACAAGCAAAAAGTATGTGAAAACAATTAAAACCCTTTGCGCAGATAATAAAGTTTTGTAAAATATCACGCTCAAGGGGGAGGGTTTAACCACAAACCCGTCCCTTGCGCAGGCCTTTGCTTAATATGAACTATCAGCGTTCCCAGCTGGGACATCGGAGGAAAATACAATCAACGCTTCGGCACAGCAGTTCGTAGGTGCAAAAATATCAGGCTACGCGTTAAGACAGGGGAGTAAAACAAATTCATCACCGCGTCCGAGCAATTTACAGCTGCAAAATGAGGCTGCGCCAGCGTTGTCAGATCTGCTTTTTACCAAGGGGTCAAATCTAGTCCAGAAAAGAGCCAAAAAAGAGCCAAACTCTAGAACAAGGGGCCAAAAAGCGGGCCAACTATTTTTTTCCAATTTCAACCGTAATTACGAAATCATATGAACCCATACTTAGCAATTTATTAAATGGCAATGTTCCTCAGTCACAATTGTAGCTCAACAGCAAAACAAGTACATGATGAAAGATCGTAAGCGAACAATTTAATTCCATTTGTAGCCATAAACTGAGATAAATTTACTATCCTCGATAAGTGCTGAAAGCATCAACAACAATCTGAACAAAACCAACAAACAAGTGCACCACCTGAATAACAGTAAGTACTAACTATGTTGGGTAACGTAACAGTTCTCACTGCTACCTCAGTACAACAGCAGCAAGTAACACTGACAGGTAGACTATTCTGATGCACTTCCTTTCACATTAACTCAGAAACTCTAAGGATCCTAACAAAATTTTGTAATTCAAAACCTTCGAAATGTAGGAATATAGTGAAAATCTGCAATCTATTAGTCAAAAAAGTGAAAAAATATGGTTTCTCAGACAGGAACCAGGGTGGTCAGACCTAATTCTTGCAAGGGGCCAAATTTATCCTAAAAAAAAGAGCCAAAGGGTCAAACGAAAATTTTGGGGCCAGGAAGTGCTATTTGGGACCAAATTTATGAAATTTGGCCCCCAAAAGGCCAATCTGACAACCCTGGGCTGCACTGATGTCTTGTTAAATACGAGCAGTCGAGCATTGAAAGTGTGTGGCTGGACTGGCTGGCGTACACCCCGGTTTGCAAAATCGAATCTTGCAAACTACACAAGGATTTAGAATACGCATGAAGTACGCAAGAAAACTTTCAATTTTTTATTATGCATAGAAGTCCAGAAAACGTTTCGTTTTCCTTTTTCCCTGCTGAGAGACATTATCAAATTCCAGAATGCTTCCATAGAAAAGCTGTTTCTGAGCTTGTGCAACAGTTCTATCATGCCACAGAAATTGCTAATGTAGCCATTGCGGTCAGCGCTTGCACTGATCAGCTTTAGCAGACAAAATAAAGACAATTGTTTTCGGATAAAGTGAACTTGCGTAACACAACATTAAACATGCGTAGTGAATGGAGGGTCTGCAAAAAGTGGTGAGGTGGTTTCTGGACGCAGACGATAGCCCGAATTCCCACGAAAACATAATTATTACTTTTTAGCCCATTTACAATGTTCCTTGAAATTTGCATGCAAATTTATTCCGTGGCATTTGCATTAAGACGACAAATTAACAAGCAAAAAGTATGCGAAAGCAATTAATCTCCTTTGCGCAGGTAATAAAGTTTTGTAAATATCATGCTCAAGGGGGTTTAACCCCAAAACCCTCCCATTGCGTGTGCCCTTGAAAGAAATACATATAGCAGACTTGTAACTGACGCAAGACTTTCGAAGCCTCCAAAGCGAAAAAGCAGTTTCAGGACTGTTGCCAGTACAGTCCGTTAGTCCGCAGCAGGTCTGCATCGACGTTTTGCAACATAAAGGTAAGAGGATGAGTTTCTTGTCGAAACAAATGCCCCCGATTGAACCATAACGTGCGTGTAATAAGCTATCTTCGTTAGAAAACAACTTGCCGCCATCTGGAAAAAACGCATGGAGCGTGCTCTTTTAGTTCAAGGAATTATGTCATGACCTAACAATGCAGTTGTGCAACAAGGGGCGAGGGGGAGAAAGGGGGCACAATTCCACGGGCGGAGAATCACTCTGGGGATGCCAAATAACTGCGGGGGCCCCGAAAAGTCCCCCAATCCCCAGGGGATTAATTATTTATTTTTTGTTTATTTTGTGTTTTTGCATAACTTTCCAGCCACAAAAGCTAGAAAGCCAACCAAAGGCTCAAAAGACGTGAATTTTCGCCTAGTTTTTTTTTAAAGAAGCGCAAAGCTCCATCTAGCAGTTGAGGCTCAGGGCCAGATCAAGTAGACCACAAAGACCTCAACTATCTCCCATTATAAAGTAACCCACAAAAAACTCATATCCAAAACTTATCAACTTTTTTAAAAGCAAAACTAGAAGACGTTCCGCATCTTTAGAGCAGTGGAGATTCTAAGGGGGGGCCTGGGTGGTCAAAATTTATCCTGGCTGCAATATTGCGTTCTGCTGCCTTGTGTATGACTTCAAAACATCTTACGTAAGTGGTTCGTAACTACAGTTTTAACTCTACCCA
>JGI24021J15306_10003990_pt1 | contig 16950 bp, 10 predicted proteins | sample Ectturendosymbi1_FD_15306 | JGI IMG/M metagenome (IMG submission 15306) | reverse complement strand
AAGCAGCAACGTTAAAGCAGTGGCGTTAACCAGAGCACCTGGAAATTAAGGTGAAAATCAAGACATTAGCTTGGAAACGAGTTTCACACTCAGTCTGGCTGGCCGTATTGACATGTTCTTTTTCCGGTGTTTTTGTTTGTAATCTCAGGTTTCTGCTTAATGTTCGGGTGAATGTTGTTTCTTGCTGAGTCACTCTGTAGTCTGCTTAGTCAAAATACACCCAAGTATCCATATCACAAATTCCCTTCTCGGAGCTAACTGTGGCCTGTATGAATTTGGGAACCTTGCTATTCAGCGAAAGCATAACTTTTACAAACGATGGCGTCATATGGGCCCTCCAGTAAATATTGCCACGGGCCCCCCTACCCTTTAATCCGGCTTTGGACGTAATAGCAAGAGACTTTCTTGTTTTGATTATTCACTTGCTATCATGTTATATTCGAGCAATGCGGTGGACAATTAATATGTCTCGAGGGCTACTTTGAGACGGTCGCGATTAACGGAGAGATGTACCTTCTAATGCAATTGAAACAAGCCGTTGGAAATAGAAGCAAGTCTCAGTTGAAATAAGCCTCAGCACTACTGTAACATTTACTCTGATTATTTGGAGAAATTTTCACATTTGAAGATTTCACCTGAATGTTTCTTAGGGCCACTGCAAGAGCTGAGGCGGGCCAAATGTGGCCTGCAGGTGGCTAATTTCCCACCCCTGGTGTAGCTAGATAGATGTGTGAAGCGAGAACTTTGGAATGCGTTTCTTACACCAGAAATTAGCAGATCTGTACATTTAGAGGCCGCGATCAGTTCTAGTGGTTCTCTGAAGGCGTCTTAATGCCTACGAATAGTTGGCATATTGCCGTTTTGCTGCGGCACAAGAGCAGCATTAAAGCAAACAAATGCAAAGAAAGAAATGGCTTTCCAATATTAGTTCCACGAAACGAGCAGGTCAAGAAAAAGCTTATTTGAAAGACAATATTGCAAATATCCACCCAATAACAATGCATGTTATGTCAAAGTGAGGGCAAGAGTATTTTTCGTCACAACAAGGAAAAATTTCAAACGATTTTTATTCATCATGTAGGTATCCCAATCAAATAAGGAGCATGCATCAACGTTTAAATTTTGAAACACCATGTGGACCAGGGGATACTTGCAGGGAGAAGGCTACTGCTCATTGAATTTTAAAATACGTTGCCCTCTTCAGAAAACGAAAAAAAAGTCCTAGTCCTAATCACATCCATCGTAGTTCCATTGTTGAAGAGTCATTGACATGCTTTGCAAAACATAAGTTATACGTAATTGAAACATTCCTTCAAAATAGTCTCGATTCTATATTGCTTGCAAAACCTGTTTCTATGCGTTTTAAAACAGGTTTGTATTGTCAAACTCTCCATGAAAATTTTTTATTTTGTGTATTGAAGGTCGTCAGCTACAATAAATATATTGGACCTTATGCGGCTGAGCACATGGCTGAGAAGATGAAGTTTTGGAATCAGGATAATGAGACGTGTAAATTTCAATACGATGGCTACGGTGAGTTGTCATGTAGATATGTTTCATCGACTAACTTTACTCTATCTCCAATTTTTATGAAAAAAATTAATTGATTTTTGCAGGTCTACTTTTTTTTAATGTCTTTTGAAAAAACAGTCATACCTTTTTCAAAAACCAACCAATGTTACCAAAAATCAAACTAAATTAAAAAAGTTATGCAATTGGGCATTTATTGTTTTGTTTTTAGATCCTCAGGCAGATATTCCACGACCAACTGACTGGGATCTGTATCTTGGACACGACATCCGCTGGAGAGAAGGAGGACCGGGAACAATTGGATACTCGGAGGCCGGAGTCTTTCGTGACGTTCTTGCGGTTCCTCCCTTGTCAAACATAACAGTGAGTAGGAATTCTGTTCAGAGGCAAGCACTTGAAGTTTTTCGATAGGTCATGGGACATGCATACTGAAAAGCAGCAATGTTATATACCGTTACTTCAAGAGCTTTACGGCTGCACAAGGCGAATGAATCCTTGCAAAGGCAACAGCAAAAACCTTTGATACGAAGCCATTATTGGTGCCTGCAACTCGCGATCAGCACTTTCGTGTTAATCTGTTTCTGAAATACTTCGGCTGGTACCGGGCTATTTCGGTTATTGGGTGAAGCAAATTAAGTTCTGCATTTTCTGCTAGGAACGGTTGCAAAACATTCAGCTCTGTTGTCAAAATCATAATTATAAAATTCGATGTAAGATCCGGATTGTATACCACACGCATATTGTAACGAACACAAAATGTTTTGCGTAGATATATTGGATTGTGCCGTACGAGAAGAACATGCGGGAAGTTTAGGCGACTAAATTCTGTTCATTTTTCTATTATACAAAACCACTAGTTCCACAGAGATACAAAGATAAATGGTACAGTACAAGAATGAAATTTGAAAATTGTATCAATTCCATAAGCATCATTTCTTGGTTTTCATCGGAAGCGAAATATGACGTTTCCCAATTTTGAAAGTTCATTCAAGACGTGGAAAACCTTGTAGTTTTTAGATATTCTTCACTGCCTGACACATATTACTGGCAACACATGAAAAATGAGCCCTTCTTCGTAACATTGCAAAGATGCTGCTGAGTTTTGCGTTGAAAGTTGATCGTCAAGCTTGCTGGACTTACGCTTGCGTGAAATATAGACACGGTCTTACTTATAATATTGAAATATAAATAAACGTGTTGGTAAGGTTATAAAGAACATGAATATCAACAAAGAATTAGAATAATGCAGAACAAAAAATAACACCTCTAACAAAACGACAAACGAAGATTACCAACAGAAGAAAATATAATTTGATCAACGGGGCAATCAGCCTGGAATCAAAGAAAGAGAATAATACAGCCCATTTACAGTGCATGACATTCAGAAAATGATAGCGTTCAGTTCCTGGTCACACTGCGATAGCAGCTGATGAAACGTCGATGGCGCGAAAGTTCGCGACTTCGCGTACGCAGTAGGGGAGGTTTATAAATGGCCGCATTAGGTTTTTCATTACCCAAGTCATATCAAAAGATTGCGCCAAAATGAATTCCATTAACAGTCAGTCAATAAAAGTTTCTATTGCTCTTTATCATGGTTTTCTCCTCATTTCTTTTGGAAAGATATAGGTAAAATTTTGAGACAAAATTATCACTGCCCATAGCAATTTGGTGCTGTAGATTTTAGAGCTGATTTAGACTGTATTTGGGTCCATCAACAATTTTTATCCATCAAGGCAATTTTGAAGGTTATTTCAAAAAGTTTTTACAATGGTCTTTAAGTCTGACTAAGCCTTACTTTATGGCACAAAAAAATTAAATTCAATTTGTGTTTGTTGGATATGCTTAATAATATCAGTTGATTGTACCATCATAAATATCATTTTTGTGCCTTATCTACAATAACATATTGCTAGTACATATTCCATCTTTTACATCCAGGCTAGAAAGTGTTAGCATGGTTGCCTGCTTGTACTGTATTTTAATGTTTGGTGGTGGGTTTATATAGTGTGGCGTTGTCTGAAGAGAGTTCAATTTTTGGGTCAGGATTCAACTCAACAAGTGTTTGCTCTTATCCTTACTTTACTGAGAAGGTACTGCAGGACAAAGTGCTCATGCAAATATATCCTTCGAAGAACTTCGATTGCAACTATCCAAAAATTGCCAGTGATTATTTTTGTTCAGGGGTTCCAAATGGAAATACTTCACGTATGCGCTTGTCTCGGTTATACCCTGTATTTATGAAAAACCACGTACGTTTCTGCAGTAAACATGATGAATTTTGTGGAAGAAGTAGAGTTGGTAACGGCAAATCCTATGTTCGATTATATAAATAAAAAGGAGAAAAAGCACGAATTTTTTCCTATGTGAATTGGCACCGTATTTAGTAGAAACCAGTGAGACAATGCTACTTTGACAAATCTTGGAGCATTCGTTGACAATAGTTTTACAGAGTCTAGCCCTCCAGCTAACGGCAGAAAGCCAAGTGACACTANATGTGTAAGTCTGTGGATATACTGTAAAGCAAAGTATCACGTAGCATCAGTTTTAATGGAAATGACTTTAACGCTTCCTCTAGAAGACCCAGACACACGAAAGCTAATCGGAAGATCTCCTATGAAGGATGTAGTGACTTCATTTCATTCTAGAGGGGCGAATTTTTTATATCACAGTTGATTAGTTGCTGACGCCGTGCCGTGTACAAATCATTCCGCAGTACAACTCATTGAAAACTAGAATAACGCCCGCACTAGCTACCGTATTCAAATATCTAATTTACAAAGGCCGCACATTCCTACGTTACAAAGTTATTCGTGCGTTGCCAAGCGCAGCAGTACTCTGTACTGTATTGGTCAAAATCACACTTAAAATAATTTTGAATGCAAAAGTAGGCTATCATTTTTGCCAGGTGATCATATTATTTTGGCAACAGCAAAAAATGGCTCCACATACGAAATATAAAATAGAGAAGTAATTACGAGTATTTTTATCAGAAGCTCTCGTGGCCTTACAAAAATGGCAAACGTTCCCCACGTTGGTCTCGACTCCCAGGTTGATAGAAAACCACTGCTNTATATGGTTTTTGAGCAAATGTGGAAAATATAAGCGTTGAAATTCTCAGCACGCAAATATTTGAAGACTACGTCTTCCTATAAGTCAACATGAAATTCTTTATCAAGTACACGGACTTTGCCCTCGTAACGTAATTGAAGATCAATCTATTTTATCAGGCGTTTTAGCTTTTTTCACCTAAATTTTTTGTTTCTAATATCGAAGATATTTCCGTATTCCTTCATTTACTCTGTTGAAAATTTTCATGGCATACTTATAGTGCTGGCTGCAGTCTGAGCTCTGGCAACTGTGGTTTCAGGAATAACATTGTAAGTCGTTGAATCACACTCGCAGATACGTTTCGTCACCGATGAGTTCACCGGTCCGATGGTCATTCACTGTCACATTTTAGGGCACGAGGACACTGGAATGATGATGGTTGTTGACGTTGTACCTAAAGGTTTGTAATTTTGCATACTTGTCTCAAGTGTGAGCGCAAACAGTGCTGGATCGGGTTTGTTTCCTACTTGGCATCCTTCATTGCAACAATCTGCGGTGGCAGCCCCACGTACAAGGTTTAGATTTATATTACACTTTTTGAATCACCTTCAGCTGCGAATTAATTTCGAAATATCAATCAACCCCGCGCCTTGCAGCTTTACGTCCTTAAGACGAGCAGTGTTGTTGCAAATAATATTGCGCCGTTGTTTAAAAAATTTTGATATATAGAAATGTCGCAAAATATGCCAAAAGAGGCACTTATGTTTGTAGCAGGCAAAACGTATGTTTTTGGTGAAAAGGGTTTATATTATTTTCAAATATAATGCAGTATAATGCCCGTGTTCGTGAATTAAAACCAGGAATAAAACTGTAAGCATCAAAATTATATTTATTTGTGTAAAAATAATGACCGAGATCAATTTCAGATTTTGAGAAATTGTAATGTTTGTGGAGTCATCATCATTGACACTAAAACGAATCAAACGAATATTCAAAGCATCAACTTCTGTTACCCTCTCATAAATCAATGAAATGAATAAAGTTCGCGAACCACACGTGTGTATGCAACACTTGCGTTATTTCAAAGGATGGCTGATTTTGTCTCATCCTACAATATTTTGGAAAGTGCAAACATAGTTTCATGCTGCAATAACATGATACTTTTATCAATGAAATTGTATCTTGTGTTACATTAGGCCTTACTTTTGTGTTTATCAGTAAGTGGACTGGAGTCCTTTTTTGATTAATTCCATGGTGAATTTGACCTCGTATACCTTGTCCTTCAATTGTTTCATTCTTCCTATGTCGTTCTGTTAGAAGTGGTGTTACATGCAGTTTCTGCTCTTTGTTATTCCAATTCTTAATGGTTATTTATGTTGCTTATAACGTTTTTAGCAAGGCTATTTGCAGCTAAGTAGTGAAAGCAGACTGCAGTATTTCTATATTTTAAGACGCGTCATCGGACTGACTTCACTGGAAAATGACATTCGAGAATTTCATGGTAACCTCCAAGTAACTGCTTTGAAAATACAGAGTCCCGAACCCCCTTTCAGACCCTTCATATTTTTCCGTGTACCGAATATGCAGCGAGTTACCACAAATAAATCGACGTTTTGAAAGAGCTTTTTGACAAACCTCATAAAGAATCGGCTGCAGGAATGCAGCGTACTTGCATCCATCAACTAGTGTCAGTCAGAAACTGTTCATGAACACACTCAGGCAGGAAGAACACCAGGCAAAGATTTCAATTTCATGTAAGTGAGGGCTATGGACAACAAGAATGAATACATCAGAGATGCGTTTATCAATGTTTCAAGATCAGGATGGATGTGGCAGCGGCTTCTGGTCGGTGAAACAACGAAACTTGACGATCTGTTCAATCTATCTTATATATTAGACGTTCTTTAAAGAAAATCCCCTCTTGGTCGAATCGATGCATCTCCAGGTCAAGCAATCGTCCAATACAGACTCGATGTCTGCTTCATTGTTTTTGACTGATCTTGAGGGCTACACCGTATTTATTCGATTCTACGCCGCGACTGATACAGTTTATTTTTCATCATTTCGTGCAGCTTATGTAATCAAGGGCTTACAATAAAGGGCGGCTTATATTTTTATTTCTTGGCCTTAATGAAAGGTATAGATGACGCTCCATCTTTCCTTGGCTACGTTTTTTTCAAACAAACTCTCTTCTCGCATTCAATTCTCTTCAGCATCACGAGCACATCCGCCACAGGAGGGATAATGATAAACAGAAGGCAGTTGTAGTGATGTAAACACCATTAACAGGGTTACCAACAAACGCGAAACGTGCTAGTACGCGAAAGTATCTCAGAGGTTGAGATAACCGATGTTTACATGCGGCTTACAATCAAGGACAGGTTGCATTATTTTTGAACACCATTCCGTGCGGCTCACAATCAAGGACGACTAAAAATCGAATGAATACGGTACTCTCAAATCCACCACCTATAAAAGTCATAAGTACAACATATTCCTCGCCTAAGGGTGTTATAGAATGCGATATTCTGTTGGAAATCGCTTTCAAGTAAAGCATTTAACGGGAGTTGTGAGTATGGTGGAGAAAAAAAAATTGAAAACGTTTGGTTTGCTTCAAACTTTCGAAGAATCAGCCGACAAGACAATGCTTTTCTTCTGTGACTTTGTGATGATGCAAACTTGCACAGATCGGTATTCAAGTAGCGATTCTCCACACGAAGTCGAATCTATCAAATACTTGGAATTCGATTTCACAACTTTATGCATCCTTAGTCTTGAATGAGTGTTGCAGATTAGAACCATTCATATTGAAGCTCCAACACCATTTAATTAAACAGCTGGCTAAGAGAATCTCAAAAAGTGCCAAGCGGGCAGAGGCAAGGGCAGAAATGAAAAATGGAAAGGCCACAAGTTTAAGAAATTCAAAACGAATGTAAAACTAATTAGGCTACGAAGATGCAGTGACTTAAGACTCGAATTGCTTACAGTATTCTCATATGATGTGGCCCTGATGTAGTCCTTGTTGAGCTTCGCAGCAGCAGTTTGAACGATTTAACAACATTGGTGTCTTTGACAGAACAGTAATCATAAGCAACATGTCCATAGCCAGAGATGGACGAAATATCTCCATGGAAAAATTCAGAAGTAAATGTTTGCATAAAACGCTTTCATTTCTCTCCAAGTATTATTTGTTGGCATTACTTCGTGATCACATGGGAGACTTGCCAAAGCCTTCAATAAGTTTAAGACCCATATATTTTTGAGAAAGGTTTTGGCTGCAGTTAAGGCAGTGTGCTTGGTTGCAAAAACGTTGTGGAGATTGAAGAGCTGGGTTGATTAATAGTAAGAAAATGAGTATTTTCAGCATTCAGAACGTTGAAAGCGTGAAGTATTTTTAACGTTGCAGATGTAAATACAAGACTGCACAAAACCGACCACACCTCCAACTGCAAAAGATTTATAGACGCAATATGATGAAATATGTCTGATCGTCTCAAAGCACATGCTACTACAGAATCGCCCGGAAATAACTAAATAGAAGGTTTGATATTTGCATAAACACCTTAACGTCTACCAAAATTACGAATGTACTGACACTGAGGCGTGCCAGTTTTAACACGCAAGAGATTGGAACAGGAGCCTAAGAGAAGCGAAAACTGCTATTTATCCTTGAGGATGTCTGTATAACGTAGGGCTGATGAGAGTCAATGACAGCAAGCCATCGCAATTTAGAAAGAACGGCAGAGTGAATAACCGAATTTCGGAGGTATTTTTGTTTTCGAACCCTACAAAAGCTTGTGAGTGCATTCGTGTGCATTTGTGTGCATTGGCCTTTCCTGTTTATTGTCGTTCACAGGTAACCACTGATCGTGAATAATTAGTTGAGTTACGCAAAACCGTCAAGAGATTTTCAAGTTCAAAATATTTTATTGGCAATCAGACATGTTTTGAATTTGCACAAATAAAAAAATAAAAATCAATGCAGCAAGGTCAAATATCTTGTTTCAATAAGACTTGGTTTGTTTTGTTTGCTTGAACCTAAGATTTGTTGACCACTAAGGTAATTCACGCGATTAATGGATTTTGCTTCAAACACTATTCATCACTTTCTTTGAAACTGCACAAACTCATACGTTTCTTACAGGAAAAACGAAAATTGTTACTGCTGCAAATGACATCTTGTACAGGATGACTCTAAAGGAAAACTGATCAAACACCAACGTTGTTCATTTTCTGGTCGATTGAAAATCTTGTCCATGTCTTGTTTGTATTTCCTTTGCAGGTGCAAGTTTGACAACAAACGTAACAGTACCATCAGGTGATGCATATCCTGGAGCATGCAATGTAGCCAATCCTTTTCCGTTCAACAGTAACTCAAAGCTTCATAACATTCCAAGGTATTGCAGTGTGATCGTTACATGTATCATTGAAGGATAACCAAAACAGAAAATGAATCATTTCAAAGTACGTCACAGATATTTTGCTTTCAAATGTGTTCTCTCTGCCCCAATACGAGTGCTTCAAACATCATTACCTGTTACATCTCATGATCTACGTCAGAAACGCGATTTGCAAGCGGACATCACATTTGAACTTGTTAAATGTATCCAAACTTTTAATTTTGCTGCATAGAGATAATAAAACTTTAATGATTGTGCTTATCAGAAAAACGCATAATCTTATCATCCCGCGATGTTTGTTCTACACGTCAACTTTATACGAAAGCCAAACAGCGGCAATCTTTTCTCTGAAATTTCAGATATCAATCTATTGTTTGATTGCGATTGTTTTGGCAATCTTCGCGTTGCATCAAATATAAAGAAAGGGAACGAAAATAAGCAGAAAACACCTTATTATCAGGTCTACTCTGGATTTTCAAGAATTCATAAACAAACGACACCAATTCATCAATTCTGCTCTGGAATTTCAAGAATTAAAGTAAAGTTACCATGGATAAAAACAAGCACAAACTTTGTCGTTATTCTGGAATATTCGGAGTTGTAACTCCAACAACCACATTCATCGCGTCATATTTATGGTGTCAAATGTTATTGTGCAATGATAGAAACATATATTTCAAGCATACTGCATGTGTCACACCACTTGTTGTAATCAGTCGTACCTAACATTGTGGAGTCTGTATAGATTTTTAATTTTGATCGGGAAACCGTTTCTCTTATCTGACATCAAAGTGTTTTGGCTATTTCACGAATGTCTGATACACCCACGATAATTTTCGTCGAGGATAATAATTTGTACAATCTTCCACAAAAGCCTTATAAAAATTCCTTTTTTGATGAGCAAAACAGGAATACACAGTGTTATAAAAGACTAACCCAGAAAGGAAATCCAGTTTTAGATTTCTGCATTTGTATGTGTCGTGCGTATTTCATGCACATATGGATGTGCCTTCCCATTGTGGACCAACTACACAGAATCTGATACTGAAATATTGCACATTGCTTTCAACAGCGTTTGTGAAACTTTGCATTACATTCCCTTAAATATAATTGTTCGTCAGCGTCGAACACCAAGTTTACTGAAATGTCGTTTGTCAACACCAAGTAGCTGTTAATTCAATTTTTGTAGCATTTACACATCCGGTGAGTTTAAGTTTTGTTGACTTTTGCCAAAATTGATACTTCTTCTCAAACATATGTTCGTGCGATTTTGTTTCATTTTTTGGCAGCTACAATAAACCTTTAACCGCTCCCATTTACAAACGTGCCGACCCCTATTGCCTGGTGATAGCCAAAGCTGAACTTTCAAAGCGTTTTGTAAACGTCTGTTTGCATTGAAACCCGAAGAGGATAAGCAAAATGTCGATGTTGCCCCCGCCCTGAAAAAATGCCTGCGGACGCCCGTGCATATAAAGACTGCTTTTATACCAACTGACGTTTGTAGTCTGGTAGCAAACACAGTGTTTAGTGCAGACTCCAATGTCATTTGTCAGGTTTTACTGCGTATATATTGAAGATACCGTTGGTCCGTTGTACTGGTATTCAGGTAGTGATCATTTAAAGTTTAGACAGTCTACTGAATGAAGTTGTTTCTAATGGCTGAACATGTTTGGTTGCTTTTCCATCATGCTGAACATGCAAAGGAAAGCGGATTACATCGTTCGCAACTGCAAAAACGACCGCCCGAAATGGAGAACACATGGTGGCTGTCCAAGGCTACCGAAATCCATATATGTACGGATGCAAATATGGCGCATCGTTTTATGAGGCAGTAAAGGCGGTTTATGGCCCGAAATCCCAAACTACACACCCTGTACGTACAAAGGATGATACCAATCTAATAAAAGACAAGGACACCCTTTCTCGCTGGGCGAAGCACTTCGTGGAACTGCTAAATCAGGACAATTCTGTGGACCAGACCATAGTTGATCAGCAGCCACAACTTCCCACCATGTCAGAACTTCAAACTCTTCCTACCCTAGAAGAAATATCGGCTGCAGAAAATAACTTGGAAAACCACAGGGCACCTGGCGCTGATGGTATACCTGCAGAAATCTTCAAACATGGGGGAATCTGCTGCTACAGCGAATCCACTCCTTCATTTGCAGTGCGTGGGCATTGAATATTCTTCCCACACAATGGAAAGATGCTAACATAATAATGATCTTCAAGAAGAAAGGCGACAGAGCGATCTGCGGCAACAGCCGTGGACAGGTGCAAGGGAGATGGCACATGAGATGAAGAGGAATAGAAACATGAATCGGATGACAACGTATCTGTGCATGCTATTGTCAGGATTCACCAGCAGAGCAATAGTTTCGGCGAAAAGTGTTGTGAGACCAGCAATAACAGCGGTAATGAAGTTGATCCATGTGCAAGACCTTCCCATGGGGTGTTGGCTGCAAGCTCTGTTGTTTATGACAGAAACAAAACAGCATGGAAATATTTTTCATCATCAACGGTAGGAAGAACATCAGGAGACAACGTTTTTGCTGATACCGCCGGTGTGACAAAATATAGGAACTGCACCTACGTACAACGCATGGAAGCACTGCATGCAAGAAGGGCATTTCATACAGACGAGATAGGCTCAGAGAAGACATCTATTTCAATGTTGGCTTAACAGAATACAACAACCATACGCTTATGGCTGTAAAAACGTAAACAAGTTAATACCACAAAACTACAAACCTTTGGTATGTGCTGAGGGTTATGCCAATGATTATCTCTGCATGGTACTTTGCTTACGGACATGTAAACTGTGCAATTAGTAGATTTATAAGACATAATGGCAAGCTAAGAGCTATAATCTTTCGACTTTTAGCAAAGCGATTCAAAATATAGGCCTAAGGGCTCAACATTTTAATTGAAACCTCTTAAATTTTCATTGGGGATTCCATTTTATTGAAGAGTGTCCGGTCCCTTATCCATGAGCAAGGATTAAAGGGCCTGCTTATCCTTTGATTAGAGGCCCTTAATCTCTTGGTTGGGGGCCTCTTACATTTGACGGGGTCCCTTGTCTTTTGATCATAGGCTATTTATGTTTTATCGTTTTAGTCTTGCTTTTCATCTTGAGGTTCAAATCCAAATGTGTTAAATATGTTAATACAATTCGACATACATAATCTCATGCATCAAAACAAAGTTTTCTACTACATGTGTATCAAACCAAAGTTTTCGACGGAGATTAAAAAATAATGCCGTTTACAACTTTATTGTCAACACCTGTTCAACTTGAATCTTCGATGGTTATGATTACGCCTTTCGTTTTTTGTGTTCATTTGAAAAAAAATATTTTTTTTATCAATGATTGGGAAACAGCGTTCTGCATGTAGGTGATCCCGCGGTCCACACGGCGTTCCATAATTCAAATTTTCATATTTCTTTAGTCTNTGTTTCGATGCCCAAATTATGGACAAAAATGTTAATGAGTACATTGATTGTTGGTTTTGTGAGACGTACAGTGCAATGGAATGAAGTTTCAGTTCATACATTCCTTTCCTTTAACCAGTTGTGCCTGAGGGAAATACCATTGATTTGATTTTGCACAAACGTTTAAGTATGCTTAATAGGCTAAACAATGCCTAAAGCGGCAAAACCCCAAGACATTTTGTCAAAGATAAAATGTTCATATACAAAAGTGCAAATCTCAATAATAGGACACATCCACTAATGTTCTAGTTTCACCTCTTTTCTGCTATAGACCTGAAAATGACTGCAAGTAAATAGTCATAACTGAAGTCTCTGACGACCACGTTTTTGCATTTAAGTTGCAACTATCTTTACTGTTAATAGCTGTTGTGTAAATTTGAATGCATGAGGATATATTTAATTTTTGATGAGTTACTTTTGAGTATTCACGTCACACTGCAAACGATAGCTTATTAAATAATTTCGCAAAAATTGGGCGAAACGAATTTCTTCAAGTTTCTTTATTTCTTCAAGTACACAGTAAAATTTTATGCACTCAATCTCTAATCATTGAATAAAACTGTGCTTAGTCTACAAGTTCAATGATGCAAAATCTAATAAGCTTTTAGGTTGACATGGTGTACTGGACAACCCACTAACATCCGACAACTTTGACGTTTATTAACGTTTGAACAGTGTTATTAGACAAGTAGAGACAGAAAAGCAAGTTACAAAAAATTAACCAAAGTACATGAAAAGCAACATAAGACCGAGTAGACAATCCAGTCACACCAGCAGATCCTAGGCTGTTTAACGTACTGCTCCACAGAACAAACAAACAGGCTTGTATCAAATGAGGATACAACCTCAAACACTCCGGGCACGTGACAGCGCTGGGGGTTGGATAACATAAATCACGCCTGTTCAAATCACAACAGCCCACCACCTCAGAAAAAGGCGAAGGAAATCACGACATATAAATGCGAAATCAAGCGTACCCGCAACACAGCAGAGGGACTCCTTTATTACTTCTGTTGCAACGTCGCAAGGGTATCGTGATTTCAAGTGAGTTAGGCGCAGGTTCGTCACTCGCTTGTGCATCTCGAGCAAGGGATGGGTCGTTGCTCACATCGTATGCACCATTGAGGTGAGCCACACCATCCTCCGAATCAGAAATGACACCTTCTACAGGAACGTCATCAGAATAACACTGGGGACGCGCATTGACATCAGGCGAACAAGGTTGGACAATTGTATGTGCGGGCTGCGGACAAGTGCAAAATTTACCTAAATTTGAAGTAACTTCACGGTACCCGGTATAAGAAATGCGGACGTATGTAGGACTAAACATTGACAACCTCGACCTCGTCCACAAGAGGCTCATTCTTACTGGCCCGCACAAAAGTTTCAGGTAAGCTGTACGCGTACCAGTGTGCCAAGACAGCAACGATTCAACAGAGTAAGACTCTCGTTGAAAATCGAAAAAACGTTCATGGAGCGTAGTGTTCGTGGCAGTGCATATACAGTAGGAACGAGCGTAACGAGAGCGTTACATCCTCTAGAACAGGGGTGGCCAAACTACGCCCCGCGGGCCGCATCCGCACCGACGACCAGTTGAATCCGGCCCGCGAATACCCTACACATTTTATCAAGCACCACGTTTCCGACTGTGGACAGCAGTACAACAGCATTGGCTGCTGCCTATCTCGTAAATCGCATTGTATCCGGTTCTCCTCGGTCAACAAGTTTGACCACCCCTGCTCGACAACAACCTTCCTGTGCGACAATGGCAACCGCTTAACGCCAGCCGAATGGCTTTCCAGACGGATGGTAGACGCTGCAGAAACTGGAACCATGAGCGTCGGAAGTGGAACAGGTGGGTCAAGGCCCCCCTGGATTTTGAAATCTTTAGCAAAAAAGGTTGTTTTCTTAGTTTTGAGTGGGAAAAAACGAATTTCACCACTTTTGGCACCCCTGGAAAAATTTTTGAAAAATCCCCTAGTGGCCCACCTGGAAAAAATCCTTCCGACGCCCATGATTGGAAGCGATACCTCTTTGAAGCAGGTATCTCTTAAACTCGCTCGCCGTGAAGGCATGTCCATTGTCTGAATGAATAAAGCTTGCAGTACCGCGCAAGGTAAAAATCTCGTCTATGCAACATATCACAGTCGATGCAGTCATATCTTTGCAGGGGAACGCAAAAGGAAAGCATGAGCACTCGTCTATTACAACTAACAAGTAAGCATTTTCACGTCTCGACGGCACAGCTCTTTTTAAATCCAAGCTCAAACATTCCATCGGTTTCATGGCTTTGGCTCACGGTAAAATTGAGGTTTTACTTCAGCACAAACCTTGCAATTGGAAACGACCGTTTTCACGTCGGTGGTAGTGAACGGCAAGTTGTTCGTTCGCACAAAATGCAGTAACTGCGTAACTCCAGGGAGGCCCAGTTCTCTGTGAAGTTGCTCGAGCGAATTGGACGTGCTGGTTATAGAAAAGAACGCGCGGTGTTTTGTTGCCTAGGACGGTACCTTATCACGCACGAAAAGGCGGCCAGTTCTACTCGCCATTGATGAAGTTTGTCATGCTTTGTCTTTGAACGCCAGTGGCTGTCAAGCATAAATGCAACCGAGCGCTGGTCGGTTACAGGGGTAAATGTTTGCCTCAGAAGTAGTTGCGACGATTTTCTGATAGCCTCTACAGTTGCCGTTGTTTCCTTTTCGTATGCCGGATAATGCAATTCACTGCCGTGAAGCGTGCGAAACACGAATGCTACCGGGCATCCACGCTGATTCAACATTGCAGAAACAGTAATATCGGAGACGGCACATTCAACAACAAAGGGTACTGTCTCATCGACAGAGTGCAGAGCAACATTCCCTAGTTCGGCTTTCAACGATTGGAACGCTCTCAACGCACGACCAGTTGTAGGAATTCCCGTGGCCGTCGCTAGAGGGCGAATTTTCTCTGCGAAGCGCTCAGTCCACTTGGCAATTCGCATAAGCAAACATTCCGACTACTCGACGGAGTGATTTGCGACACTGTGCTGGTGAGAATACTTTGAAGACGCTCAGATGGTCAGGGTCTGTCTTAACAATTCCATTTCCCACAGCCTAACCGAGAATTTGTACATGAGGCTGAGCGGCGATGGTTTTGTTCTCGTTTAAGGTAAAGTTGTTTTGACGAATCGCCGCAAGAAAAGTAATAACATTGTAATCGTGCTTCTCGCGGCTTTGCCCAGCGACAGTAACGTTATCCAAATAAACATATGTGTCCAGCAGCTTTTCCTCCTCTGAATTGCGCTGTTCGCCGTTAGAAAGCCGCAACGCCATTTGTGACACCAAAGGAATGCGCGTGAATTCATACAGTTTGGCGTTGGCCTCAAATGCTGTGTATTTACTCTCAGAATCTGCTATGTTGATCTAGTGGTAAGCACTGTGCAAATCAAAATTACAGAAAACGCTATACTTCGCAAGTTCGTTCACCATATCGTCAATGCGGGTAAGGGATAAGCATCCAAATTGGTATAAAGTCAATAGTTTGAGAATAGACAACGCACAATCGCTTTTTATGACGATTAGTCTCATCTTTAACGACAAGTGCCTGTGCACGCCAGGATGATGAACTTGGTCGGATTACGCATTCAGCAATTCTGAAAAATTAGGGGGTATGGCCCCCTAGGCACCCCTGGCTACGCCTATGCACAGAACAAAGAATGAAGTGCACACCAATCAGAATACCACGTAAAACACTCCAGGCAAGCACCAGCGCCGGAGGGTCGAGTAACAGAAATCACACCTCATCACAACACATGATACCATGGATTGTCATGTTTACCATGCCAGCCACAAAGTGCACAAAATACGAAATATCACCTGTAATTATCAGTGTGTCTCGTTGGAAAGCACTGCTGTGCATTACCGGTTGCTTGTGTGCTGAGTAGGCAGGACTTTTTCCGCAAATATAACGATAACATCCAGTGATTTGCTTTACTGCATCAGAAATGTCAAATGAACGCATTCGACAAGTACTAGCTTGAAGCTAGTAGCTTCAGCATTTTCTAACAGTGGTTTAGAACTAACGTTTTTTCAAACTTACACAGCCGAATAAAAGCGTGAAGTTGATATATTTTGACATTAATCATTGCATAGCTGCTGACGATGATTTTTTGTTTGTTACTGTTGCGACCTCTCCGGTGGTGTTGCGTTGATTGTGTGATTCATAACGAACGGGATGTGCGCGAAGAACAAAAATACACGTGTGTGGCGCGAACAAGCAATAATAGAGTGATCTCGTCGGGTGATCTCTATTATTGCTTGCTGCCACGGTGCAAAGCTTTGCGCATATGCCACTCGGGATTTCCGATCGCAACAAAATGGTGCTGTGACCAGGATGCGGAGGTCATGCGGAGTTCAGCCTTCACACAAAGAACGTGCGATCGGTGTGGTTCGTTGTAAAAAGGAGGGGATGTTGTTGCAACCTCTCCGGTGGTGTTGCGTTG
>JGI24021J15306_10003984_pt1 | contig 16960 bp, 10 predicted proteins | sample Ectturendosymbi1_FD_15306 | JGI IMG/M metagenome (IMG submission 15306) | reverse complement strand
CCCCCCCCATAATAATAATAAAGAACAACACTGGGTGCGGGTGCCCGATGGCGCCCCAAGAGTTTTGAAGGACCAGTTCGGAATTTTGTGTTGTGAGGTCGTGAAGTGAGGTTGTTGTCAAAAGGTTGTAGAAAAGTTGGCGAAAAGAAAATGGTGAAAAGAACAGCGTTGAGAGCTCATTGCCGTGTGACTTGTCTCGGCGTCCCTTTTTCTAGTTTCCATTTTCGAAATGTTACTGCAACGCTCCCCCTTTCTTTAAACAGCGCAGTTTTCTCGTGTTAGTGACAAACTTTGAATAATGCACATCCTTTTAGATTTGTGACTATTCAAACCGACGTCGTTCGAAACCATACGCAAGATGTCAGTTGTTTTGTTGCTCTGTTCACTGCTGGCATGTGCAGCACATTGCTATCTGGACCATTCGTAATTTAGTGCATTTTTAGTATTGAAAACTTCGAATCCCACAAGTTGTGGTGGCACCTATCCTTTCTGTAGTATCTCATCGCGTGAAAATAAGTCTAAAACAGCTTTTTGTTTCATCTTTGCGTTCCTACGATCAGTTATTTTAAACAAATATAGAAAGTTACTGTACTACCAGGCGTTTTATAAGGAAAATGTTAGATACCCAGTATGGACCTGTAGGGACCCGATTTTCTCTTATTCTAGGGACCCGATGACAATTTTCGCTGATTCTAGGGACCCGAATCGGGTCCCTAAAACGCCTTAAAAAACCCTGGCACTATATTAAGTTTCTTTGGTATTAACAATCAGTTTGTCATCTCACTTGTTGGCTCATCATGCAAACACTTTTAGACCAAAACTTGCATCATTTTTTTCTAAAAGAACAGCAACATGCACACCCAGAAAGAAACCACTATGCCTCTGTTGCATATAATATATGCAAAGAGCTCGGTACAGACACGCTGAGACAAGTGATTAATATATTTCTATTTTCAAATTTGGAAAATTGCAAATGAGATCGAACAAAGAAAAATGAAAAGCACATTTTCTTTGGAAATTTCAAAGCTATACAAACTTGTATAATATGGAACAAATAAGGTAAAACTGGGAAAAATTTAATCCTCTGTAAGCAGAGTTTAAACCGGTTGGCACCAAAGCGTTTGATTGCAGTGGTGACGACTATTTACCAATCTTGAAAGGAAGATGTTGCAATCATTTCACGTTGTGTGAACCTTGCAAGCACCCTTGCTACTATCTAATATCCAAGTAAGATAAAACGTGCATGCCTCAATGTCCAATTTCCTATCAACTGACATTATTTCAATCAATCTGCTGATCAAGGTCTGAGTTTGGTGGTTCTTGCAATTTCAAACGCACTCCATAATTTTTCACGTTGTTTGTGCGGATGTTTCCAATCTGGATATTGGCGAGTCTTCTCTTCATTTTTTTCAACGTGTAACGATGGAAATCTACTGTGGAAATTACAAAATCATGATATGATGATACCTGTTTTTGAAGAGATCATCATGGCAGAACTCGATACTTTTGGTAGGTCGCAATGGGTGAATAGAACAAATGAAGCAATTTTATCCAAGTTTTCGATAAGCTTGAGAACCTTTTCACTAGAGCTTTGGACGTACATTCCATCTGAACGTTGACCGCAGCAGCTCATTTGCAAATAACCATTGTGCTTGTCGCAAGAACGATGGGCTACAACACAAAAATCAAACGCGATGTCGTTGCGGACGTCTTACACCGAACAAACACCAAATGGAACAAGATACAAACTACCCGCAAACAAACAAATCTGCAAGAAAATATAACTGAGATCACTCAATTCGGTGAAACAACTGTCAAGTGTACAAACGCGTCCGAATTAGTCAGTGAAATTCATGCATATCGATTAAACTAAGCCCAAGAACAAAAGATACTCAATAAGGTGCAGCTTTGTGCATATTGGAAGTATATTGGAAAAAATCCAATTTGGATTTGTTATAAAGTAATCTCTTGTGAAAACTATTAGTGAAAACGTATTCCATGTAAAAGATATATATTCGAAAATCATTTTCCGAAACCAAAATGCGGGATTCGGACAGGTTGAAAGAACGTTCTGCATCCAAGCTGTGTTTTGAATGTTGTTCTTCCATTTTCGGCACGAGGGGATGGGATTTAAATTTTCATTCCAATATCGCACTGCATCCTAATCATCACTTCAGTTGCGATCAGCACTTCAGTGAACGCAGCACCTCGTAACTTGTTTTGCTCAATCGACATGCCTCTTTGCACATAGCTTAGAGAGATTGTGAGAATCTATTTCAGCTCATTCAGGTGTTGGCGTATAGAAAGCATTGTGCGTGACCCGAGACAGTTATTCTAGCTCCCCGTCATGCTTGGAGGTTTTGAAAAAAAAGAACCCTCAGTTTGATTTCCTTCGTTCCTACTCGTCCGTTTGCAGCTTGTTGAACGCCCGATTTGTAAAAGGGCCTATATTTTCATTTGTTTGTATCTTTAATTTGTCCTTTTCTTTCATGTCGCGGCAGGGAGTTTATTGAAATTAGCTTGAATTTCTGAAATCATTACATCACCTCGTTTAGGCTTCGAGATGATTCGAAGGAACGCTCAGTTGCTGGTCAGTGTCTGTCGATAACCTGCATGGTTTCGAGATCATGTTCAAGATCTTTTAAATTTGAGAAGGCAACGAATACAACCTTATTCAAATTCATGTTGAATTTTGATGATGGTCAAGTATTCTTGAAAACATAAAAGAAATCTGTTCACCCCTTCAAACATCAAAATAAAGATCTTGTCAGGACATAGCCAAAACTTCTTTATGATTAAAAATTTCAAAGATGTCATCTCCAATCCACATTTTATTTGCCTGTTGTTTTTTTTGGATGCCTCGAAAGCGTTCGACCGAGTACTATACAAGAAATTATTTGGGAAATTGATTCAGCGGTATGTACCAATGTGTTTTGTGCGGTTACTGAAACATTGGTACAATGAACAAACGATGCAAATAAAACGGGGCAAGCATTTGTCTGAACCGTTTCATGTTACTAATGGGGTTAGATAAGGGGGAGTATTGAGTCCATACTTGTTTGCTGTATATTTAGACGATTTATCTCTTGAACTATGCAAAATTAAACCTGGGTATTATTATTGGTGAAGTCCTATTGAACCACTTGATGTTTGCTAATGATATTTGTGTGTTTTGTCCAAGTGTACGTGGGTTGCAAAGTGTGCTAGATGTGTGTCAGGCTTCTGCAGAATCGCATGAAATTGTTTTCAACTGCAGCAAAACTGTTTGTTTGACGTTTAAGACTACGAGAGCACAAAGCACGATCATCCCGTTGCTGACACTAGGTGGACAAAGCGTAAAATCTGATTCCCACTACAAATATTTGGGGATTGTACTCGATACTGAACTTTCACATGACAACAACATTCAGAGAAAACTGCGATATCAATATTGTGCAGCAAACAAGCTGCAAGCTTCTTTTTCCGATGTTCGAACGCAATGAAAAACGTACGTTTTTGTTCCTTGCATCCATGTACGCATCACAGTTATGGTGTGATTTCAGTAAGGCATACATCCAGAGATTGCGTGTGACCTATCATTTTGGTTGCAGGGTTCTGTACAACCTGCCGCTGCGAGCGAGTGATAGCAGTCATCAGGCTCAATGTAACATTCCTACCTTTGAGGCCTTATCGAGAAAAAATGTGTACCTGTTTCTTGAACGGTGCAAAAGTCTAACAACGTTTGGTTGCGCGCTTTAATGCAGTCAGATTGTTTATGTTCGTCCTTATTCTTTGAACACTACAACCACATTTTACTTTGTCACTGAATGCCTGGACGTTGCAGTGTTCGTTTGAGGACGTGTGCAGGCCACATCGCATTCGTACTTCACCTGCCTTTGGCCAAGGTTGTTGGACTCTAATTCTTACCATGCGATTTTCGTGTCCTACTCTGGATGTAGTTTTGTACCATTGGCGGATACAGCGGGGCAGTTTGGGGTAACTGCTCCACCAAAACATCTGTGACGCCCCTTTGAATGGCGCCCATTTGATATAAATGCGCCCTTTTTTGGTGCCTATCCAAAAGGAAACAGATATATAAAAAATACTCTAAACTAAACAATGCTTTACACTGCGTTGAACCTCAAGATTTGCGTGCCGGACATTTTGCCAGCCTTTATTATCGATTAGTATCAACAAAGCTATTCTGTTGCGATAATACTACTGTTCCATTATTTCTTTCCCGCGTGAGAATGCCCTGACTTACTCATATTAAGTAATCACAAATGCGGTCGCTTTCGCTTCAGCACAGTTCTCGGCTTTGCGCTGAGCTGTGCAATTGTTCTGTTTTTGTTAATTGTTTTCATTTTGATGCCTGGTGGCATGTAGCCTTGAAAGGAAAGGGAGTAGTGAAAATAGGAATGCAATATGGAAATCTTCTAACTGACACAAGATTTTAGAAGTCTCCAAAACGATCAACCAGGTTCAAGACTATTGCCAGTGCAGTCTGTGAGTCCGCAGTATGTTTGCATCAAAGTTTTGCACCATAAAGGTGAGTGGATGCGTTTCTTGACGGAACTAACGCCCTTGATTGAATTATAAAGCAGAGTGTAAAAAGCTATAGAACAGTGGTTCTTAACCTTTTCTCTCCCACGCCTCCTTTTAAGTACTGTAATAGTCCTTTGTGTCAAGCCCCCGACTTTGAATAGGTTACAAAAGGATTTATTGGTGAATTCATTGATCACACTTTCCATGTTGCAGAGCGCATAAGGTCTCGCGCACCCTGAAAATTTATTGACGCTCCCCGTTGGAGGCGTGCCCCCGGTTAAGAACCACTGCTATACAAGATTGATGTACGTTAGCAAATAATTTGCCCCTATATGGCAAGAATGCATTGGGTGTGCTCTATTAACTCAAGGAATTATGACCCAACAATCTAATTGTGCAACATCTCACTCCAATAATGGGGACAATGCAGCGTAACATTGAATTACTTGGTGGTGCAACACGATGCGCCTCAACAAGCTATATACTCAACTCTAACGCAGAAACTTTGGCAAAATACCAGCTAGCCATAGCTTGGTGGAATGAATAATTGGATTTACGCCGTCATGACAATTTTTACTCATTGGTTCAATATTTGTAGTTCAAAATTTGAGGGATGACGGCGCCTTTCGCCCACGTCTGGCTACACGCCTGGCAGCAGTGACTCATGGCTTTGCGATTTTGATTCTTTATTGCATTTGCAAAAGCGTAGGCATCTCACGCCGGCCACGAAAAGACTAATTTGGCATGGTTAGCGAAATCTTCAACCAAGAGCAAAATACTAAGCTCATTGGCTGTTAGATCATCCCGGTTACATCACATAAAATTAAGCAGAAAAGCAATCTTCTGGTGCAAATTTTAACATTTTTTACTGGTGGCTGTAGTGTTGGCGGAGATTAATGGTTTGAAATTGGTTATAATCTGATTCTCACCTGTGTTTGCTGACCTGGATAGAAGCAGATCCATCACCGCAGATCAACAGCATTGGAGGTGTCTTGTTTGGGGGTTCTTCGTAGTACTGTAGTGTTCAATGAATTGGAAAATTACTTTATCATGGAGACTAGAGCTTGAGTTTGGAGATATTGATTGTAAATTTGTAGGGCTCAGTCCGCCTTCTCCCACGTCTGTTGAAAAGTGTCACAACTTTTTTCATAACCTGAACTAGTGGCATTGATGCTTTTTTCTTCAAATCAGCAGCCCAATATATGTGAAACGTATTCATCACTTGATTGAAATTCGACCTTTATTAGTGGCGTTAAAAGTATTCTGAGGCATTTTGCTTTTAGGCCTAGTGTGACTTTATCATGCGATTATGAGATCGTTTTTCACGATAGTCAGCAGAGTTGCCTATACTAAAATGGGAGTAATGTCATAGCAAATGCCTTTCATTTATATTTTGTTTTTGAATTGTCGCTTCAGCAATAAATATGTTTTCTATGTACATGCACAAGCTTCGTCTGGAAACGTGATTGTCATTTACAGCAGTGCTCTTCAACCGGTGTGCACGGTTCACCCTAGGGTGCACCAAAATATGCGCGGGGTGCACCACTAAGAAAGGGTTCACAAAGATGCATCACAAACTTGTCACACTGAACAGATAATTTTTACAAAACTTTTTGTTAGGCCTAGCAAAAATGAACCATTAAACCAACCAATGACTTTCAGGATATAACCGCGACTGTGCACATTCTAAAGTGTGGTGCATAAGCATCAGATCATTTCAAGCTAATTTTTGTAATTAGATGATTATTTGTGCTTCATAAGCAACGGAAAATGAGCCATTATCAACTGAATTATGTAGCTAAGTTACTGAATTAGGGAACTTGCTTATTTAGACCCGGGTACTCACAGGCATGGGTGCAATTAGGGGGGGACACGGTGGAAGCGTCAGTAAATAGGGTGCATGAGTTTAAGCATTTAAGTCAATAGGGTGCATGAGTTCGTCAAAATATCTTTAAGGGTGCACCACAACAAAAAAGGTTGAAGAGCACTTATTTACAGTACCTATATGTACTTGACTCCGATCGTGGGACTTGAGTTGTCACTTGTTAGTGTAAGAAGAACCGTTATACTGCTAACCGGTTCGGGAATACGTTTCAGACATTGCTTTTTCTGATCTGCTGATAGCCAAAACAGTGTCAAACACGAGCGAGCCGCCAAGGCCTCTGAGAGAAATTTTACCAGGGGGTGCGAAAATCCATACTGGCACCCTAGCTCTTTGGGCCCTCGCAGAAACTTGCATAGCTTGTTTGTGTTGCAATCAGAATATAGATAAAACAGCTACCATGCTATCAATTAGAAATACAGCAGATTAATTGTTATTCTCGCAACTGGCTCACACAAGTAGTTTTGGGCGTGATCACAGAAAAACTTAGCGTGCGTACTTACATTCTCCCAGGCCCGGGCACGATGTACCTTTTTCAAACCCCCTCGTAGCCCTGCGTGCAGCACGCTTTAGGTAAGGTCTGCAAACATTTTGCCAGAGGGCCACATCAGCTATTAAAGCTGTGACACAACAGTTCGAGGACCGGACATCTGACGTAATGTGATTGTTTCGGGATATGTTACATTCTACCTAACCAACCAGATTTTCGTAAATATATTAACTTTTCATTATTGACGAAATGTCTTTGCGGCCGGATGAAAATAGTTTCGCGGGTCGGATGGGGNTNCAAGTGAAATCGCCCCCTTTTCCCTTCAAAATCGCCTCCAAGGGGGCGATTCCACCCACATTGAGAATCACTGTTCTACGCATATTTTCGATGGTCTTGAAATGAAGCTTACAGTACATCACCATTAGGTGGGATACAGCAAGCTGGTTCACCGGAAACAACTGTGCAAAGCGTTACTTCTCTTTTTACGTGCGGTTAGTGATTAAAGCGGTTAGATACAAGTTTTTAAATCACAATTGCCAACTTCCACACGGAGCTTAAGCCACAGGTAAAGGTCAGTCATGATGTGAATTCCCTAACACTTACACTGTCTACAACGTTTGGTACGTCATGGAAAATTTGGTAAGCCATATTGCTTTGATCAGATTCAACTAAAGGTTGAAGTAGTACAGTTTCGTTGATTTGCGCTGAAGTATTACTTTGTCTTATACATAGGCGTAGCCAGAGGGTCACTGGGAGCCATGAACCCCCAACATTTTTAGCATATCTAGTCATTTTATGCTTTGAGGGGTGGTGCCCCAAACGATACACTATTGCTCGCCTAAAGTCAAAAGTTTGCTCACCCAAAAATTTTGGGCTGGCTACGGCACTCGTCGTATAAATCAAGGCTTGAACCTGGAAACTTTTAATATAATTTTTGTAATTGGGCGCCAACTGGCCCATGGCCACCAGTTGGGCGGCAACTGGCCCATGGCAACGCGCCTGAACTAGACGAAGATGAGACTCCACTCAACAGCACATATGTGAGGACATTACCTATCCTTGTAAATGCCAACACAGCAAAATCTCTAGATATGCTTTTCGCTGAAGTGAAACAAACCTTACTACAAGAAAATCTTGGGTTTTCGGAGATAGGTCGGCTGAATCGCCAAATTTCTGTCGTGATCTTTGGTTGCCTCATGAAAATGATCAACACGAGCTCATCAGCAGCATGTTCTACATGGACGCGCCAAACCGCTGCTTCTCAATTTTACACTTTTATCATAACTGATGTATCCTTTTTATGTCACGATCGACTTTATGCTTGTATCTCTAGTGTAGGTCCCAGAATGCAGACCACCAGTGCAAATTTCCGATGTACCAATTGAAGTAACAAATCAAAACTGATAAATATTTGCGATCAATGCAGAATGAAATGCCTTTGCAGCAAAACGGTTGCTGAAACGCTTTTACAGGTGAACCCAGTCGCAGTGACGCAGCCAGCCCAAAATTTTGTGGAGGGCAAACAATTTGGGGGGGATTTTTGGTTTTAGGCCAGCAACAGTTTTTTGTTTGAAATACCGCCTCTTAAGGCACAGAATGTCTAGATATTCTAAATATTTGGGGGGGAATGGTCGCCCGCCCCCTGGCTACGCCTATGCCCAGTCGAACAGGTTTCCAACATGTAACAGACTTAGTTTCATTGTAACGTCTCTTTAGAAGTTTTTCAAATTTTAACGTAGCCATTGCATGGTATTTGAGCTGCCTGCGATGGAAACATTTCGTCAGAATCTGCAAATTCCGCCAAGAGCAATTTTTATGCAAATGAATGTGGTTCTGTTAATCTGTGTGTGGCTGAAACTAGTAGCAAATAAATGCCATTTATGAAGCATTTGAACTTTTTCGGGGATTTGGCTTTTGGGAAACAAATTGGATTTGAAATTTTTAGGGCACTGTGACGTTACGAAGTGGTAAGAGTTATGAAAAATTCATATGCCAATTTACCCGTTCTCCAAAAGAAAGAATTCAAAAACAAGCATGTTATGATGTCTAGATTGACTCTCTAGCGCGAACTGTTGCCGAGTTATTGTCGAAAATGCCCTCAAGAGCCGTTTACGTGGTTTCACTGTGGGGTTAAATCAAGCAGTTCGCACGTAAGTCAAGCTGTTTGCAAGTGTTTTGCAAGTCCATAGCTCCTGCGCCGATTGCTCTAGACTAGAGAGCTGTTCNCACCCTCAAACGNCCAGGCAAATCTTCGAGTCTGCAATGAAAAAATTTTTTGGTTTTAGGTTTCGGAATTTTTGTGAGTGACGTCGTAAGTGGAGTAGTTTTAGGTCTTTTTGGTCCTCTTCATCTGGTCTAAGGCCCAAACGGCTAGATGGTGGTATTTCGCTCAAGTTTTTATTAGAAACTAAGCTAAAATCCGAGTCTTTTGATATTTTGGATGACTTACTGGGGTTTCGTGTTCAAAAGTTATGACCTAAAAAACAAAATAATGAATTAATCCCTCAATTAAATAATTGATTAATTTTTTGTGGTTAGATCAAAACTTTTGAACCAGAAACGCTAGAAAGTCGATCAAAGGCTCAAAAGACTCGGATTCTAGCCTAGTTTCCAATGAAAACTTCAGCAAAATACTACCCTAGGCCAGGTACCATGAGCCAAAATGGCCAAAATCTACCTCAGTTATGACGTCACTCATGAAAAGAAACGAAACCCAAAACCAAAATTTTTTTTCTTTGCGCACTCGAAGACTTGCCGAGCCTGTTGAGGGTTTGAATTGAACAGCTCTCTAGCGCAATCGGCCGAGGACTTATGCCGTTGTTAAGATACGTGAAAACTGCTTGTTTTACGTCGATTTCAAAGTATGATATATACGTTCGTACCCTGGAAGCGAACGTGTGGTTTCGGTGCCACATTGCAGCGCCTTCCCACGTGAACGCATGCAATCACATACTGTGACATGATGATGTGGTAATGCCTGTGTTCAAGACTCCTTCAAAGCCACTTTACAGCTTTCGCAATGTGCTTAGACCGGTTATGATATAATATTTAGTCGCGCATCGGTGGTAAAGTCTCTCCACTGTTCCGTTAGATAATCTTCCACACATTCCCCTCAGGGATCCGCTTTTTTTGTTTTCTGTCGTTAGCAGTAGATTTCTCGCTCATGTGTTGAAAGTTACATCGGGGTCCCTTTTGCTTTCAACCCAATGATCAGACGATTGTTACAAAAAAACTATAGTGTAGTGTCATGGGCAATCCCGTGACCTGCAACCTATTGAGCTTTAGAATATTTGGGCGATGCAGATGGCCGTTGCGGACTACGTCGCTGCAAGTACAGAAGCAGCTTCACTTCTCTGTCAATCTTTTGCAAAAAACGTGGTGAAGTCTCTCGCAAAAATTTCATCGAAGCAGGTTAACATGTAAAGAAGTAAAAGTCATTTCAATGCTGGGCAGGATCCAGGTGAAATCGACTAGGTCAGGATTTCCCAAACATTTTGGGCCAGGTACCCCCATTTGTGAATCTTTTTTTGATCGGATCCCAATCTTATATCGAATACATTTTTCGGCCAAGGCAGCGGGGAAGCATAACACTGGTCAACAGCAAAATGTTAGGCCGCAGAAAAAAAACAATCATTTCCCAATGCTTCAGGTGTGCTGTGCCCAAATCTGCAGTCAGATTTTTTCTATCACGTCTATGAATTGAGATATCTGCATTTTATTCCACTTACTTCCATTCCAATCTAGGTCTAATTTAAAATCCAGTAGCAACAATGAGGTCTATTGTTGATAAACAATTGAAACTTATTACTTCACACTACTCTCTTTGTGATGCAACAATTGATGTAATGCTTCATAACATGATGCTTAAATAGGAGTAGTGTAGTAGTGACATAACAATATGCTTAAATGGTGTCAGTAGTGATTCTACAGTATTTGAATATGAGCTGATGATGCCTACATCGGAGGCGAAATATATACTCTGTAAGATCTTAGTGTCTGGTTCTTTACTGAGAAAGGATTTCTTTCCATAGACAGTGTCAGCAGTGTTTTTAACTTAGCAAGGTACTTTTAGCTACAGGGTTTAAGTGAAATTCGCGGCAGTTAGGAATTTTAGAGAAAATGTTCACCGTAATTGTCGGACCATAAGGCGCACCAAAATCCTTTAATTTTCTCAATAATCGAAAGTGCGCCTTTTAATGCAGTGGGTCTAATGTATGAATTTGATTGTGCTTTCTCATCTTCAACCAATTTTATGTGGTAAACGATGCTATGTTTTAATTGCTAGTTACGATTTTTATGTGAACAGACCATCGTGTTGCGTATTAAACCAACAACAATTGCAATGAGTAAAGTCCCAGAGTAGCTAGCACATACCACAGATCATATTACTCTGTGGGGCTCCGAACTGCATTGTCATACACCGAATCAAACAATCGTACAACTTTTATTTTGTTCTATTCTTGTCTAACGAATCAGGCCCGTAGCCACGGGGGGCATTCGGGGGCAGTGCCTCCCCAAATTCTTTTTGTGCCCCCCCAAATATATTAAACTTGAAACACTAACAAATTTTGCAAATTCTCGTTTTCAATCTGTGTAATTGCTACGGCAACTCGCAACACCACCGCACGTTGCATAAAAAGTCAACCTCATTGTTACAAAATAAATTGTACTAAGGAACGTCCCTGGTAACAATTTCTATTTGTGACGTCACAGTCACTAAAGAGCGTCTTTCGTAACCATTTGCGCAGTCTCTCTGTTAGCGCGAACAACGCCATGGCACTATGAAGCGGACTATGGTAATGTCACAATATAAAGTCTTAGCCAACGTTCTCTCTAAGAAAATTTTAGTAAATGTTGGTTTTATAGTGAGCATCAGAATTCTAAATGAATTGCCAATTTGGTAAACTATTAGAATTTAGAATAAGCATAAAGTCGCATATTTATTTTAAATAGCTTCTCCTTGTTTTCCCGCTTTTCCAAATTTTTGTAATGTTGCAAGTGCACGAGAACCAGATTTCACTGCGCAAATGTATTGGTGGTACTGTACAGTTCGCGCACCGAATTGGTCTTAGCCTTGCTTTAATTGTAGATAAAGATGATATCCCTCAAGAAAAATTCCTCGGAATATATGAATTTCAAAAATTCGATGCAAAGTCCATTTCAGAAAGAATGCTTTCGATCTTGTATGAATTGATTTGCGGAAACTTCTAGCATAATACTACGATGGAGCGTCGGTGATGTCGGGAAAGCACGGTGGAGTGCAAGCTTTAATTAAACATGACGTTCCCCACATTCAATATTTTAATCACCAACTTCATTTAGTGGTTGTTCATGTGTGCGACGGTTCACCTGTTCGCGGGTACTTTGACATTTGGAACATACTAAGCAAATTTTTGTCCAATTCCAAAGTTTCTGTCATTTATAAAAAGTTTGGCGGTGACGCCATGGCACAACTAATGGACCAAAGGTGGTCTGGTCATTATAAACCACCCAGTCTCCGGTGAAAAACTTCACTGAAGTTATAACAACGCTGGAGTGTTTTATCTCTTCTGAAGCAATCGATGCGGAAATAAGCATTAAAGTAGCTGGTTTGCTTGCAGCAATAAGCAAGCCGCAATTCATTTTCGCAAACGAANNGATGAACTTGATTTTTAAATCTTCTCGCACCAGCAGACAAAATCTTGCAACAGCAATCTAGCAGTTTAGTTGCATGTTANNATGTAATTAACTCCACTATCATAGATTAGAAAATTAAGAAAAGATGCAGAGTTTGAAAAAATACTGCAAAAATTAAAGCATCCACTAAAGTTATCCTACCCTCCAAACAAGCGCAAAAAGTCAGTGTAGTGTCCATTCAGAAAGGACGTCATTCATAACAAAACATATCGGAATTCACAATGAAAGTGAGAGTTTGTATTTGAAAAGCACTTTGCTTTGAAATCATTGATAATATTCAGAGTGAATTCAGCCACCGGTTGTCGAAGTTTGATATGTCTCTCATTAAATCTTTGCGTGCTCTTTCACCAACATCGAAATGCTTTCTCGACAAGGAAGAATTACAACCTCTTTGCTTTTCAGTCAATTCAACTAACAAACGTACTACTGTGAAAAGCATTGTCTCATCAAAGCTTCCTGATGTGCTTTTGAATGAAAACACCCGTATGAATTTGGACCAGTTTTTGAAATGGTGTTGGAAGTACAAAGTAACTTTTCCCACCATCTTTGCTGCTGAGCGCGGGTTTCATTGTGGGAGTTTCGACAGCCACATGCGAAGCAAGCTTCTCTGGTGTGGTGAGGATACCCACACTTTATCGCATAGGTGCATGACACACGACCGTAAACGTCAGCTGGTTTCGTTACGTTTTTTAAAAAATGAAGCAAAGACATGATTTCTTAATTTTCGACCAAAACTAGAAGACTGCATGTTTAAAGTATTCTCTTAAATTGGTACTGCCAGTGCCTCCATGCAGCAGGTGTCAAAACTGCAGCTTTTGTGACAGTTTATGGTCAAATTTCTTTTGGTACTTTCATGTTTACGTTTTTCGTTGTACCCAGGGGCGTAACGAAGGGGGGCGCTATTCCCCAGGCGCCGAATCCCTATGGGGACGCCGATGACTGCGGGGGGCGCCAAAAAGTCCCAAGAATGTCACACGTACTTTCTTCAATACAGCACATTTGCTTCCTAAAGACCTCAGGTTCGAATATGGGGCGCCAAACTTCTTGTCCCGGGCGCCATGTAACCTCGTTACGCCCCTGGTTGTACCAAAAGACGTTTTTAGAATCTGCGGGTGTTGATAAAAAATAGAATGTCTACATGCAAGAGTGCATATTTCGACTTCTAACCGTTAATGGGAACGATTGATTGATTGCTTCAGTGACTAGTAAAATGTGTGTATACTGCATTTATCGTATATAATTTCGTGCATTGTTGTGACTCTTGGGAGAAATAGTCTTTTTCGTATCAGTGTCTTCACTTCAAATACTGATACGAACACAATTGGTTCAGTTTGTTTGTTTATGCCAAAATATTGCTATGTTTTTCAAAAAAGCGCAGTGCATTAGGCAAACATTAAACAAACTGTTCCTGAATCAAATGCAGCAAACAATCCGCAAGCACTGGCGCGCATTCAGAAAAATATCTTGAAGCATAAGCGAAATTATTTTCACGTTGGTTTTCTTTGTTGTTTCCAGAGAAAAGCGCATAACTAAACAAATGTATTTAGTTTTGTGTGGATACTTTTTCTGGAAAAAGTCATTGTTTTTGAACATTTGAGGATGGCGTCGGAGTCTTCGCTCCCCTGCTAGGCTACCCACGGCACACAGCATACAATCAAATCATACGTGATCAGACTGAAAACAGACAACTAGCAATATGCTACCCAGTTAATTGCTGAAATTATTAAAATAATTTGTTTGAAACATACAATACAACAAAAATAGTGCCCCCCTAAAATTGTACTTTTCCCCCCCAAACCTTAAAACCTGGCTACGGGCCTGTAACGAATTAGGCAGATGTGACAGATTAAACTCCCTCGTATGTAATGGCAGATTAAAATCCCAGTGACGACTCATTCACTCGGGCGACTTCGGCACTCGGGAGTTATTGTGAAATAGTTCAATACAGTTTGACTTGTCTAAGTTTTTCTTCATATAATGCGCCTTATAATCCGGTACGCCTTATGTATGAAAAAAACAGCTAGCATTCAATTTTTGATACTGCGCCTTATAATCCGGTGCGCCTTATGGTCCCGAAAATACGGTAATTTTAATTCTATTTAAAGTGTTTAATTTTAGTTGTATTTTGTGCACAGATTTGCTATTTTAACCATTGAAATTACTGATTTAAAACAACTTGTTACAATGAAGCTTTCAACTCCCAAACGTGGTTGTGTCAATCACCCTGACAACTTTTGTTATGTCTGCAGCGATTATACTCCTCTTGCTCACCGTGTAAAGCTGAACAGCAGAATAAGCTATGCATACAAGAACTATTTTGCATGCCAAGTAGGCGACCAAGATAAAAAATGGGCCCCACATATTTGCTGCAACCGTTGCAGAACAAGTCTTCTGTTTTGGCTGGATGGTAAACGGAAGCAAATGCCTTTTCTTGTTCCCACGGTGTGGCGTAAGCAGAGTGATCACGTTACTGATTACTACTTCTGTATGACAAACATAGGAGGATTTCCTCGAAAAAAAGTCCAAAATTTCCTACCCTATGTGCAGGCGCGGACACAGGGGGGGATGCATCCCCCCCACCAGACCGAAAGAGGTGTTCACATGACACTTGATTTCATTGAAAATCATCGCCAAAATATTTTCGTACGGCACATTACTTAATCGCTAAAGATACTAAAAATTAACTTGTGCTAACAATTAGTCAAAAATGCTTCTTCGGTTCATTAGACGAGCTGGCCTTGTTTGTGGAACCTCATATAAAATAGTCAATGATCGCATGGGCGTTCGCAGGGGGGATGCCCGTTTTCCTCCCAGAAAATTGAGATTAAAAACCAAATATTTCTCGAAAACCCTGAAGTCGGCATCTTAAATTCCGATTAATTGATTTGATTCTTGCAATGACAGTTTTTTGCCGGAATGAAACTCACACTCCACAAGAGTCAGGTTCACAGTTATAGTGTCAGTCAGTGATGGGCTTGTAGTTCACTCATGTCGCTTCCTTTGCCTGCAGAAGCAGGTTGCGAAAGTCGCGAGAGGATTGTTCGGCTGTTGGTCTTTATTGCGTAACAATACCTTGGCAACAAACATGCAAAGGTTCACTTTATATCACGGTAGCGGGCGTTTTGTTGCATGAGACTGTTGAACGCACACATCTTGGCAGGTAATGCAGCGAGACAGTGACATGCTGATAGCGGTAAGCCACGTACGTTTATAATTTGTGAAAAGAAGCATTAGTGAGTCTGTAGCAATGCTTCCACACGTTTGAAAAATCCATTATTAGTGCGAGTGTGACCAATGTGCCTGAGTGTCAAACTACCCTTATGCAGGCTTCTTTTCATGCAGTATAAAATTACGTGACTTGTTAGAATACGTCTGTGCAGGCTTGTGGAAATACGTCTTAATTCTTAAGGTTTAGTTCTGATATCTATGTGAATACTGAGTGCAAAGCTATATTTGCTGTGGCGAGTTTTCATAATTCATCTGGTCAATTTCGCAAAACCTGCGTGGTGCTCTAATTTCGGTAAGTTTGTCCGTAGCCGTGTCAACATGCAGTTCTACTTAATTGTCCGGTTTGTGTAGCAAGGTTTCATTGATCGCTTTGGACGAGATCCCAGAGTTTTGCAACTCTTGTTTCTAAGTAATGCTGACAAGTCTTGCTAGCTGATACCGCAATTAGGGAGAGAGCAACCGGGTAATCCCCCCCGAAATTTTCAAAAACATGTTCAGTTGTTAGTTCAGTTGAATATATCAGCAGGGTGCGGCCTTGCTTTCCAAGTAAAATAAAGTCATCATTTGTGTTTTCGTTGAAAACCATGGCAATCCCATGTCTCTTTCTTTACAAATCATGGCAATGCTTACTTGAAAAGAAATGCCCTGCGTTGAAAATCTGCAGATAGCCTGCTGTGTAAATTGTCGTAATACTAATATGCTATTGCTGCCAGCGAAGCGTTTTTTGTGATCGTTACCATAACTTGGGGTATTTCCTTTGTATTTTAGAAAGGATAAAGCGATTTGTTAACGTTCATTTGCATTGCATCATCAGCAATGTTCCCTCTGAATGCGCAAATACTCAGGACCACCAGAACTATTGCGCAGTGAAATCACATTCTCGCGTACTTGCAACATTTCAAACTCCAAAGCAATGAAAAAATACGCAAACAAGAAGTTATTTGAATGAAATGTTATTTTATTCGTATTTTGGTAAGATTATATATTTATTATATAATTCCAAAGTTTGTAATTCATTGAAAATCCACTAACTCAGTCCTAAGATAATCATGCTCACTAAAACAAATATTTGCTCAGTGCAAAATTATCTTAAAGGCAACACTGATCGTCAGCAATTTGAAAATGATAAACAAAATGTCGACGTTGCCCCCCTGACGCCC